>Ga0131853_10017055_pt1 | contig 13237 bp, 12 predicted proteins | sample TergutLab28metaG_FD_92764 | JGI IMG/M metagenome (GOLD analysis project Ga0131853, IMG submission 92764) | Labiotermes labralis P1 segment gut microbial communities from Petit-Saut dam, French Guiana - Lab288 P1 (version 2) (version 2) | ecosystem: Host-associated > Arthropoda: Insects >...
AGACAGCTCCGGCAGACAGTTGACGTTTAGGCCAAAAGCCTCGGCAAGAGTATCATCCCAGCGTAATTTTTTTAGATCCAGCAGTTGTGTGCGGCTGGCATTGGAATAGTCGGTTTTAAAATTTCCCGTTAGCTTAAATACCAGCCAGCTATCCATGGTTCCGCAGCATAGATTGCCTTCCTTTAAGGCAACGGCAACCTCTGGCACATTTTTAATAAGCCATCCGAATTTTGCGGCGCTAAAAAAGGGAGATAAAGTAAGCCCGGTACATTCCCGGGTATATTTTTCAAACCCGGCAGCTTTAACTTCTTCTGCTATATCTACGGCTCTGGCACATTGCCAAACAATTGCGTTATGTAAAGGCAAGCCGGTGTTACGATCCCAGCATATAGCTGTCTCACGCTGGTTTGAGATACCAATTACCTCTATATCCCAAGGATCTGTTTTCGATTTATGTAAGGCCAATTTAGCTGCTTCACAAGTATTTTTATAGATTTCCATCCCATCATGCTCTACCCAGCCACGGTCGTTGATAAGCTGCTTGTGCGCTACGTCTACCCGTGCTAATAGTTCTCCATCCAGTGTCCAGACCATAGCCTTTGTAGCAGATGTACTTTGGTCAATAGAAAGAATCAATTTAATTCACCAACTTTCTGGCTGTCTCAGCTATGTCTTTTGATGTGAGTTTATAGTAATTAAACAGCTCAGAGCTGTTGCCCACCTTATATTCTTCATCAGGAAAACCCATAATTCTTACCGGAATCGGATTATGTTGTGCTACTATCCCGCATACTAACTCGCCTAAACCTCCGTAAATGCTGTGTTCTTCTACTGTTACAATAGCTTTGGTTTCGAGAGCCGCCTTACAAATGGACTCAGTATCTACCGGTTTTAAGCAAAATATATCCAAGACTCTGGCAGATATACCTTTAGATTTCAATGATTCTGCAGCTTTTATGCAGGGATATACCATCTCACCGCAAGCTATAAGGGTTATGTCCCCGCCATCTATTACTGTTTTTGCTTTATGTATATCAAATAATTCGTCAGCATCATAAACCGCGTTTACATCACCCCGCCCGCTGCGCATATAAGCCGGGCCATTATGATTGGCCATGTAGTTGGTGATAAAAGCTGTCTGCACAGCATCGCTTGGAGCAAATACTTCTATATTAGGAAGGGCGCGCATCCCGGCAAAGTCATGTAGCGTAATGTGCGTACCGCCCAAAGGCCCGTAACTAACCCCTGCCGAAACCCCCACTATTTTTACATTGGTTTTGTTGTAGGCAACATCCACTTTAATCTGCTCGTAGCTTCGTGCCGATAAAAAGCAGGCTGGGCCTGCAACAAAGGCGGTCTTTCCTACGGAAGCCAAACCGGCGGCAATACCCACTGCATTTTGTTCCGCAATCCCGGCTTCAATAAATTGATCGGGATATTTTTTAGCAAAGCCGGTAGCAGTAACACTGCCCCGTGAATCGGTACATATCATAAAAATATTATTATCCATAGAAGCAAGAGCTTCCAACGCTTTTGTAAAAGCCTTACGGCAAGATACCTTAGTCATTTTTATCTCTCCTGTGCATAAGGGATTCTTTAATTTGCTGATACTGCTCGCCGCTAGGAATGCCGTGATGCCAGTCAGCTTTAGCTTCCATCACGTCAGAACCATATCCCTTTATGGTATTAGCTATCACTATCAGAGGTTTATCATGACTTGCTCTTACAGCCTGTATTATTTCAACCGGTTCGTGTCCGTTACAGTTCCGCACTTCCCAGTTGAAAGCACTAAATTTTTTAGCTAAATCGTCCAAGGGCATAACTTCCTCAGTATCACCACTGATTTGAAGCCGGTTGCGGTCAACTATAGCAATTAAATTATTCAGTTGATATTTAGCAGCAGACATGGCCGCTTCCCATATAGAACCCTCTGCCATTTCACCATCACCCATAAGGACATATACTTTAGAATTTCTTTGTCCGATACCCATGCCCACACCGACTGATAAACCGTGTCCCAAAGCACCGGTAGCAAAACTTACGCCTGGCACCTTTTTTGTCGGGTGTTCCGCCAAAGCAGTATCAAAGGTCGCATAGGTTTTAAGCAGTTCTTTAGGTATTAATCCTTTATTGGCCAGCACTACATACAGAGCTTCTGCACAATGGCCTTTGCTTAAAATAAAGCGGTCATTTTCTTTCATCAGTTCGCAATACAAAGCAGTTAATATATCCATACAACTCATACTGCCGCCTATATGCCCGGATTTAGAATCCATAACCATATCCAATACTTGTAAACGGAAATTATAAGCGATTTTTTTAATATCCATGGAAAACCTCCCTCTTTACTACTTGATTTTATTATGATTTAATGTTAACTTAATGTCAACAAAACATTAAGTTATATTTGCTAAATTATCAGTAGATTATTTATAACAATAGAGAAGGTGTTTGTATGAAAATAACAGCAAAAGAATTAGCAAAAATGTTGAATTTGTCTGAAGCGGCTGTATCTATGGCTTTGCGGAATAAGCAAGGGGTAAGCACCCAAACCAGGCGTAGGGTTATGGAAATGGCAGATAAACATGGCTATGATTTTTCCAAAACCGTAAAGCCGCGGGTAAATTCCCGGTATATAATTTTTGCTATCTATAAAAGACAGGGAGCCATAGTAAGTGAAACGGCTTTTTTCTCTGAACTTTCAGAGGGGATAGAGCTTGCCTGTACAGAGCATCAGCACAAACTGCAAATTGCCTATATCCACAAAGAGGATGATGTCAAAAAATGGGTAGAAGAAATATCTTATTCTGACTGTGCCGGTATAGTTTTGTTGGGGACAGAAATGCAAATTGAAGATTTTACTCCATTTACAAATCTAAAAATACCTGTGGTAGTTTTAGATGTCTTTTCTGATTTTATTGAATACGACTGTGTGCTTATTAATAACAATCAAGGGGCAATGATGGCTGCTGATTATTTAATAAGCAGGACAAAAAAACAGCCGGGATACTTGCGATCTTCTTATCCAATAAGAAATTTTGACGAAAGGGCTGATGGCTTTTACAAGGCTATACGCCGCCATGGTATGTCTTCCTCAAAATCTATTGTGCATAAGCTTACCCCTTCTATTGAAGGAGCCTATGCCGATATGATGGAGTATTTAGAAAACGGCGGAGAATTAGCCGCTAGCTATTTTGCTGATAACGATTGGATTGCCATAGGGGCAATAAAAGCCTTTCAAAAAAAAGGATTACGCATACCTGAGGATATTGCTATTATAGGCTTTGATAATATTCCTATGGCGTCTTATCTGGAACCGCCTTTGACAACAATTCATGTTCCTAAAAGATATATGGGGGAATTAGTGGTTAAACGATTAATTGAAATAAGCGATAATAGATCACATTCTCCGGTTAAGATTGAAGTGTCCACTAAACTTAAGAAGAGGCGGTCAGTTTAATACAAATAAAAATGGTAAATCACCCTTTCCAGATTTCATCAAAGGCATCAATTGTTTCAGACGTAAGATCTACGTGAGCTAATAAAGCCGCTTCTTTAGCAAGCGCTTCCGAAACATAAATTTCATCAAGGTGCAGTGTATCGCGAATACGCATTACCCTGGGCCCGTCTTCACTTACAATAGAGCCGCTGCAACGTAAGGCAAAGTCTAAACCCTCCCTTACATCCTTTACAACCAGCGGCATAGCGCCCCGCACAACAAATGTGGAGGTTAATACATTTTCATATGTAACAGCAAAATCGATCTTATTACGCAATTTTTCGGTAATTATATCCGCCAAACCCATACCCAAAGCGTTACCTTTGGTTTCTTCTGTTAAATCGTCAACTAAAATTATTTTGATGTTAGGTGTTTCCGGTTCCGCTTCACCTGTTATACGCATACGGCCAACAATATTTGTATCAATGCCTACCCCGCTAATATCCTTCCCCATTCTATCTACGATTAGCACATCAATATTATCTGCCGGCAAGGAAGGCATAAGGTGCCTGTTTTTTGCAATCATTTCCAATTCCATAGATTCTATATCTTTTGGAAGCGCTGCACGTACTTCTGCCGTTTCGTCATAAGCATTTTCTAAAACGCCTATGCCCAATAGTATCTTACCGCTTTCTATAACCCTACGGGCCGCAGGGGGGATTAACTCCCGCAGCCCATAGGTTCCAAAGCTATGTATTTCAAGAGCTTGCTTGTGTTTCCCCAAGCCAATAACACACATCTTCATTACGCCGCTTTCTATAGGCCCGTGGAAGTCTGTATGTACTTTGACTCTGTTTACGGCAATTACTCCGTAGGCATTGTAGGCATATTTGTCCATAAAAAGCTTGTGCGGCAAGCCTTCGCTGTCCAGCTCAACAACTTCCATGGACGAATATATCTCTGCACCTACAAATTCCTCGGTAATGCCGTAGCCTTCAATATATTCTCGCTGTCCTTCCGCCGTTGCTCCTCCATGGCTGCCCATTGCCGGTATGACGAAAGGGACTCCTCCCATCTCTTTTACCGTGTTGCAGGTTGCCTTTATAATTTCAGCTATATTAGCAACTCCGCGACTACCAGCTGTTATTGCAATTTTAGCCCCTTTTGGTATTTTAAGGCCAGCAGCTAATATTTCGGCGCGTACAGCGGCTTCTATATCGTTTAAGCGCTCATTTTTAAAGTTTTGTATGACTTTATACAGCTTCATGTATTATCCCTCACAAATTTATTTATTTTTGCGTACATGTCTTCCAAAATAAACCTGGAATCTATGCGGCGGTATACCCGTATCGGCCGATTATTAAGGCCATGAATATAATGCATATCTTCGGTAAAATTAGGAGCAGGAACCCAGTCAAAGTCCCAAGGATGATCCCACAACATAAGGCCCACTACAGGATTATCGCCTAAACACCAAATCTCGCCTGTACGGCCGCCGGTAGGAACGGGAACTCTTGCGGCATATTTATTATGTCCATATTCTACAAGCTGCTCAAAAAGATATTTACCTAGCTCTCCCTGAGGGCGTACACGTTCTTCCAACTCTGTTATTGACACTAACACTTGCTGATATACATTACGGGGAACTTGCCAAACAGGTATAGGTGAATTAAATACTACATTAGCCGAAGCAATGTCGTTGCTGAGGTTGTATTCCATCCCGCCGTTTGGATACATGCCTCCGCCAATCCAAATACAAGTCAGGCGGTCAGCAATGCGCGGTTCGAGTAAATATGCGCTGGCCATATCAGTGAGAGGCCCTAAAAAAGTAACAAACAAAGGTACATCAGAATCTTTCATGGCTTCTTCAATAATCATCCTGGCACCTGGGGAATCAACAGGCGTTTTTTCATCAGGCATTGCCTTATCAGCGCCTTTTATTATAATGGATTTGTCCATTTTTAAAAGATCAAACATTTTAATGATCTCATCATAGCTATCTTCCATCGTGTGCGTGGATTTAATATCGCCAAAATGTGCAGCTATCATTCCCACGTTATCAAAGCGAGGGGATAGCATAGTATGAACAATCGCATATTGGTCATCGGCCTCGTTTTTTGCGTCGGTGTTTGTAATAACACGGATACCAAGCCCTTTTGGGATTGTGTAATGATACTTGTCATAAATCATAAATTAATCCTCCATTCAAAGATTATCCTTTAACAGCTCCTGCTATACCTTCAACGAAATATCGCTGAAATACCAGGAATACTGTGAGTACCGGAATAATTGTTATTAGCACTCCCGCACTTAAAAGGGAGTAATCGGTAGCAAACTCACCAAAGAAATTAAGCAGGCCTGCCGGTACAGTGCGCATTGCATCGTCAGTAATCAATACGCTGGCAAGCAAAAACTCGTTCCATGTAGCAAGGAAGTCTAAAATAAAAAGTGTTGCCACAGCCGGTTTTGCAATTGGCATAATAATGCTGGCATACAGACGGAAATTACCGCAGCCGTCTAACTTTGCCGCCTCATCCATCTCAATAGGAATATTTCGTATAAAACCACGCATTACTAATATCCCAAAAGGCAAACCAAAACCTACATATACATAAAACAAACCAAAATAAGTATTTATAAGCCCAAGCCTATTAAATGCTACACTTAAACCCACAAGAGTCGCCTGAAAAGGTATCATCATACCAACTAGGAAGCACAAGAATATAGCAGTAGGGCGTTTAAAACCAAGCCGTGTCATGGAAAATGCCGCCAGTGAAGCAATAAAAACCCCAAGCGGAACTTTAAAAACAGAAATTATTGCACCATTTAACATATATTGATCTAGCCGTCCACGTTGCCAAGCTTGCGCAAAATTGTCAAAGTGTAAAGGATTTGGTATAGAAAGCATAGGGGCAACAAAAAAATCTGCCGGGTTTCTTAGAGAGGTAAGCACTATAAAGAGTAGCGGGAACAACCATACAGCAACCAAAAGTATCATAAAAACATAGAAGAGCACCGTTTTTATATTTTTATTTTTCATCCTCTGTCACCTCAATTCCTAGACATAAATAATACATAAGGAATAACAATAATCATCATCAAAAGAACCATAATGACAGAAATTGCACTACCCATGCCAAAATTAGCAAAGGAAAATGTTTGGGAAATCATGTAGGTTGCCAGGGTTTGTGTGCTGGTACCTGGGCCACCACCTGTCATACCACGTATAATATCAAAAACTCTTAATGCGTTAATAATTTGGGTTGCCAGTACAATAACAAAAGTTTCTTTAAGCAGTGGTATAGTGATTCTAAAAAATACTTGAAACCTATTAGCACCATCGACACGCGCAGACTCCAGCATCTCTGCAGGTACTCCCTGTAAACCTGCCAAAAACAAAAGCATGGGTGCCCCAACTGTATTCCACAACGATGCCGCATATACAGCAAAAAGAGCAGTATTCATGTTTGCGAGCAGTGCTATTGGAAAAGGGCCTAAACCAACCTGCTGTGTAAAGCTTGTGAGTAAGCCAAGTTGAGGTTGATAAACCCATGTCCAAATGATAGAAACTACAATACCAGATAATACAAATGGGAAATACATAGCACTGCGCATAAAAGCACGCCCTTTAAACTGCCGATTAAGCAATGTCGCAAAACTTAAAGCCACAGCAACCGTAAATATTAAAACGAGCAAAACCCAAATAAAGTTGTTAGTAAGAGCTTGTCTAAAAGTCGGGTCTACGGTAAGTAGTATTTGATAGTTTTGAAAGCCTACAAACTGCCTGTGCGGCGAAATACCGTTCCATCTAAAAAAACTCATATATACTGAATATAAAGTAGGGGCTATAATAATTGAAGCATATATTATAGCAGCAGGAAGTATAAATAAAACTCTTGATATTTTATTCCATGCAGCCGCTTTTTTCTTTTGTGATATTAGTATAAATCCAGCACTCACGTTTTGTGAATACATACCCCTCTCCTTTCTAGTTATAAAACTTAATACGAAAGGTTTTATAGTGTAAGGGCTGGGCAGGCTATAAATCTGCCGCCCAGCTCCGTACTATGTTTATATAAATTTTATTATGGATTCATTAAAATCCAGTTATCGTGGAATTGCTTCATGCTGGGGCCAACTTCTGAAGGCTCCATAGCGCCAAGTGCTACGTTGTCCATTATTTCAAATAACCTGTTTACAACTTCCTGTGGTAATGCTTGGTCGGTAATTGTAAAGCTACCGCGTTCGTCAAGCGTTTCCATTATTTTTGTGCTGATTGGGAAGTCATAAAGTGATACATTGTCAAAACGTGGGATTGGCTGTTGAACAAAACCAAGAGACTCAACTACCTCTGGAGAGTAAGCGAAATGATTTACAGCCATTGCGGCATAAAATTCTGCATCGGTAAGTGTAATACAAAATTGGTTCATATGAACAAAACTTGTCATACGGTTTCCTCCAGCAGGAGCCGGGAATGGGAACCAACCAAAGTCGTCAGGATTTTGCCCGTCATTTATTGAGTTCATTTCTTCTGCAGAGCCACCTATCATTATAGCAGCAAGCTCGTTATACAATAGAGCTCTTGCGTCATTAGGGTCGCCTGTTATAAAGCCTTCCGGATAAAAACCAGAATCTACAAAACGTTGAAATGCAGCAAATGTCTCTGTAACGCCGTCATGTAACCATATGTCAGTATCCCAGTCATGGTTAAGCCTGTAGTGTAAATCTGAACCCAGGTTCATTTCAATCATTTTTTCGATCAAACGATACACCTGCCAGCCGTTACGTCCACCGGCGGCAATTGGAATAATCCCTGCATCATGCAAAGCTTCAAGCGCGGCTTCAAATTCTGCAAAAGTAACAGGATGTTCGGTTATACCGGCTCTTGCAAAGGCTCTTCTATCATAGAATACACCAAAAGCTGTTGTACCATGAGGTGCGCCGGTAAGCTGGCCTGCCAAGGTAGATAGTTCTAAAGCTTCGGCATAAAATATTTGATCCCAGTTGTTATCTATAGCGTGCTGAGTTAAATCTCTTGTTAGGTGATTTTCAGGAAAAAAGTCTGCAAGCGAACCACCCCAGTTAAACCAGAATGAAGGCATTGCACCCGCTGCTGCGGCAAGCATTAAATTGGATTTGTGGTCATCTGTACTATTTACTACTACATCAATAGTTACGTTTGGCTCAATATCTGCCCAGCGTTCAACAACATATTCCCATTGATTTGGGCGCCAGCCTACGATAGTCCAATATGTAAGCTCTATTGGCTCATCTGCTGCGGCTTCAGGGGTTGCCTCGGGAGCAGCTTCTCCATCCGGAGCCGCTGCTGTTCCTCCCCCGTCGGCAGGCGTAACCGCTGTGCCGCCACCGCAAGCTACTAAAATAGCCACTACTAAAATAGATGATACAAGTACAATTTTTTTCATAATTTTCATCTCTACACTCTCCTTTTTTACAAATCAGCATTTGGGAAGTTAATCATCATCTTTGCGTAAAAATCTTCCATTGTTAAGCGGGTATTGACAGTTTTGTATACCATTTATGAGCCATGCAATTCCTCCCTTAAGACTACCGTCTAGCTATATACCTTTTATGCATTATCGCAGTTAAATAGGTAAATTTCAATAGTAAATTTAGTTTTTTTTACTTAATGATATACTTAATTTACAAAGAGATGTACGTCTCCGCTCTGCTGACACTCTTTATTATTGAATTCTTTAAAGCTTTTTTTATCTCCGTTATTATTTTAACTATAAAAAGGCATCTAAGCTATTCTGTTGCTCTGAATAATTAATTGAATTCAAAAACAAATTACTCAATGTTTAATTGACATTAAGTTGCAATTAATCCATAATGAACTTTCTTAAAGTGTTTTAGAGAGGTGGCGGTAATTATGAACAAAAAACCAATTATAGGCATTACAATGGGAGACCCAGCAAGTATAGGCCCGGAGATTTCCGCTAAAGTTCTTAGTAATGCTGCTATCTATGATAACTGTAAGCCAATTATAATAGGAGAAAAATCTCTTATGGAGGAAGCTCTTAAAACTGTCGGAATTAAAGATATGTCTGTCAACCCTATTACCAGTGTTTCGGAAGCTAAATTTATTTACGGCAGTATAGATGTAATTGATATGGGGATCACAAATTTTGAGGAAATAACAGCAGGTAAAATATCTGCTAAATCAGGCGAGGCCTCGTTTCGATACGTGGAGAAGGTAATAAACTTAGCTATGGATAAGGAAATTGACGCTACAGTAACAAACGCCATAAGCAAGGAGGCTATTAACCTGGCAAAGCATAATTATGCCGGCCATACGGAGATTTACGCTAAACTTACAAACACAAAAAAATATAGCATGATGCTGGCCCATGGAGATATACGTGTCGTACATGTATCTACTCATGTGTCCTTACGGCAAGCTTGCGAACTCGTCAAAGAAGAGCGGGTTTTAGAGGTAATACTACTTGCTAGCAAGGCCTGTAAAGCTATTGGCATTAAATCGCCAAAGATAGCCGTATCCGGACTTAACCCTCATAGCGGGGAAGCCGGGATGTTTGGTACGGAAGAAATTGAAGAAATAATACCTGCCATAGAAAAGGCTAGAAGCAAAAACATTAATGTAGAAGGTCCTGTACCGCCGGATACAATATTCCCGAAAGCACGCGGGGGGTGGTACGATATAGTTGTTGCAATGTATCACGATCAAGGGCATATACCTCTTAAGCTTGAAGGTTTTGTGTATGATAAGGAAAAACAAGCTTGGTCTGCTGTGGCCGGCGTTAATATTACTCTTGGATTGCCAATAATCCGTACATCTGTAGACCATGGTACGGCAATGGATATGGCGTATAAAAATACAGCCAGCCCCCTAAGCTTAGAAAATGCCATAGACTATGCTATAAAATTAGTAGGAGGCCGCAATGGATAAGTATCTGGTTATAGCAGACGATATAACAGGCAGTACCGATACAGGTGTACAGCTTAAACGGCGGGGCATAGAAACTGTAGTGACTTTAGATGCAAATGCTGTAGGAAGCCAGCCAACAAGTTATGTACTGGATACAGAAAGCCGCCCATTGGAAGCAAAAGAAGCCTACAGAGTGGTGAGGGATTCTGTTTCTAAAATTGATATAAAAAAATTTGATTACATAGTAAAAAAGGTAGATTCTACCTTGCGAGGCTCTATTGCCCATGAAATTAGCGCGGTTGATAGAGTAGGACAGTTTGAGTTAATAATATTTATGCCTGCACTGCCTGAGCTTGGCAGAACAACCGAAAAAGGCATTCATATGCTAAAGGGGGTCCCTCTTACAGAAACAGAACTGGCAAAAGACCCAAGGACACCCGTTAAAGAGGATAATCTAAAAAAGCTGCTCATGTCGGTATTTAATGAGGAGATAACACATTTAGAGGATGAAATCTTTTCTTTTGATAAAGGGCGTCTCTTTAGCTTTGATGCCAAAACCAATTACCACATGCAAAGGGTTATATCGGCGGCCATTACCACAGGTAAGAGGGTGCTTTGGGTAGGTTCGTCCGCTATTGTTGATAACTTATTGGAAGTTAACAAGCCTCAGTACCCAGCGGTAGCCCTTGTGGCTAGTATAAGCGAAACCACTAAAAGACAGGTATGTTACGCCCGGGACATGGGGGTGCAGGTAGTAATTGTCCCGGTAAGCGAAAACAGCGAAAAAGTTAAGCAGGCTATTGTACAGCAGGTTTTGGAAATTATAAAAACTAAGCGGGATTTAATAATAATGTCCGACACTTCACAGCTTGGCAAACCTATTCTTGTGCAAAAAAAGATGGGAGAAATAATGTCTGAGGTCATGGGCCATGTTCGCTTATCCGGTATTTTTGTAAGTGGAGGTGATACTGCTATGGCTCTGCTTTACGAGCTTGGTGCCAGTGGCTTGCATATTGAATCAGAAGTACTTACCGGTATACCTCTATCGCGTATTGTTGGCGGTAAATATGACGACTTCAAAGTAATAACAAAGGCGGGAGCTTTTGGCCAGGAGGATGCATTGCTTTTTTGCTTACGTAAGTTAAAGGAAACATGATCAGGGCAATCGCTTACGAAAAAACCTTGATAACAGCGTAAAATCCAAATAACCTTCAGCTAAAAACTGAAGGAGAACCAAATGAAAAATACGCTAATATCGCAATCCTCACACCAATGTTACACTTCAAATATGACATTTTTTGCAGATAATTTCTTTGTAGACAATGTGCTTTACTATGTGTTTACTGAGCAGATTGGTATCGCTATGCAGGAGCTTGCCGAAGGTGGGATTTCTTGGAATAGCGCAGGCATAACGGCAGCAAACATTGTTGTGTTTGCAATCATCTGATGTAGAATGGAACAGCTTTTCATACGTCACGGATTCAAAAAAGTTTCTTTGCAGTTGACTTTTTGCCAAAAAAGTCAACTATAAGTCGATTTAAAGTTGACTTTGTATCGTGTATAATTTTCATAGAGTAAATTTTCGAGGTAAGAATATGAAAAATATTAATTGCGCAACGGTCATTATTGAAAAGCGTCGTGAAAAGGGCGTAACTCAAGAGGAACTAGCTGCTTATCTTGGTGTTACAAAGGCTTCTGTATCAAAGTGGGAAACAGGAGCAAGTTACCCGGACATTACGCTTCTTCCCATATTGGCATCTTATTTTGACATCAGCATTGATTGTCTAATGGATTATTCTCCGCAAATGCCCGACGAGGATGTTAATAAACTATACAACCGACTGGCCGCAGATTTTGCAAGCAAACCTTTTGTGGAGGTTATATCAGAGTGTGAAGGGATTATTAAAAAATATTATTCTTGCTATACGCTGATGAATAAAATGGCGATGTTGTATTTGACCCATGCTCCTCTTGCTGACAGCGCAGAGCGAAGTGAACAAATATTAAAAGATGCCGTAAGATTGTGCGAGCGAATTAGGACAAATAGCAAAGATTCATATTTGTTTTGGGGAGGAACTATCAACATACAGGCTATGTGCCATTTAAGGCTAAATGAAGGCGAGCGAGTCTTAAGTCTGCTTGGCGAATCATTGCTAAACGCTTCTCCCGATAGAACGCTCGTTGCGCAAGCCTATAAATTATTAGGAAACTCAGAAAAGTCAGAAGAGGCTCTACAAGCTGATTTGTACCAAAAATTGATGGATATTTTCCAAACTATGATGGTTGCTTTGGAAAATAATCTTGGCGATTTAGCGAGGGCCGAGCCTATATACCTTAAAGCCGAGGCAATAGCAACTACGTTTAACATGAAGCACCTAAATGCCAATAATGCAGGAATACTCTATTTATTTGGAGCGCAAATGTACCAATTAGGCAACATGCCGCAAAAAGCTATAGAACTGCTTGGCAAATTTGCAGATGTCTGCATAGCTGATTTTTTCCCATTTGCAATTAGAGCAGATAATTTCTTTGATAAATTAGAAAATTTTATTACTGAAAACATTGTGCCTGCACCAAGAAGTGAAGAAGCGGTTAAAAGGGATATTATTCAATATTTCAATAATCCTATTTTTGAATCATTGCGTGATAATCCCGATTTCAAAAGCATTGTCAAGCGAATAAGCGGCTTTGCCGCAAATTAAGGAAGGTATATTTACATGGACTATGTGTTGCAAACTATCAATTTAAGCAAAAACTATGGCGGCAAAATGGCTGTTGATAATGTGTCGCTGAATGTAAAAAAAGGTGATATTTACGGTTTTATTGGTCAAAACGGGGCAGGCAAAACAACTCTGATGAGAATGGTATGCGGGCTTGCTTCGCCAACA
>Ga0131853_10017056_pt1 | contig 13236 bp, 9 predicted proteins | sample TergutLab28metaG_FD_92764 | JGI IMG/M metagenome (GOLD analysis project Ga0131853, IMG submission 92764) | Labiotermes labralis P1 segment gut microbial communities from Petit-Saut dam, French Guiana - Lab288 P1 (version 2) (version 2) | ecosystem: Host-associated > Arthropoda: Insects >...
AATTCATCGACGAATGAAAGTTCAGTATGGTGATGCATGTCTGTCACTACAGCAAGTGTACGAGTGGACTAGGAAGTTCATGAACGGCATTAGTTCTGTAACAGACTCTCCTCGACCTGGTCAAGCACACCGAGTAGTGACACCAGAGGCCATTGCAGCAGTTGAAGACATCGTGAAGGAAAATCGACGCGTAACATTGAATGAAATAGCACGCAATGGAGGCTACATAGAAAAATGAAGTCACTCTGTATCTTTTGTGTTCAATAAACAATGAGATAAAAAACATTTAAGGTTTTCATTTGACTCACCCTCGTATTTATTAAAACAAGGAGCACCGTCAAACGTTAGTTACGTTTTCTAATGTCAGCTGATAATTCAACTGATAAAATGGCGTCACTCACACGTTGTTAATCTTATGTAGTCACTACAGGTAAATATAAAGGTTCGTACACTTCGGTGTCAGATATTCTGTTGAACCTTGAATTTTGCATCTGAATAGAAGAAGTTATTTGTTTTGGTTTGCTTGAGTGATTAATTAATGAGGAGGTATATAAAGGAATAAAAACTCAATAACCAAATACCCTTGACAGAGTTTCTCTTTGGTTTACAGCAAGGATGTGCGAGGGAACATTTTGTTGCGGAATGTGTGCTTCCTTTCGCAAGGACAAGATTGAAATAAAACATTGCCTGGTCAGGATAATTATATGGGGATATTTAAAGACACATAACGTGGAAATTTAAATTAATGTATTTTAGACATCACTGTCTCCGAGAGAAAGTGAGCATAAACATATTGTAATAGAGGCCAAAGAGTTATTTAAAGCCGACAAATTGTGAGATACGCCTGCATATTAATATAAAAATTTAGTAAGTGTGAATAAACATAAAACTCCCTCTATCAGTGTGGTATAAACCACCTTACAATACCAATAAAAAATATAATAAATAATAAATAAATAATAAAAATTAATTTGGAATGCATTTATAAACATACTACTGACTTGGTTTCCAAGCCGATATACGCCTTAGTATGCCTTCGGATTTCAATGGGAATTTTGGTAAAGTAAATCAGTGCAGGCTCCCGGCTGGGGCAAAGATTTTTCTCTCCTCCAAAGGGCCCAAACTGATTATGGCCTCACCCATCTTTCTGTCCAATGGTTACCACACTTTTTTATTGCCGGAGGGGGGGGGGGGGGGGAAAACTGTCAGGGCATAAAATTTTCCAGTCACCTTCAACGAGGGCCGAGGTCAAGAATGAGTGGAGCAATACCACAACTCTCCCTATGTGCCTTCGTGGGTTCAACAGAGATAATTTTACCTTTTAATCTTTAACATGATTGTTGGTATAATACTACAAGTAAATTTGCATTTGGGTAATTTAATAAAACAGGAACATACAGGACAGCGTGTCCTGTTTTCTTACGTACAACCTACTGTTCCCTTTCTATTTCTTTCCGTCACGATTAGACTTCGGGTACTTTAAGTAGTGATATGGAGGACAGTACTGAAAATTTAGCCCAGTTTCAGACAGTACAGTAGAATGTAGGTAACTCGCAATGTCCAATATTTTATCTTGCAAATGTTATATCCGCGTACAACGACAATATAATAACGAAAACATTATCAATGTTTAAAATTAAAATTTGCTCTTAGTCTACTCCAAACACCGTAGCGATCCAAATTTCAGATCTGTGAACTGACTTCCGTCACTAGCAGTGTTATTGAAATGACTATGATGATGTGATAAACCAGAAATTACAAATTGATGCGATTTTTACGTGTAATTACAGAGATGTTAGACGGCAAAAACCTGCCCGAAGAAATGACCTCGGTGACCTGAACTCGGACTCCGGAAGTGGAACCTACCAGACAATAGCATGTATGAAAAACGATCCTGAACATGTATATCCTAAAGCGGCAAAAAAAACCGAGTTCCTGTATAAAACACATGTCTCTCTGCATCCTCCCTCGATTATGATGATACGCTTCCTACAGTTGTCAGACTATACACCATTTCAGAAATTACCTTGTAGCTTATTATAATAAAGGTAAAGGTAAAGCTATCCTTTTACACGTAGTGAAGTGTATGGCTAGTGGAATTTTAGGTCCATCCATTCTTATTTTCGGCTCTAGATGGCGGTGAGTGGTCAGCTCCACAGGCCAGCCGCTTTATCACTGGGAAAGTGCGTCACGTGTCCTTCGAATAGGCTGGGAGTGACCAAAAACAGGCCTGGAAGCTTTTTAAAGAGGAAAACATCTGCAAAAATTTAAAAACAAAAAAGTGACTCCTACTATAAACCCTGACGGATTATTTCTTTAAATGTAGTGACATTCCATCTGATGTAAAGGGAAATTAGATAAAATTTTCACAACAAAAGAAATAATATCGAATCTAAAATATTGTTTACTGTTTATAGCATCACGTCAGTTTATATAGACTACTTGGTATGTAACACAGCACCAGACAGTTTTCTTGTATATCTTTCCCAACTTCCTTATTCTTATTGCGTATGATTACAACCACAATAAGTAAATATATTAATCAATACAACAATTTAATAACAAAAAACTTGATGAAAACCGTGAGGATTTCCTAACCACTACCAAGAAGCAGTTTAAAAATACGATTAGCTACTGTCATTTGCTGAGTAGCTCGTTCATCCACACCCCAAATTCTTTGTTACTTCTTTAACTAACAGCACAAAAGTTGGTAATCTAAAAATGTTTTGTAACTGGCACAAACAACCGATAAATATATGAATAATTATAAGGTACAACATGTAAGTTTTATTTCGGTGTAGCCATGGAATTGTGTATCAAAATACCAGGCTTGAAAAGCCACAATATAAAACAGAATAACTGAACGCCCTCAAGCAGCTGTGAGAATGGCTCTACGCTTGTAAATAGGTAACGCCTGTTTCGAATCTTGGCCCGATAACCGCCTATCCAGAAGGTTGCTTGTGGAATTCCTCACTCCCTCCAGGCAAATTCTGAAATATTAGCTTCACAAGGCCACAAATCATTTCTTTCCTAAAGCTTTCCAAATTATCATTCATCACTTTCCCTAACATTTAACGCTGCATAGCCTGAGCTCCTGACAGCGTTATGAAATAACCCACGGAAAGCAGGAAGAGAAAGATACAGTATGCCGAAAAAGTGGCGTGGCATTTCGTAATTGGTATTTCCGTTTCACACTCGGAACTTCAGCTGTCAGAGTCACTGCAGGGCAGTGTCTTATCATGAGCCTTCTGCTGATCTCTTTATTAACCCCAAGCAAATGTCAGAATTGCAATTAAGAAAAGCCCATACCCCTTCTGTACTGTACAAACTTGTAACTCATGGGTCAAAAAAACCCTGTAATTCCTCACTTGGCGCTCTGTGTTGTCTTCAACCGAAAAAAATAATTCGGATAATAAAAAAAATATCCTGGAGCGTGTGTATATTCACATAGGTATATACTATACATACACAGATAAATAACGTGCATGCACACACACAAACACAAATATATATATATATATATATATATATAAACACATGCACACTAATAAGTTATAATAGAGTCTAAAAGAGGAAACATTTATCTTTTCATTCTGGCAACAGCATTTCAATAATAATGTTTAAGAACGTGCTATGGATGTTTCATCATGTACTGTACAACAATTTGGAAACTTCACTACGCACTCCATAACAGTGGGCATTAACCTCACGGCAATTTGGGCTCTTGGTTAGTCTTCCTTTCGTGTAACACCTATTCTGTATCATGACAGAAATGGTGCAGGACAGGCCATAGGCCAAGGTTAGGTAAAACGTATGGGTTACACACTTCATCGATAGAAAATTGTAAACTTTGATTTATAAATAAATTTAAAGCGATATTGTCCAAAAGTGTTCTTTCCTCAACATTAATTTAACCTTGGACTTCCGACCAATCAAATTATATTTGCAATGCAGATGTACAGAAGGACTACATCGGCTTGATTATCATGTTTTATTGCATCTTGCAGTGTTGCTGCAGGCCGGTTTGGAAGTGTTGTCGGGCCGAATTTTGCCCACCCCTGCTGTAATTTCTTGTGTGACTGTCTTTAATTTAACATTCTACAGCATGTAGCACAATTTGATTTGCAAGCTGTGGAAGATATTGCTGTTGAAAGTCCATGGCACAGGCACAAAGGGCAATTAGTCACAATAAGCCTTGGGTTCACGATCAGATAACATTTAACGTTTCGCCTGTACTCTGCTGTTCAGTCCTGCGTGCCAAACACAAAATTATTACATGCTTATCGACACACATGTAGCCCGTTCTTCCTACATTACAAACAATCTGGAATTACAGCAGTGTACGTACATCTTACGTTTGCACCTGAATTTCATGAGATTTACGATTTGGAACCTATGCATGTCTTCTACAGTAACTGCTAGATAAATGTCATCTTCAAACAAGTAGAAATATACATAACATATAACTGTATTCACATTTTTTGAAGAAGCGAGCCCAAGGATCACTTCACATAGCTTTACTTATATGCGGCTCTGAATGCAGCCATTAGAATGGCTCCTTTCATAGAAATTGTATGCATTTTAGTTATACTTCTTCTTTTCAACAACTTTATTTCTGGCAGAACTCCGAATTGTGTATGTTTGTCAGCAATGTTTCAAACTATTAATAATGTGAAAAAGATCTATCGCATATTCATTCAACTGTTGTGATACTGCACTGTATTGCTGTAGGCTAATAAATCGCTAACACTTAAAGAGACATTTTGTCTGCAACGAAAAAGATGATCATTGAAATGTCGATGTGTAACAATACCAAATCCAATAAATTTATAACAGGAGAACACTGACATTCCTGTCTCACTTAAGACGGCTTATTTTCATTCAAGTGGTCTCACCGAAATACAAAAGAATGTAGAAATGAAATTTGTTCTGCTAACCGATGTATTAATTTTAAAAAATCCGGAAGGTTCAACTAGTATCACATACATTTAGAATGGTTGCCTTTGCAGTTCATCACAGTACTTGCGAAACGTTCGTCATTGTTAGCAGATACAATATTTTAATGGGAAATTAATTTTGAAAAAATAAATAAAATAATATGAAATTAAAGTGTCATAACAGAAACACAGATAAAAATTACTAATAACACGAGCGAAAAGAATCCATGTTAACCATTGGATAGGAGGCTGGGTGGGACCCAGGGCTGGTACGCATGGTTAATATTTAGGTTGGACTGTAACTTATTTTACATGTTGTCCATGTGCGATATTTGTAGGTATGAATGTTTTTTTTTTTATACACAAGTTTCCACAGACATTATTTTGTCTGACAATTTGCATCATTACCTCACTCAGAATGTTTTGTACAACTTTACGGGTTGGGTTCCCTTGTTCAGAAGTCACCCATCATGGTGTTAAGGATGTGAAAAAGGTTAAACAGCACTGGCATAGATACAAAGTGCTTGTTCCATATCCACGTTAAACCCATAGTAACACAAGAATCTTCATCACAGTGCAAATTAAATATATATCATTACAGCACATAACTGGATGTGCGAACAAGAATGGAAAAATCCAATTTCAAATGTGTGGAATATAGTAAGAGATTTATTGGACAAGAGGTGATATGGGAATGACAAAACTGCACGAAAGTGTAACAACATTTTGCAGGGAGGAATTTTAAAAACAATCAAGAAATTCACTGCATTTTATGGACAACAAAAGCTCCTCATTACACAAGTTTCCTGTTATTTCCACCTTCTTAGATCCTAATATTGTCAAGGTGGTGAGGAAAACATCTGGACCTAAAAGGGACAAAGTAATGCAGGCTAGAAGGTTGATATAACCAGGTAACAATCGTGCTTTTCACTATCTCTTCCCTGCTCCCGCAACCTTCGCTTATGCCAAATATAACACATGTGGATCTATGATGAAATGTTTCACCTCCTGACCAAACATCATAACTGCACAGCAGATGACTAAAACCCTCATTCCTAGCAATGTGGCACCACCAATACTATATGGGTCACCAATGATCATATCAAAACACACCAATGTGAGCAACTGCATACATAACTGATGCGCCACCACACCAGCTGGCCAGACATTTAGAATTACTGGCACCATTACCACGGCACACAAGACATTACCACGGCACATGAGACATCACTATAGCATCTCATCTCTTACACAGAGGCCACACTCTCACCTTGAAAGACACAAATGTCCATCAGCTTTGCTACAGCATCTTTTTAATTCCGTCCTACTCAAGGGTACCTTACAGCTGCTGGAACAGTTCAGAACAGGCACGCAAGACCCATTCCAACTGATGTTAACATACATCTACTTCACCTTCAATGGGACATTTTATGACATGAAAGAGCATCACTGCTTATCCTGGCTATAGCTGATTATGTACTACACTCAATAGTCTGAATGAATGGCATTGGACATGCTCATCAATAACAAACATGTCACATGTATCATCACACATCACAAAAGCATGATTGTAATGTTAAACACACTAATCAACTCTGTGACAATTACAGTTTTAACATTAAAATTCAGTCACCAAATGCAGCATTCAAATGGAATGGATAACAAGAACATACATTTCAACGAAACATTCCAGCAATAAACACTATACATGAGAGACAAACAGGGGTGGCAACACTACTCTTATAAGACACTAAACCACTTGACATGAAGACAGTCTATATTTCAACCAAAAAGAACAAATACTTGTTAATACTCTTAGAAGAAGTCATAGAACTAAAAGTGTCAAGAATATACAGCATACCACATGAATGTGGGAAGGTACATGTATGACAGAATATACAAATGAACTATATTACAATATACAGTTTTTACAATTACAACACCAAAACTCCAACATGTTTCAACCTTTTCTTGTGAGTCACCATCTGGGAGTGTACATCAATATTTTTATAAAACATACATTATAAATAGACAAAATAGATTAAAATTTTATTAAAATTGTCTGTTGTCTTGAAGTTGGTGCTGTGAATATGCAAGTTTGATGAGGTATTCCTTGTGGAACATATTTTATATGTGTAGAGTAGTATAACCATTCTGAAACAATATTATATAAAAAAGCCATCCATAAGCATACACAGTAACATTATATAAAATATATGTAGTAAAATAATAGTTATCTGTACATACCAAATCCTTGGAGCAGCTTGGGTATGTTCTGATTGCATGTATGGTAGTGAGAACTGAAAGTATAGCTTAGTGATATCACAGTGTAAGTCACAGAGTAGTGCGACATAATTGAAGGTCATTAATGAGTTCAAATAGGGGGGTGACAGTCTCCTGGATACTGTATGGCTATAAGTTTGTTAGTGAAACTATACTGTTGTATGTAAATCTGTTCAGAAGTGTTCACATAAGGGCCCTTAATGACATGTTGTAAAGAGTCATGGTATGTAGAAGTGGTCCATATACATGAAACGGGAAAGCACACCCTGAACAGGCCAAGATTGTTCCAGGAAACTGAGGATCCCAGATTTTGAGAAAATAAGCACATGAAGGTGGTAAGGTTATTAACCCTGCACACACCTTTACACCTTTAATGGGAAAAACACTTAATATGTTCTATCAGGTTGACTTTGAAGGGGTGGCCTCCTCTACACTATACTTCTCCATTTACGTACTTGTATCCCCTACCTGATGATGGTCAAACAGAACGACCAAAACAAATCATACAAACATAATATTAACCAAACATGTAATGTTCGGATGTTGTGTTTGTGTGGATTAGGCTACTAATAATTAACTAGCACAACAGGATGACGATGTTCAAATGAGTAAAGATTGCCCATTTTTTTGGGCTGGGGAAAATTCTCAACTTGAGTGGGATTATTAACTTGGTGTTCTATAAATAAATGTTATTCCTGGAGTAATTCAAAGTGTATACATTTGCATGGGCAACTTCCAAGACTACAAACAATTTTAATACAATTTTAACCTATTTTATCTATTTATAATCTACGTTTTATACAAACACTGATGTACACTCCCTGAAGATAACCCACAAGAAAATGTCAAAATATATCAGAGTTCTAGTGTTTTAATTGTAAGAACTTGACACTGTAATACAATGCATCAGTTGAAATATTTCTGACTTTAACAATTAGTGCATGGATATGATGAATACCATAAAAAATGTAAGACAGGCTGATCCAGGCAGACTAGGCATAAAGAATCTGAATTATATCTATGCTGAAAGAGATGGGTCCACAGTGGTAGCTCAGAGTAGTGAAACTGACCAATGTATAAAACATCAAGAATATACAGAGGTACAACACAGAACATCAGGCTGTAAGGACCAACAGGTTGAAGAAGTGACAGAGAACAGCTACACCTGCATAATCTGAAACAAGAAAAAGGATTGAAAATAGGTCAAAAAAGCACCCCACAATCAAACACCTACAGCACTCAAAGTTAGGGACAAGCTTCAGGAAGGAGAGACAGGACAGCAAGGTGACCATCTAAAGACAAAGGGTCTTTCTTCACATCAAGTTACAAGGTACCAGATAACAAGTAAAAGGTGTGACCACCCAGCTTGACATTACCTTACGAGTGACCAGCCAACAAGGAAGAGGTACAGAATTGACAGACTGACCTATACATACACATATTAACCAGAAAGTGGTGTTTCCTCACCACTCTAACTATATCACCTTTATTAATATATTAAGAAAACTAACAAGTTCAATAGCATTTCTTTACTGTCAAAAACAAGAGAAATTTCAGTGCAACTGACTTATTTTGTACAATATGCCATTCCTCTCTCAAGCAAGGTAAGCATAACTGGATACACAGCATGAAAACTTGTTTCTCCTCTCTGGCGAACTGTTTGTTGGTAACGTTGCAATGCTCCTCCCATAAGCTCCAGACGTTCTCGTTCTGATGGGTGACTGTCCAACCACTGAGAGAAACGGCTTACTGACCAGTTTGCACTCTGGAAAACATGAAAATCACTGCTAATTCCAATGCAACTCTCTCTCTCATGTATGAATGTGCGCATGCATGCACACACACACACATATACACGAGTTCTTAAGCAAATTTATATGTGGTTTGTACTGGTGAAACATAACCCTGTTTTGTATTAAGCTCATTATACAGCAAAGATTGTACATGGTATAAAACGCAGTTCTCATTAATATCTAGACATTTTTTTGATAAACTTCTCAAGAAAGCAAATAAGGTAAGTAAAGAAGACTGGCTTAGGACATCTTTCTACATCAGAGAGTAACACTACATATTTAGTGATAATATGAAGGAAAAGTAAATCTGAATCATACTACTACATGTTTTGCAATAGCAACAAACAAAAATGAAATAATGTATACTACAAACACATGTACTCAAAATATTTGTGTCACTATTGTATTACCTGATGTGGTGAAAGAAGTTCATTTGGTCCACGAGAAAACATGGAAAGCAATACCAGGCTATATGGAATTACATCTCCCAGGGCTGGACTGTCTGAGATCTCATCAATGCTGAGAAATAGCAATGGACGTAATGATCGCATCATTCGGTACTGACGACTGAGTTCTGATGTCTGTCTACAAAGAGGTGCCACAGCTACTTCCATCTGCCACAGAAATCATCAGTTCAGTACCTTTTACATGTTATTTAATCCTATGCCATGTGATCGAAAAGACTACTGTGGTTGTTAAGTTCCTAAAGAGGGTGGGTTTGTACAGACATTCAGAAAGTTCAAAGTTATTCATGAATGACATAGACATTGCAAAAGTAATAGGCAATTCGGACACATCAGAAAATACGGATGACTGACTAGAGACTACAGTGTAGATAATGACGAGATTTCTGAACCAAAAGTGAATCTAAATTATGAACCACAAACAGGCAGTTGCCAGAAGAATTATTTCACTCAATTGTGATAATAATTCATGAAGAATGTGTATGTGAAATTAGATGCCAATTGAAAGAATAATAAACTGTAAATACTGTTTTTCCTTAAACCTTTTAAAAAAATGTAAAAATGGCTCACACATCATACAAACTTACCATTACTGTATGTGTTAAACTCAGTTTCTTGATGTAGCATACATATTAATTTAATTTTTTTTAAATTTACAAGACCACAATATTTTACTATATTATATAGTCACAGGATACTCAGATATACTACTGTACTTAATGCACGAGTGTTACAATATTAAATGGAACAGGCGAAACCTGATCACTGTTTTACCAAAAGATAATACATTATATGTAACTATTTAATTTATTTAATTTATTTGTGTGTTACTGTTGTCACGATGCACATTGTGTGAAACTTCTATGACTGGGGTAAAATATTTTTTATAATTTCAAAGCTTTTCCAAAATTCCAAGTCTCCCATGTCATCATTAATGAAGAATACTTCATGTAGCCATAAGCATGTTATGGGTGTAGCAGGAATACATTTTCTTAAGGTACACACCTCATCCTCCACGTCCAATCATGAAACTACCCTTCACCTTTATAGACATTTTGTTTCAACTGCCGCCCAAGAAACACAATGTAGCTTTTCCTGTGGTCACCACTGCAGCAATATACCAAAACATGAAAAGTTAATTATTCAACTTTTATCATGAAAAATTTTGTTCAACATCAACTATGCAGGAGAATGTAATCTCCCATGCTCTGTACTTTTGTTTCATTACACTGTCATTTTGCTAAGACTTTACACATTGCCATTATGATAATACCCTTTAAAAAGTAACTTAATCCACTTAAGTCCAAGGGCATCAACATAATATGAAAATTACACATATTTTCACTGCATGAACACTAAAGACAATTTACAAAACAATGTAGTACTGGCAAAGGATTGAACAGTTAATTTTCTCCAAGCATCAGTTGTGCCACAACATATACTGCCAGGGCAGGATGTTGTGCTCAGTATTTTGTAACACAAACCTGACTAAAATCTGCAGAAAGCCGGAGACGTCCTCCCTCTCCCAGAGGACGAACCAAACACGCGTGGTTGAGAAAAAGTTCTATGCAGCGCCTGGCAACAGGAACACAGCTAAAACAAAATTCAAAAGGTTATCATAAAAATCTTATTATGGTGTGTAGGCCTATTATGTATACAGGGAACAGACTACTTAACTAGCAAGATATACTAAAGACACACACAGCAAGTACAATTAAATTCAGCTTCTGTTAGCTGGCCATTCTGGCAGAGGTGATTCTGTTATTTTTCTCACTTCCTCTCAACTTAATAAATATGCTGGACCTTAAAATAGATCACGTGTGTCAGAACCACCTTTTTTTAAAAACTGCTTTAATTTAAAACACAATAACCTAATTCCTAGAAGAATGATAAACACATAACAATAATTCAGGGCCTCAAGTGTTGAGTGCCTGAATTATTTTCTAGTTTATCAGTCTTTTAGGAATTAGTCAACCTTGTTACAAATCAAAACAATTATTAGCACTGGCATTAATACACATATAATAACCACAAGTGAGTCAGTGGTAATATTTTCAGTATTTTCAACCAGGGAGATCAACCCATCAATATGATACATACAGACAGGGACACATGACTCATCCTTCATCAACTATCATCAGCCAGTTAGCAGATGGTCAAATGGTGGATAATACAGAAATCTCACAAAGTTGTACGTAGATCACATGGAATATTCTCCAAATTGGTACGTGCTGAAATAATCTTAAAGTGAATTTTGGCCTTCACTATAAAGTGGCCAGCCCAAGGTACAGTCCTGAATTTTGCATAGGCTCAACAAAGACATTCCCCAAAATTTTGTCAAAATTTATAAATGTGATAATTTTTGGTCTAAATTTGGAGATCCATGTACAATCCACGGACCTAATGACTGTCGGTATAGAATATAATAAAAATCAATTCAGCCAGAGTGGTTGGTAAGACACTGCAGCAATAATAAACAGTTTCTTTGACTTGAAATTTAAACTTAAACTGAAACAGTTTCACAAAATGGTACCCTGGGATGTCAACACTGTTTTTATTACCTTATATAATGAAGTTCTGCCCCATATATGCTGCTAAAATACCAAGTATCTATACATTTTTATAAGCTTCCTTACCATTTCACAACTACATCTTGATTCTGGAATGGTGCCAAGTAATTACTTGCTGCCCTGGCAATGAAACCCTGTAGTTCCTTCATATACAAGGAGCACTGGGAAACATCTGACTTTCTAGTGCTTGCATTAATCCCACTTTCACCAGCTGCTGGTCTCCTACAATCAGAAACCATGTACCAGGAGGAGGTAAGAACCAGCAAACTACTATGTGGTGCAGTCAGATACTTTCTGGAGTGATGGCGTGATGACACTACTGCTGGTAGCACAAACTTCAACCACTATGTGTGGATACATATGGATAGACCAGAGTCTGCTGATTCACTTCCTGCTTGTAATACGACTGTACCATGTGACTGTTGAGTAGTACAAGTTTGTGTAGTTCTATTTGTGATGACATACCTAGAAAATAGCTGACTTCTGCATCAAATTTTGCTGCAAACTGGGAAAAATGCTACATCAGATTCTTAAAGTAACTGTTGGAGAGCAGAAGGTGGGAAGAACACAAGGTTTTGTATGGTTTTCCAAGTTCAATAGTGATATGACCTCTGTTGAAGGTGCTGAACACTTAGAACCTTCATCAATGCACAAGGCAGATGAAAATGTGGATCAAATGACAGAATCTGTGCTCACACCAGAAGAATCACTATCCATAAAATTACCAAAATGTTAGGACTTTCATTTGGGTCAGCTCAGAATACTCTGACAGACAATCTGTCCATGTGTCAAATTACCACCAAATTAATGTCCACCACTTACTGAATGAGGAGCATAAGGAAAATAAATTTAACACGTGTCAGAACCTTTGACAGCTGTCTGAAAGAGCCCCATAACATCCATTACAGAGATAATAATAACATGTGATAAGATGTGAGTTTAATGGTATGACCCAGAAACCAGTGGAGGAGCCCACCATATCTGAGCCAAAACAGACAAGACACACTGGCTCATATGTGAAGAACATTTCTTCTTCTTCTTCTTCTTCTTCTTCTCCCCCCCCCCCCCCCCCCCCCCCCCCTTCCTCTTCTCCTCTTCCCACCCCCCGCTCGCTCTTCCCCCCCCCCCCCCATACTCGACCACCCACAAACACTCCCGTCCTTTAAAAAAAAAAAAAAACAAACTTACT
>Ga0131853_10017059_pt1 | contig 13235 bp, 6 predicted proteins | sample TergutLab28metaG_FD_92764 | JGI IMG/M metagenome (GOLD analysis project Ga0131853, IMG submission 92764) | Labiotermes labralis P1 segment gut microbial communities from Petit-Saut dam, French Guiana - Lab288 P1 (version 2) (version 2) | ecosystem: Host-associated > Arthropoda: Insects >...
AGGCTGAGTGGACCCCGTTCCAGACCCACTACTACTCAGAAAATCTGGTAGCGCCGGGGATCGAACCCGGGACCTCTATATCTGTAGCCAGAAACTCTGACCACTAGACCACAGAGGCGGTCCATTCGTAACTAACACACCTAAAGACAAAAGAGCAGGGTTGCGCCGAAATATTCTGGTCCTAACCAAAAATAGCAGCTAAATTCCGATGTGAAAAAGATTTGTTAAAAGACGCCGCTTAAATCTCAAGGACTGCATAGCATATAATGTGACTGAAATATATTCATAAATCGCATTTGAGGTAGTCACAGAGGTGTCGGTTATGGCGGCGGTGTGCTGATGTATGCGACCCGCACTGGGTAGGCGACACCATTATTACGGAGGAACGTGGAGAGGGAGACAGGAGGTTTACCGAAATGTTAGTACCATCCATCAAGATACATGTCGTCACGTGTCAAGAGACCGTAAATTTCTTATTCGTAAATTTAATGTAAGAATTTGGGTAAACTGAGGTACTCTCTCGGCATTCACTTTACTTACATCCAATTTTAGGAAAGACATTCAAATGGGTGCCTAAGAAATTCATTGTGCTTGGATGTGCGCCTTTCTGTAGTAAAATAGGTAGAGTGTGTAAAGTTAAAGCAATCCCATTACAGGCCTGGACAGGACCTGAGGGTTCCTGGAGTTTGAAGCTCCCAGATTTCAAGATAATCGGCATATGCAGGTCGTAAGGTTTTTTGCTGACCTACAATATTAATATCAAAATACGTATCCAGGCACAACGTGATGCCTTCATTCAAATTTTGATGTTTTGCTGACCGTGCATTTAAGTACATTTATCTTAGTAATTAACCAACTTGATGCACAAAATTTATTCTAAAATAAGTTTATTTCATGCCTCTACATGTTTCGAGCACATGAGCTCATCATCAGGAAGTCAAAATTCCACGTATTATACAGCCTCTGGTATCGTCACACCTATAGGTATGATGATACCAGAGGCTGTATAATACAATTTTGACCTCCTGATGATAAGCACATGTGCTCGAAACATGTAGAGGCATGAAATAAACTTATTGTAGAACAAATTTTATGCTTCAGGTTGGTTAATTACTAATCCTTCTTTCAAGTTCACAGCTAGTCAAGCTAAATGCATCTACTTATATAAGAACTTAGGAGTCAAAATACAGAGGTGGTGTGCAAACATTTGTTTTAATCGGCAATGTCTCAAACAAGCGGTACATATTTTCAACTGGTAAACGCCAATACACTATTTTTAAAATAATTTTTTGAAATGCATTTTAACCACTCAGTTACACATTTCGCACGTTTTACTTTCCTAGGCAAATGATGTGGCTTAAGTATTTCACTCATGTAAACACACTGGGATCCCAAATTGTGCACAGCATCCTGTGACTTAACCTGTAAAGAATAGGCCTGAAGATGACTATTTATTAGTCGAAACATGTAGCCTACATATTACCTTGTGTAATAAAAGCAGTTGTGCTGACGTGCACTATTAATATCATAATACGTTAAGGTTTTCAGCCCTACGCACCGGCCGCCTTTGCCGCTCAGGAAATATCCCTGGTACTCATTTCTGTTAGAGGCTGAGTCGACCCCACGGCCATAGTTTGAGCGGAAGGATTTTGTCAATGAAAAATTCAAATTCAGAGTGTGTAGGGAATATAATACTGTATAACGGAATATCAGAGGATTCAGAACTTCGAGTGTGCTTGTAGCCGCATTGCATGCCGGGGTGCGGACAGTTTGACCGATCAGCTGTCTGCCAGCAAATGATTTATCTACTGGCTCCTGATTTAATTATGAGGACGCGAGGGACAGAACGGGAAGAGAAAGACAAAAAAATAACAGAGAATACGGTGAAAATAATGGCATGAGAGACGAAAGCGCAAGAATGCGACGGATGAAATCAACATAGCCGGAGATGTGCAGTGCCATTTACTGACAAAACATTGTGCTGTGCGTTGAACGTCGGATACAAATGGCATTTTGGAAATGAAGAAGACAAATGTAACATAGGTTTACCCTGTTTCTGAACTTCACACATTGTTTAGGATTCCGAGTAGAAGACAAACGTTTCGGAAACTGAATCTGTTTCCTTCTTCAATTCGAAAGGAAGGGAGACACCAATTGATCTGTGTCAGACGAGAACAGCTATTGTCAGTCGCTAGATAGCCTAACATAATTACACTCTCCTTATGTATCTTCGTGGTTGCACCGTGCATGTTGATAGTATTAAGTTCTTTATTTGTCCAAATAAGGCACACAAATATTATTATAAAATTGTTAAACAGTTAAAATAAATTAAAATTATAACAGTTGCTCCAACATGTTTCGGTTTACATAAACCATCATCAAATCGCCAAAGTTACAGTGTTGACTTCGGTTACATATCGTTATTTGAAGTTATCGGTACTGTGGCTGCATATGCACCTATAGGTGTGATGATACCAGAGGCTGTGTAATGCAATTTTTACCTCCTGATGATGTGCACATGTGCTCGATACATGTAGAGGCATGAAATAAACTTAATGTAAAGCAAAAGGTTTGTGCATCAAGTTGGTTAATTACTGAGATAAATACTCAGTATGTGTTGTCGGAATGCACATGAGAGCTTGAAACTTCGACCTTCCATAGGTAAATAAAAAAATGTAAGGTTCACAGGAAGACACGTGTTGAGAATGACGTGTGCATTTTATTGTATTTGTCTGCAAATTTTCTTCCAAATATTTTTGAAATTAATGAACTTACCCTCACGTGGAAATGATTGTCCATTATTTTAGTCCGGTTTTATACCAAACTTGGAACACACCGACAAATATCCATGTCTCCCCTATATTAAATTTCATAAAGTTCGTTTGTATTAGTGTGGGTTATCGCGTTGTGTTTTGTTTCAACTTTAACGTAGGACAACAAATTCTCTTACAGTTGGTACAGTTTAACTCTCCGTACAATTTTTTTCTGTGTACTGCAATTTTAGATGACTTAAATTAAGCGACGAAATGCGTTTTCTTGGTTGTGTAAAAGGTACATATTAAGTTGTGTAACCAGATATGGTTTTGTTTTCTTTTAAGCCGTAATTGGATCTTTCATCTCTTCTCGCGTTTCGTATGAACAGAGACAGGGACACAAAGATCGATTTTAATGGGCGCTCAGCAGAGACAGGAAGGCTCGAGACGGATTCTCAGAGGGCATTAGATCCAAACAGAGGTCACACAGCAAAACCGCATGGCATGATTCTTCAAAGCGTAATGTGTTAAGAATTTAATCAAGTAAGATTCCAGGCCAAGGCGTTGAGGCGCTAGGCTTCACCGTTCTGACTGGACGTCAGTCCAGACTGATATCGCGTGGGGCCACCTCTTCACGCCACGAGATAGAATTGTGCGGCTGACGGGCGTTATGGAGGCTACTCTGTCGTAGATAAAGGGCTTCCACCAACACGGATCACTTCGTTTCGTAAACCCACACAGTAATGACACCGGCCGGTTTACGACTCGTCGTAAGTGCAACTTTACGCGGTATATTTATAAGTGACAGTTACTTAGCACACAAGACACAATGGTTACCGTATTTACTCCATATTTTAAACCTTTGAAATTAGCCTGTATTTCGAACTGTACTAAAAAATATAATTAATGAAGAAGTATTCTTCATTTCGACGAAAACAAATGTACGTTCTTTAGATGCTTCATCCTCGTTGTGTATTTATTTACAATTAAATAGGGGTTCTTTTGAGTCAAAACACAACTATCTTGTGTTGTTTATCTTTATTTAAGCTGAACGACATGTTTCGGCCTTTGCACTGGTCCATCTTTAGGACACAAGATATATAACTGAGGAGACTGCACTGTCTAGTCTCCTCAGTTATATACCTTTTGACCCTACGATGGCCCAGTGCAAAGGCCGAGACATTTCGTCAGTTTCAATAACGATAAACAACATAAGATAGTTGTGTTTTGACTCAAAAGGACCCCTATTTAATTTAACGTTCATTATTTTTTCACAGTAGTACCGTGCAGCACCTTGATATTATCGGAGATATTTATTCACCAACCAATGCACAAGTGACTGTCTTAAAATCAATATTGAAATTGAATAAAGAGAGACCAACTTGATGATCGCTTGCTTTTTTATTTCATTATTTAATGCTCAACATGTTTCGGATATTAATACATCCATCCTCAGGAGCTTGCGACTTATTTATTGAGTTATTTCATGGGTTGTATTGCTCTGGTACGATGTGTGTTGGTGTTACGTTGTGGTTTGGCTGGGGTTGTATGGTGTGGTACCCGGATACAAGCGAAGCCTGCACACCACCCGAGCCAAACCACAACGTAACACCAACACACATCGAATCAGAGAAATACAACCCATGAAATAACTCAACAAATAAGTCGCAAGCTCCTGAGGATGGATGTATTAACAACCGAAACATGTTGAGCATTAAATAATGAAATAATAAAGCAAGTGATATCAAGTTGGTCTCTCTTTTTTCAACTATCAAGATGATGCACGGTCCAGTAAACATAATACTGAAATGTACATTAAAATAGCTCCGACATGTTTGGGTGCAGTCAGCTCATTACCCGTGCAAGCACGGATAATGAGCTCCCTGAAGATGGTGTGACTGACTGCACCGAAACATGTTGGAGCTATTTTAATGTAAATTTCAATATTGTTTTTAAGATAATCAGTTGTGCATTCTTTGGTGAATAATAAACTTTAATAAGTTAACGTTCTTTATGAAATATTCTCTTATTTATTTGACACATTGCAATACTCACAAATAGAATGTGTTGGGGTATTACAGACGCTCTTAATATTCAAACAGATGATACCAATAGTTACAGCTGTACTTTAATGATGTAAGGTCTAAAAATTACATTTGTCTACTATTTACAAAATATATTTCATTGTTTGGTAAAATTCTCAGAAGAAACAGACTCTACCGAAAATAGCATCAACCAGTTGCGCGTTGTAATCTACGTGCTGTGGAGTAGGAACAGAAATTTAATACATTAGTTATAAAGGAATATTGTTCTTCAATTCAAAAAGATGATGTAACGCACTTTTTTTTTGATATTTTGACACAGATAGCAGCAAATTACAATTCGACCGTGTGTTTATAAAGAGAGGTAAATCAATCCGGGTGCGGGCCTGGAGAAGGCCTGAGGGTACCAGGAGGCGGGGGGTTTCCGGATTTCAAGACAGTCGACACATGAAGGTAGTAAGGTTGTCAGCCCTACGCACCGGCCGCTTTTACCTCCCCTCCCCCCCGCCCCCCTCCAAGAAATGTTCCTGGTACTCATTTCAATTAGAAACTGGAAGTGGAACGAAAGTTTATTTACAGGCTCTAAAGTAAATTAGTAAAGAAAAGGTGTGTGTTCAGTTAAGTTGGGGCTCTAAAAAATGGCGCGTAATGTTTAATTTCGGCTTCAGTCATCTACATTACTTACTAACTTACTTACTTACTTACTCCATGGTGCAGAGTCTTTCTTGAGAAGCTAACTGGTTTGCAGCCAGTCAAGAAATTCACCGCATTTCACGGAACCCGAATGTTCATTACCGCACCCACAAGCGTCCGCCACCTGTCTCTATCCTGGGCCCGCCCAATCCAATCCATATACCCACATTCCACCTCCTGGAGATCCATCCTAATATTATCCACCCATCTACGCCTAGGTCTCCCCAGTGGTCTCCTTCCTTCCGGTTTCCCCACCAAGACCCTATACACCACCCTATCCTCACTATACGCGCCACATGCCCAGCCCATCTCATTCTTCTCGATTTTATCACCCGCAAAATATTGGGTGAGAGGTACAAATCATTTAGCACCTCATTATGCTCTCCCCTCCATTCCCCCGTTACCTCGTCCCTCCTAGGTCCAAATATTCTCCTCAACACCATGTTCTCAAACACCCTCAGCTTCCTTTCCTCCCGCAATGTTAACGACCAAGTTTCATACCCATACAAAACAACAGGCAAAATTATAATTCCATATATCTTGATCTTTAAATTTTTGGATAGCAACCTGGAAGACAAAAGGTTCTGCACCAAATGATAGCAATTCAGTTACCTACAAAGCTTTCAAAAATGAATTATCTGAATGGATACACAAAACATCACGATGTGTGTGTGTGTGTGTGTGTATACCTAAATACCTATGTGCGTATACATATACATAAAATAACACACACATATGTAGCGGATGTACAACTTCCGTGCCACAGTCTAAACAAACAAATTTCATTACTAACTAGTTGCACATTTCTTTATATTTGTTATGCACAATTTCTATGTGTTTCGGCCATATATTCTGGCCATATTCAGTGGGTAACAAGTTTGGACGGACGTGTGCAGCGTATCTGGCAATATGTCATAGAAGATTGGCAGACTTATTACATATATATAATATAATACAATATATATTAAGAATACGATGACAATTAGCACTATATAAGTCAATATATAAAAATAGATCAATATAAAGTTACAATTATATTTCCATTGATTTTAAGAAGTTAAAGTTATTAAAATTATTTACAGAAATATTCCGTATATAAATATCTGTAGTGTTTGACGTTCAGATGACCGTGCATCGTGAAAAATTCCTATAATAAAACCAAACAGATCCACTAATTTCTCAAATTTATGTTAGGAATAGAACTATACATGTTTCGGACAGTTCCTCTCTCCATCATCAGGAGTCTAGCACTGTACACACAGCAATACGTATATGTCATACAGGTTATGCTGACTGCTTGCTAGCAAGCGGTCAGTGTAACTTGTATGACACATACCACTGCTGTGTGTACAGTGAAAAACTCCTGATGATGGGCAGAGGAAATGTCCGAAACATGTAGTTTCATTCCAAAGTAAATTTGAGAAATTAGTGCATCTAGTTCGCTTTATTGTAAGAATCTGAAGTGTTGACATTTTCCTTTCTTTTAAACCATATCGGATAACCTGTAATTATTTAATTTGACGTTAAATTTAGTTACTGTATATTATTTAATCATACACAAATAAAACAAATACACCGACGTGTCTAAATAAACATGCAGCTTACAGAATCAGTACACGCTACTTATAAAAGATGAGCAAAATTTTAAAAACATTGACTATAAGAGAACTGAAAGGTTTGTCTCACAGTTGAACAGATTTGTATTGTACGTACGGTGATAATATGGATTATCTCATATGTGACTACTGGATCAGGAAGCTCTGGACACTGGTTTTATTATTATTATTCAGCGTATAATAATTGCTGTTCAGAAAATAATGTATTTAAATTAATTCATACCTTGAAGGCAGAGTGTTGTCTAAACATGTTAGGGTTGCGATGTGTTTCACAATGTAAACAAAACTGTGTGGGTGCACACATGCGTATGTCGAGCGGTCCATGCGTGTAATCAGCTGAAAGTCTACATCAATGGATTCAAACTATTGAGCTCGCTTAATTACTCATTTGTTTGCCCGTTGGCTAATCTTGCTAACAGACCCGTGTTTTCTCAACTAGCATACACATACTGGTCTTCGGTAAAGAATGTTAGCGACCCAGGTACCTTGCGTTATGTCATTTACTTGTTTCAGCGACGCTGTTAAGACAATGTACAGCATAAGGCTGTTGTACGATTGGTTAGCCATGAACTGTTCTGAATGTGGAAGGAATCCGGCTGCTTGAAATTAGGGATATTTCGAAATGTTTAGACGCAAGAGTTTGTAGATGGTATGGACAATGTGTATCCTCTTGTGTGTGTGTGTGTTTATATATATATATATATATTGACTAAGAGCTGGACAGTCCGGGATCGAATCCCGGTGGGGACGAGATTTTCCGCCCGTCCAGACCGGCCCTGGGGCCCACCCAGCCTCCTGTAAAGTGGGTACCGGGTTTTTCCCGGGGTAAAGTGCGGCCGGGGGCGTGCTGCTGACAACTCACCCCCCCCACTTCTAGTACCGCAGTCATGGAAGAGTAGAGCTATACCTCTACCCACCATCTGGGCCACACCGAGCCTGTAACCGGATCACTGTACCTTGTTTAACTTTATATATATATATGTATATATAAAGGTAGATCTACGGTACCATCTTGTTTATTTATGAACACAACGGGGATGACGAACCTTATTATTATAAATATAATTTCTACAAACACAAGATGGTACCGTAGATCTAACTCTATTAACCTAGACATAGCATACAATAGCAGAACCCCATGTACTCACACCACCCATCCTACACAACACATGCGATATCTCGTACCCACCTCAACTCTTACCTCCCCACTGTATACAGTCCACACAAGTCGAGTATAGCTGCTTACTGAGTTTTTTCATTTATCAACCTGAAGATGGCCAATGTCAAGTGCCGAAACATGTAGTTGTTCTTTATGTAATAAATTCTATACACATCTCTACCTTCAAATAAAACATGTTTTAGACAAGTACATACACTGCAGTCTAGTTTACTAAGCAGTCTATTCATTATTCTGCAAGTTCACTCTATATGTTTCGGGTGTCAACCACACCCATCATCAGTAGTACACAAAACTGTAACTACAGCCTCAGGTACTGGTCATATTTTTTGTGCAGCTACCTCCCTCCAACGTGATCAAGCTAGCCTGGCCACGTTGGAGGGAGGTAGCTTCACAGTACCGGAGGCTGTAGTTACAGTTTTGTGTACTCCTGATTATGGGTGTAGTTAGCACTCGAAACATGTAGAGTGAACTTGCAGAATAATAAATAGACTGCTTTGTGTTGCATCTCGTTAGACAGTTATTAAATAAATTTTATCAGTAATGCACGGAACCATGAACATAAAATTTAACATTGATTAGTTGCGATGTAGAACCTCATTAATGTAGCAGCGATTGGGATAGAACTGGAAATGAAGCCGTCGTTAATATTACGGGCTTTTGCTGAAAGACAGAAAGACTCTTTGTGTTGTGTTGTGTTGCGTTGTGTTGCTTGTTTCCAAATTATCATAAGATAGCAACAATAATAATCTGGCTCTCTCCTTCTGATACCGTGTGCAATGTGCGCTAAGCAACTTCTACTTAAAAAACAAAACCCGAAACTTGTGGTCGGATGATCAGCGCCCTTATGCGAATTTTCCCTAAGATTTTCAGCCTAATGGCCGACTATCACAAGGTAAAAGTAAAAGTAAAATTCGCCCTATAAAATGCCATAAATCCACAGGGAAGGTTTAGACGTGAAACCCTACCTTTTCTTTAAACTCGCCGCTAGCAAGAGGTGCGTAGTCAACTGTACGCTCCGGCCACCTTATCCCCCCAAAATCGACCAGGTACCCATTATACAGAAGGTAGGGCGGGGCTGGGGGAGAGTCTGGTCGAGTTCGGAAAACACATTCACCGGGGTTAGAACCCCGGACCGTCCAGTCCGTAGCGGGTCGGTTTACCGACTATGGTATCTTGAAATTTTTCATGAAAATCCATCCATTCGAACCCCATTTGCTTCGTGCGGACAGACAGAAAAGACGACGCTATTAGTCGCTTTTAGCGATTTAGCGAACGCACCTAAATTTGTCATTAGGAGGAGAGAGGGGTACAGTTTTGAACATCATAGATGTGAGGAATGGCCGAAATATTACTTGAAACTGTGTCGTGGCAAAGTACTTTAAACGGGCTATGTACTGAGAAACCTGGTGTAAGGAATCTCCGCTTCCTCCATTCTACAACGTGTACTCGTATGTTGTACTGTGGTTCAGTTCAATAAATAGTCAGTAATGTACAAACCCTACCGTGGGTGTGACAAATGCCATGCTTGGTCAGGGCCATCACGGACCGCAGGGAGCGGTTCCAGATGACTGAATGAATGGCGGACTGATCATTAGAAAGGAAAACCCTAGTGGCATTTCATCCACTAGAAATCTCACAATAAATCGCCTGGAATTTAACTCGTGACCGCACGGTGAGCTGCCAGTTTTTTAAGTGCCCGATACGAGAGGCTAACCCTAGGCTCTCCACATCAGTACGTATTACATCCAACATTACATGAAAATGTCTGGTCTTTTTTGAATCAGCGTTAGTAACCTTTGAAACTTATCCGGATAAAAGCCGGTAAAATATCCATAAAGGATTATAGATGGAGCGCAGAGCAAAAAAAGGATCAATCTTTTGCGGAACAAATTCGTGTCTTTAATGCGTCTCTTTGTACTTTTTTGTCAGTACGCACTTTTGATATCCTTTCTATAGGGAGAACTTTCAATTGTGTCAGGCAGGTTTCTGTTTACGTCTCTGAAATATTACGATCAGTGGGGTTTCGGTTGTGGAAACTGAAGGATGGAGAAGGCTTGACTTAAATGGATGATGATATTAAAACTGATCTTGAAGAAATATGATGATCTGGCGTCGACAGAATGTACGTAATACCTTTCTCAGGGCAGGGGCGAGTGGCAGGCTCTTGTGAACATGATGACGGACGTTGCACGAAATAAGAGTAATTTCTTGGGTAGCTAAGAATGTATTACATGTACTCCATGGAGACATTTAATAAATTAAAACATCAAAAAGTGGAATATTTTAAGAACTGTAACTTTAGTAAGCACAGACTAATGCGCTCCCTGATGAAGGTGTGACTGTAACGCCGATACATGTCAAAAGGAGCTGTTTTAATGTAAATTTTAATATTGTTTTTTAAGACAATTCACTAGTGCAACAGTTGGTGAATAAATAAAACTTTGGTACCAACAATTGTTCATCAAAATTGTGTAATAGAAGACATATTAGCCTATGACATACGGGTTTCGAAACTTCCTCGGATGACCACGTGAAAGTATTTTTAACACGATTAATCCTCTGCTACAAAAGTCACATTACGTAGTGACAAATTCTGCCCTAAATTCGGTAACGCTCTTGAGAGAATTTGTATTTGGTTAATTAAAACAGTATTTACACAGGTTCGAAAGAAGAACAATACATGTCTGTAAGATATATTATTATTCATTCGATCCATAGAATGTAATTTTATCCTTTATTGCATCACGGGAAGGACGTTTCGGCAAAAATAAAAGATGTCACATTATATTTCAAAATTCCAGGGAAAGTTACTTCTGGCATAAACTAAGCATCCCTAATATAAAACCATCTACAAAATACCATTTTCAGACTGCATATTTCGTTGGGCCTAAATAATAATAATAATAATAATTAAAATGACATTTATGTGCGCATGTGGATATGTGGACACATACAATAATCCTGCTTTTGCCACAAAGGTAAGAGACCCTCGGATTAAACGAAAAGTAACCTGCTTGATATAAGGAATCAGTCCGTACCGCGCTGTAAACACTTTCCAGCACGGTTATAAAAACCAATCAGTTCATAACATTAAGCAAAAGTCGCTGTCTGTTCTGAGACCCGTACAAAACACTCAGCACAAAGAGAGCACCATGTAGAATTTTTTAATTTTAAACCTGGTGGTACGTAAAGAAACCGCTAGGCTTTAAAGGGTTATATGACGAAAATTAATGAGATGGAATGTTGTTTAAAATGGGGGGAGAGGTATTAAGTTACGTGGATATATTGTAGTCTACAGGCAGGTGGGGTTGTTTAACATGCCATTAAAATGCGGTAAACCGAAGTAGCTCTAAAATTTGCCGCCTCTTCGTAACAACTGTATTTACAGTCGCGTGTAAAGCTAAATAAATTTGATTCGTAAATTTCACACAGCGGTCCCCTGGGAAATGACTTCGTGTCTTCAACTAGGTGGTGATCACCTCCAAACGGATAAAGTGTAGTACACTTCGGTTCTGAAGATATTCTTCCATGAAGTTTCTATAAGTTTTGTTTTGTATGCTTTTGCTATGTTTTGTATGCTTTTGTTTAATTTATGTTTTGTATGCTTTTGTTTACTTTTGTAAGTTATGTATTTTTATTGTTATGTTTATGTATTCTTATTTTTATGTATATTTCTGTTCTGTATAGCCTATTCTTTTTTCATCGTGCCAACTGGCACTCTTCGGCTACCCTGATAGGTTTTTCAGTGCTTTTTCCTCAGTTGTAAGGCAAATGCCAGGGTATAACTCGCAAAGACGGGACACGACCCGCACTCTTCCCAAATTAATTGTGTTGTTCTGTGTATTGTTTGTGTGTAAATGTGTACTGTACTACTGCCACCGGGTGTCAACCCAATTGCAGTTAACAAATATATCAATACGGCTACCAGTCCACACGGCATCTCATCTCAAAGGACGTGAATCTTGGGCCTCCTTTTCACATCCCATGCCACTCTGAGTTTCCCCAGTTGCAGTTAACAAATATGTCAATAAGACTACCAGTCCACACGGCGTCTCATCTCAAAGGACGTGAATCTTGGGCCTCCTTTTCACATCCCATGTCACTCTGAGTTTCTACAGGTGTCTAAAGAGGCGTAGTATTTTAATGGAAGCATCGCGACGTGCCTACATTACGTCATACAATGTTGTGCTGACGTACACTATTTAATATTATATAGTATTTTAACGTGTAAAACTTAAATCCTGGTTACTGAAATTAAATTATTAGTCTTGTTGTTGTTGTTGTTGTTGTTCCGATTATTAAATTATCGGCCACTTACGCGTCATATGATGCACCAAACCGCAACCTCTTTGATCTTTGTTCTGTGTTCATTAGGATTTGTAACCTGATTACACTAATTATTATTGTTATTTATTGTGTTTTAAACATGCCCGAAATCTCCACACATTTTACTGCAGAAAAATGGCATGGCTCTCGTCGAACACAAAATTATATTTCGCATTAAATATTTAATAACTATTTTATTACAACGTTTTTTTCGTTAATTTTACATCATCTGCAAAACGTTATTTTTGACAATTCCTATCTCCAACATGCAACTCAACATTGCAACGCTTGTTTGCTTGTGTTAACACAACGTAGATAGGGTCATGTCCACAGACTCAATCATATAAACGTCCACATGAACTAAGTATTTTCCGTGTAAATTACTAATTGGCAGAAACCACGGGAAATTTACTGCCTCTTATAGGTAAGGGAAAGGAGCTGTTATTTGGTTTGGAGTGAAGTAGAGAAATTAAGATATTTGAATAAAGGTTGACCAACTAATTGACACTTGCTTTATTATCTACTGCTCAACATGTTTCAGACGTTAATACGTCCATCTTCAGGAGCTAGCGAGTACTTGTTGTGTTGTGTAGGCTGACTTGAGGCGTGCTGGTGTTATGTAGCG
>Ga0131853_10017060_pt1 | contig 13234 bp, 12 predicted proteins | sample TergutLab28metaG_FD_92764 | JGI IMG/M metagenome (GOLD analysis project Ga0131853, IMG submission 92764) | Labiotermes labralis P1 segment gut microbial communities from Petit-Saut dam, French Guiana - Lab288 P1 (version 2) (version 2) | ecosystem: Host-associated > Arthropoda: Insects >...
TGGTGGGTTTGAAAATACATTTATGCATTTACCGGGTAACTTTACGACAGTTTGGAAGTAAAGCTCGCCTTGGTCATATCTGTGTAGCACATTAGGAATTGGGGTACGCGGTGGCGTAGTTGTTTGAGGCACTGCCTTAAAACTGGAAGGTCGAAATTTCGATTCCCGATGATAGCATCGGGATTTTTACATTGATCTAATCCTTCCGGCCGCACTATGGCCCTAGATTCGACTCAGCCTCTAACAGAAATGAGTACCAGGAATATTTACTGAGGCGTAAAGGCGACCGGTACGTATGGTTGAGAACACTACCACATTCAAGAGTCGATTTTCTAGAAATTCCGGTAGCAGATACCTCCTGGAAATCTAATGGCATGTCCAGGTCTGTAATGGGACACTTTTACTTTTTTACGTCATGGAATGCATTATTTGTACTGTGTCCTTGCATGCCACTGGGTGAACATATCCTTGATACTTCTTTGGTAAACAAGTCCTCTGAGCTCCAAGGTCATTTGATTAACCCCTTGTGCTTCCCGTTAAAGGGCTTTGTAAAGGACGTCGTCCGTGGGTCAGACAGCAGACAGATTACACGAACTGTACCACAAGCCGAGCTACCTTGTAATTGTGAGATTTGAGTTCTCTCAGCGGTGATGTGAAAGACTCTTTATTAATCCTACTGAGTATAAAGCTGTGCGGGATATGAAGCGCTCCGCATCTGGGGACTCTGATAAGGGTTCCTGCACAGAGGATCCGCAGATCGGACAACTGGGCGGGACCCAGCTGAGCAGGAAGCGGGCGAGACTCCCCTGATTGGGGGGGGGGAGCCCGTCTCCCAATAATTTAAGTTCGGAGAAACTGGAGGGCTTGACAGAGAAGGTCGACACTCTCGGCTTCCGAGCCACTAGCAAGAACCGTTGTGGTGCTGCCAAAAAGCTGACGAGGAAGGCTAGGCTCGCGGAGGCTCCTTCGAGGGACTCTGGCGGTGGCCAACCTCCGTCTGCTCCAGGCGGTCAGCCACAAACTTTGCAGAAACCCGGTACATCCGGGGTCCACCGGGGTAAGTCTACGGAGAGTAGAGGGCTCCCACTTGACCCAAGCAAGTGACAGCGGTCGGCCGTGGGCATTCCTGAGGGGGGAAAGGATAAGAAGCCCAAACGGGTTGGGCAACTTAGTTATGCCATGGTCGCCAGGGAGGGCCTTCGGGTGGAGGGTGTCTGTAAGAACTATCCAGAGAGTTAGATCTCCAAAGAAAACTTTACAGATATCCAGCGGGCGATCGGCCGGCTTGTGGACGAACTCCCTGAAGTAGGGTTCATCCCCAGTCTGATTGATTCCTATTGGGCCAAAGGGGCGGCTAATATGGTCTGCCACGACGAATTGACCAAGGACTGGTTGGCTGCCAGGGTACCTACCCTCGTGGCCTGGGAGAGCTTCAGACTCAAGTTAGTGGGCCTGGATGCTCTTCCCACCTACAAGAGGGTTATGGCCTGGTTTCCGGGCGTTACGTAGGACGAGGAGTGGTAACTCTTGCGGCTTCGCAGGCAGAACGAGGGTCTGGACACAAGGCACTGGAGAGTCTATGAGCGCAGGGAGGAGTCCAAATGGGTCCGCCTGGTGCTCAGTATTAATACAGCCTCTGTCAATGTGTTGGAGAGGTTAAGATGGAGTGTCTTCATTGGTGTGGGGCAGGCCACATTCTCTCTTCTGGGCGCCAAGACGGAGGGGAAGAAATAAGAGAAGAGGAGGAGGAAGAGACCGAACGGGTTAGGTAAGTACCATCTCTTTCATTCAGGCCAATCTGCAACATGGCATTGCTGCTTCTGAAATTCTTGCCAGAAGAGTGGGCGTTAAAGGAATAGATATGGCACTGGTGCAGGAACCGTGGTATCGTGAAGACTGTGTCAGGGGCCAGAATATTCCTGGATATAGCCTGTACTGTGCTAGAGGGAAGGAAAGACCTAGAGCCTCTAGCTTTGCGAGGAACATGAATGCATGTATGTTGCCGGGATTCTCTTGTAGGGACCTCGTAGCAATCCTAATAAAATATATTGAGGATGCGGCAGAAAGGCGGTTAGTCGTTTGCTGTACTTATCTGCCGTATGATTCCGAGGATCCTCCCGCGCCAAGGGAGATAGAGGAACTCGTGCGATACTGTGAGAATGAGAATCTACGCTTAATTTGCGGTGCGACACCAATGCACACCATAATGCGTGGGGTAGCACCAACTGCAATAGTAGAGGGGAGTCCCTGCTAGAGTTTCTCAATTCTTCGAAATTATAGATTCTCAACCGGGGCAATGAGTCCACCATTTGCAATGCTTTTGGCAAGAGGTGATTGATATTACCCTGGGGTCTTATGGATTTCTAGAAAGCATCACTGGTTGGGAAGTGAGTCGGGAGCCCTCCATATCGGATCATAGATATATTCTGTTCATTCTACGGGGCTCCATTCCGGCACTTCTGATCACGAGCCCTAGGGGCACCAATTGGGGCTCCTTCCGAGAGGGCCTAAGGGATAAGCTGGAGAGGGGACCCTAGATGAGCATGGAAGATGAAGCTGGATTGGGCTTGCTGTTCATTGGATTCAGCAGGCCCTTATCACCGCTTCTGAAGATAATTGCCCTCTTAGACCTGCTAAGAATGGAAGAAAATATCTAAAGTTGACATCGGAATTAGAGTCCCTCAGAAGAGAATTCAGACGGCTCTTTAATAGGTGGCGGTTTGACAACAAATCATCTAGTTGGGAACTCTATAGAGCGGCTCAACGGAGATATAGGAAGGAGGTACGCAAGGCTTCCTAAGAGACCTGGAGGACCTTCTGTAGCTCCGTTAACGATCTACCTAAATGGCTAGGTTACACAGGGCTCTATATAGGGACCCTAAAACTAGGCTGAGATAGTTGGTGGCTCCTACCGGAGAGCGTACGTATTCCGAGGGGGAATCTTTGGATATCATGCTTGCTACTCACTTCCCCAACTCGGCTGCTGTGGAAGAGGGTATGGTACCCGCCGCTGCTTGCCGCGCCACACGCGTGGACTGGCAGGTAACTGCAAGGATTATTACCTATCGTAGGGTGCAGTGGGCGATTGATTCATTCGTCCTATATAAAAGTCCGGGCATGGACGGGATTTTCTCGTCCCTTCTGCAAGACGGACGGGAGATGCTTATTCCGCACCTGGTTAGGATCTTTCGTGTCTGCCTGGCGACTGGATATGTTCCAGCCTTGTGGCGCCAGGTTAAGGTAGTGTTTATACCTAAGCCCGGTAGGAGTTCCTACTGTGGACCCAGGGATTTTAGACCCATATTTCTCACATCGTTCTTATTGAAGACCATGGAGAGGCTGGTGGATAGACTTTTAAGGGATGAAATTTCAGCGCTTCAGCCACTTCACCCCAACCAACATGTATACCAGGCTGGTAAGTCTGTGGAAACGGCCCTTCACCACTTCGTAGTACGGGTTGAAAAGGCTTTTGATCAGCAGGAGATTGTCTTAGGCGTCTTTCTAGTTATAGAGGGGGCGTTTGACAACACCTCCTATGACTTCATGTGCTCAGCATTGACCAGACATGGGGTAGATCAAACAATCGTACGATGGATTAGAGCCACCTTGGAGGGTCGACTGGCCACGACGGCTTTCGGGTGTGTCTCCAGGGGTGTCGCGGTGTCCAGGGGCTGTCTTCAGGGGGGTTTTATCACCACTGTTATGGTGCTTGTTGTGAATGAACTGCTAGTAAGGATCAATGAGGGGAGTGTTTATGCACTGGGATATGCGGATAACATCTTTCTTCTGGCGGTGGGAAAATACCCAAACACGGTATCAGGGCTCATACATTGGGCCCTGTATACCGTTCAATTTTGGTGTGGGGAGCTTGGTCTTTCGATTAATCCCGACAAGACCGGGCTTGTTGCATTCACCAGAAAGAGGAAACTTACAGGGTTCTTCGAACCCCCTCTGTTTGGGAAGACCCTGCAACGTTCCATGTCGGTCAAGTACCTAGGAGTGATCCTGGACTCAAGTCTGACCTGGAAGGAACACGTGTATGTTAAAGTGAAGAAGGCTCAAAACTCGATGTGAGCCTGTAAGTGGGCCTGTGGTGTGACGTGGGGCCTGAAACCCAGGGAGATTCATTGGCTCTACGTTGCTATTATCAGGCCGTCCGTCACTTTTGCATCCTTGGTATGGTGACCTGGCTGTCAGACGGCCAGTGCCAAGAGGAAACTAAGAAGGGTCCAAAGATTAGCCTACTTAGGGGTAACGGTAGCTATGCGCACTACACCCACCAATGCTGTAGAAGCACTCATCTGCCTCCCCTCAATGGATTTGGTGGTTCAGAGTGAGGCTAGGTCAGCTGCGCATCGACTCTGGAGTCTGGAATGTTGGTCTTACCTACATCCCACTAGAGGACACAGCAGTATTTTGATGCAGCTTCATCAGTCAGATCCCATATTTAATATGGTGGCTGACGTTATGAGGCCAGCATACAACTTTGAACCCCAATATAGGGTTACCATGTTGACGAGGGTGGATTGGACTAAAGCAACTGCTGCTCCTCCTGCAGTCAAAGGGCTCGTCTGGTTTACAGATGGGTGCAAGATGAGGGAGGGAACCGGGGCTGGAGTCTATGGGCAATCGGTAGGACGAAGGCTTAGCTTTTCCCTCGGTTGATACGCAGCAGTCTTTCAGGCGGAGATATATGCTATCTTAACCAGTGCCTATGAGATAAAATCACAGAATAGACTGGAAAAATATGTGAGTATCTCCTCCGACAGTCTAGCGGCCTTGAAAGCTCTTAAGGCCGTTAGAACGTCTCCTTTGGCTCACCAGTGCCAGAAGGCGTTGAATGATATCTCTATCCGGCATGCGTTGGGCCTTTTTAGGGTCACACGGACATGCTGGAATACGAAGTAATGAAATCGCCGATGGGTTCGCGAGTGGCGGCACTGCTCTGAGGTTCCTTGGACCTGATCCGATCCTGGGAGTCTATAGGCGAGATTTACAAAAGAGGCTCGGTCGCTGGCTGGTCAACCAGCATGGGGCCCAATGGTGATGTCTTGGTTATACCCAAAGGCAATTTCGAGATTTATGTCGGGAACAGGTCTGGGTACCAGGGCAAAATTTATGACCTGTAATAGGATTTAATCCAGGGTTGTAACTGGCCTTCTTACGGGTCACAACACTCTGAGGAAACATCTCTACCTACTAGGGCTGCTTGACTACTCCTTGTGTTGGAAGTGCGGTGTGGGAGGAGAAACCTCGGCTCATATTCTATGTGAGTGCAAGGCTTTGGCCTCACTCAGACATGCGTACCTGGGCTCCTTTTTCTTGGAGCCGGAGGATATTAGGATTTTAGCCTTGGGGACCATCTGGAACTACAGCAAGGTTGCGGGGCTCCAATGATTCGATATGGGGCACAAAGGACCCGTCCTAATCAAGGCCTAGGAGCGTCGGGGCTGAGAGGCCTCGAACTCAAAAGCAAATCTAACTATAAGGCTGTGCAGTTTGGTGTACAGGTAGCGACATTTGAGAGGTCTTGATGCATTCATGTTCCGGATTGCCAAGAAGTACCCAGCCTGCAACCCGGACACTACTCCAGCCTAACCGCACCTAACCTCCAACCTACAGCAAACCAAGAACGAAACGACCAATGTGGTAATCAACATTATAGTCGTGAGCTCCTGATGATGGGCATAGTAGTGCCCGAAACATGTTGAGCCAAAAAGATTTACAATAAAATAATAAGTGATTTCTAGTTCGTTTTTATTCTTCAGTTGTCACAATGATGCACTGTCCAACAAACATCTAATACCAAAACATAAGCTAAAGCTATCGTGGTGCTGAAAGTACTTAAATCATATCTCTGTGTAGCAGAGACCATCTTTACAAGCGGATGATTTTGCATCTAGTCAATAAATTTTCTGCCATTCATACAAAGCGAAACATTATTTGCGTTTTTATTTAACTTGTCACTTGTCATCTTGAGCGAGACGAATGGAGTGGACGTCAATTCATCCTATTTCGTGACGATTTATTTTAATATTAACCTTCCTTCTAAGCCTAGGTCTTACATGCTGGTAGTTTAAGAAGTTTCTCCATAACAAACACGCGTTTCTCTCCTACTTATACGTTCTGCATTCCCCGCCCATCTGATCCTGCTCCCTGTGATCTTCTGAATAATATCTGACGAAAATAAAAAATCACATTCTTCCTCATTGTAGAGATTTGTCCCATCTAAAACACATCGCAGGAAGAATTTAAATTTTACCTTTCCTTCTCTAAGGTCCTGACGGAACATACGCCGTGTCATACTGATGCGTTACCGATTCTTCAACTTCACGCTAGTTGTGAATGGGTCACCTTCATGCTCCGGCCGTCTTCTCGTTAGGGAAACATCCTCAGGTATCCATTTTCAGGCCCTTTCACGAAATTGTAAAAAGCGACTCTTAACTTCGTCATATGTGTCCGTTCGTCTGTCCGTCTGCCCGCATGGAACAACTCGGCTCCTACTCGACGGATTTTCATGAATTTTGATATTTGAGTATTTTTATAAAATCTGGCGAGAAGATTCAAGTTTCCTTACAATCTGACGAGAATAACGCGCACTTTACATGAAGACCAATACATATTTTCGATCATATCTTGCTCAGTTCTTCTTAGAATGAATAATATTCGAGACAAAAGTTGCAGAGAAAGTCAAAACACAAATTTTGCTTTCAATAACGTTTCTTCGAAAATCGTGCCGTTTATGACGTAACGTGGAAAAATACTGTAGAGTGGAGCAGACCACAGCTGATTTGGCACGTGCGCATTCCATGCCGGATATCAAAAGGCTATAAATGCACACGTAGTTTGTGTAGTACTCTTTGCTTTTCCACAGCAACAATGGTGGCATGAACGCTTCTCAATGGTACGTAATATGTACATTGCCAGTCTGGTTAAGACGTGTTTTTATTACAGAACATTTTTGGATTTGTGGCAGTAAAAATACGCCTTACCACAACTGCCCAACTACCACAGCCTACCAGCCTACAGGCAATTATATTTGTAACTGAACTTCATTGTAAAGGACTACGATTCAGGCGTATAACGCAGTTAAGTCACCTTCAAGAGATACCTACGTTGCTTCGCAGATTGGCACAGTAAAATCCACTACTTCGCTCCGCTCTGTTGTCATAGTGAAGTCACCAACAGCCACTTCTATATTGCCATTAATAAGCCAAGCAATCATGCCTGTCCATGTGCCATTACTCGATAGGGAACCATAAGCGTTGTTAGGCTCTACGTCCAGCTCCGATCTGTAAGAGATAGCAAAGAGCGCTTTCTTAACACGAACGTTGGCGGAGTGTGGTGTTAACATTCCACGACCTTTACTGCGAAGATTGATGTTCTTGGGGTCCATTGACGTATAGTCAGGTAAGTGGAACCAACGTTCCTGAGAAACGTATCTTCCCCGTATTCAGGATCAAATCCGGAAAGATAAATGCATTTCCTTTTCCAAGCACTCATACACAATTCAAAATACAAGGTAAAAGAGGCTACATTTTTTGGCTCGAAAAATTATCATCAGGGCTATAGGCCAAGGCCTGAATTTGGTCTGTCATGCCATAGTAGTGGCAGTGATAACTGAAAAATAACATTATTGATGAAGAATATTATAGAACTATTGAAAAATTTTTATATTGTTCTCCGCATTGCCGAATTTCCACTTTCTTCTTTCTGTATAATCTAACCAGCTTTCTGCAAAACTTTAAGCCTTACTTACTGAAGATATAAACTTGCTTTCAGTATTGGTACTTAAATTACAACTGCATAAAATATAGGCTATATAAATATATTTACGTGAAATTCATTCGGCGTTCAAGTTCTGCCCACAGTTCTCCCACGAAACCCGTAACGCGGCCAGTTCCATTGTCGATTGTTGTCATTGGAGAACCCTGCCAAAATTAAAATGAGGGAGAAACAACAATTATAAAAAATCTGATTTACTTCTTGATTTAATTTAGTATTAATTTTTTAGAAGTCCCAAAATGTGCATGGTAAGTTCCACTTTAATGTATTGGTTACAAAATTGTATAAGGTATTGTTCAATTAATTTGGACCGCTGTGTTCATTGACGAGTTGGATAGCTGCTATCAGGTGCAAATACGCCCTTGATTTATGGAGGAGTAAGGATTTGGAAGGCGGTTGTACTGTCTTAATTTAGTCTTACCCTTTCATCTGAGCAGGCGAAAACTGCAGAAAAATTCATTTGACGCTGCTAGTTGCATCAGTGACTATATAAGTAGGTGTATAGTTGTTCTTGCACACGCTAATAGGGACATATGGGAATACTTTGTACCTAAAGCAAAGACACCCTGTACACAGTGGATAAGATTCTGGATGGACCCCAGACCTAGTTTGGACAGTTTTGGGGGGAAAAACAGTGTTCTTGCGGGTGTCCAATTGTAGTTCTTCCGACGACCTCCCGAAGACTCTTGGCTATACCGATTAGGCTATCTCAGCATATATCAAGTTACATGTATATACATATTGTGTGTATGTATATATGTATGTATTAACGCATGCAAGTACGTACGTATATAGGGTTATGTACTTGTATGTCTGAATGTTTCATACTCTACTTATGCAGGCAGTAATACAGTCTGTGCACCTGTACTGAAGCCACATGAATGACACTCTGCTGCAGGTTTGATCTCCGATTAGAGAAGTCGACCCATGTTGTGGTTTGCAGCCCATTGCCCCGACGCCAGGAACCAAAATGAAGTTCGCGCAGCTTGTCTGAAATGTGGTATACCTCTGAGAGCAACACATGTTCATCCCACAGGTGTGCCAAAAGGATCCTGCTGTCCAGGGGAATGTGAACATCTTGTAGCAGCTCCGATGTCGACTGACCACGTTGCAAGGGCAGCAGCCACACCGCTTCTTTCATTCTGACCATTGTCACCACCTGTTCCCATGTAATAAGATTTGACATGTCTCACCGCAGAATGCACTGTATCAAGTACCGCTATATCGTTAGCTTTTATACAAAACAAATGCGGGAGCTGCAAATCCCACTCAGTTTTCATGTACAAGGTCTCCATCATCTTCTAATTTCTGTTCGCATTAACATAATTCGAAAAACGACTATTAGTTTCTTCATGCCAGTCCGCCAGGCCGTCCGTCCGCATGAAACAATTTGGCTTCCACTGGACGGATTAGGGTGAGATTTTATATTGAAGAACTTTACTAAAATATATTTGAAAATTTTAAGGTCAATTTCAAAGGGATAAAGATAGCCAAAGTACAATTTTCAGGTCTTATACGTTTTGTGGAAATTCGCGTTCTTTCCGAAATCATTACGAGAAGTACTTTTGATAGCCCGAATATGTGCCCTTTTCAAGGCGTATACCGGGGGACGGGCTTGGAAAGCGATAGGAGATAGACTTCTAAAATCATACTACCGGAGTAGGGACGATCATAATCGGAAACTTGGAAACAAAGAACAGAGGTTGGTAAATATTCCTTCATAAATAGGAACATTAAAAACTCTAACCAAATACAAGCAGGCTTATTAGCTTCTTTCCCCTGTAAGCTAAACACTTTTGGAAAGAGGTTTAAGTACGTAGTTACAAACAAGGTAATTCAAGTGGAGATTGAGTGTGTAATTAAATGAAGTGATGTAAATTGTAGTGATGTGGAGTGAACAGACGTGATTTATGTGAAGTGATTTTGTTTTGAAGTGAAGTGGAGTGAGTTACGGTGAAGTTCTTGGGGACAAAAGTACCATGTACATTAGTGTGATCTTATACTGAGGGTACTTGATTACATTGTGTTTATTTCATTTAGTGTGTGTGTGTGTGTTGTACTGTGATGGTTTTAACTTGTTTTGTACTGTGAGAGTGTGCATATGTGTGGGTTTTGTAATGTGTGGGTGTGTGGCAATATGTGTACTTGTATGTACTTGTATGTACTTGTATGTACTTGTATGTACTCTGTTTTTCGTGTTGTTTCGTTTGTGTATGTTTATTCTTACCCACCGAGTCTAAACTCAATTACGGTAAGTAAGTAAGTAATTAAGTAAGTAAGTAATTAATTAAGTAAATAAGAACGTAGTAACTAAGTAAATAAATAATAATCATAAGTAAGTAATAATAATAATAACAATAATAAAATACGACACAATTCGTTAGGCAGCAGGTGATATAACCTACTGTGGAACAAGAAATTTTCAATTTGCATGCAGCATAATTAAGACTAATCCGTAAAATTTATAATAATATTTAATAATTACTGCTTTAGATTGGGTGAAAGTTTGAGGTTAAGATGCATTTCACGCGGTGGGGATTTAAAGGAAAATTTCCCACAATCATCATGTTTCATATAAACCACTTTGTTTATATTTGATAATAACTACATTACAGAGTTTTTCCAAATATTGTGTACTGCAAATTCATGTGATGCGATAAGCAGTGACGTAAACTGTGTGTTGCCACTTCACGCTTCTCTCCATTCACCGATGTTTTCCTTATTGCCATTTACATGCTACACAATTGAGAAACATATAGAGGTGTAATCATAATATTTAATATTCATTGCTTACATAGAGGACTATGAATCTTTTCACCCTTCGACCCTATTTATAGGTCCTTGTCAGACCAATGTCTTTAAAATGATGGAAAATTATGTCATTACAATAAATGCTTAGAAATTTTAATGTGCTTTTATCCAAGCCTACATATTCCAAGTGCTTTCTTTCTTTTATACTTGAAATCAAAATATTTAGCACAAATGACACTATTTATTGTTTTCCCCATTTATTTCTTATCATTTGCACCCCGCATGATTTTTATGACCCATAGAATATTGATTTCAAACAGCAATAATCAAACTAATTCAGGAAGCAGAGACGAATGTCAGTTTTAAAAGGACATCGTCTTGTAGAGGTTTACATATACTCCATTTAACTAAACACTGAAACACACATTTGTGTTTAATCCCTCATTAAACATGGAGGGAGAACAATAAACGTGTTCTCTATACAGTCGTTAGATGCTGGATTAAGCAAACTGTGCCAGACTGGCGTGAATTAAATCCAGAATTTTGTCGTACTGATGGAAGGACGATTTGGAGTAACAAACTGACGTTCGTGGATAACAAAGTGTTCAGAACGCGTTAATTCACTCACCTCTTTCAGATGTGAGTTGTTACATGAAAGTATGACACGCAGTGGCATTTTGCCACACAGAAGCCTGTTATTCAAAGTGTAATAACTTGCTGCCCATGATATGACGTCATGATCTGCAAGGCGTCTCATCATTTTGACCAACTGCAATTTATCTGAAATAAAGAGTATGCACTAATATGAATTAGTGTACATAAGGAAATGAATGAGACTAAGTGGAAGTATTTAGCGCATGTACGAACGTAATGTTACAGTGGACTTGAAGAAGTGTGCAAATTTAGGGACGGAATTATTCTGTCACAGGATAACATTAGACGCCCCGCCGGGCTGCAACAAGTATTGAAATTCCGGTTCCTTGAACAGCAGGTAAATTACGATTTTTTTTATTATTTTGACAGAGGTTATGCTGACGATTAAAGGCTTCTTGAATTTCGAATGATAAGTAATTACCGACGTTTCGAAGGGACATATTTTATCTGAAGACCAAATCATCACTATCATTTGAGACGTCTGCACTTGTTTACTTACAGACACTACACAAAATCCATAATATCTGAACTTTGAAGGGGAAAAGTGTTAGACCATTTGAGCGACTATCGACATCTCAAAAGCAATTCAGCTCCATTTAGATATATAGTATTATTTTAAATGTGTTTCCAGATTCCAAGTACACAGAAAACAGGTTTTTAAAATCGTTTATTCAAGTTTGACGATTCTTATCAAAATAAGGGGCTCTTTTATAAATGCTTATGCCAAGTTGTTCGTAAAGATGTACAGTGCTGTAAGACTGGGGAAATAGTAATGCTCAATCATGAGATCTATATAAAACACAACGTAAGGAAAATTAAAGATAAAACAACTTCTCTGTATTTTCGTTGTTACACCGTGCATGTTGTCGAGTTACTCAATTATTATACCAACTACTGCACATATATAAAATGTATAAAATACATTAAAACATTAAAAACGCTCCGACATGTTTAGGTCCTAGGACCATCATCAGGGAGCCATATCGTCCTTGCTAAAGTAACACTGTAAAAAGTCACATTAATGTCGCTGTACCAGTTGGGTATTGTGGCAGCATGCCGTGTTGTGTAATGTTATGTTGCGAAGAGTGCCCTGCTATGGATGTGCATTCCGTGCTTCGTTGCGTCCAGCAAGAAGATATCGCAAAAGTATACAAGAGGGCATAGAAGAATAGATGGACATCAGGAAAAAAGGGGAAAACTTTTATCCTCGTAACAAGGCGAGGCTAAGAGATTTTTCAGTAATGACAAGATAATGATGACAAATAATAATAAGAAGAAACTACTCACCATTTGTTTTCAATTTTTCAGTGTAGAGGAAAGTAACATAACTTGCCATAAAATATTTCTGAAGAGGTATTAATAAGTCTACGAAGCTTAATACAGGAAGCCGGCATCGGGTACTTGGAATTATACAGAGCAAAACGAGAGCAGAAAAAAATATTACAGTGTTTAGTTGTGCCATGGTCTTAGTCACTAGAAGAGAGACAACTAAATCCATGTTTATATAACCTTAGAAAAGTAATGTTTGTACTTCTTCATGGAATTGATGCATTGTGACATTAGGTGGCACCTGTCAAAAGATATGTCAAGAATAATTTGTATCTGTAGAACAAAATAAAGCTTTTAAGAAACCGAAGTTTTACGTATAAAATATACATAATTTATGAATGTTATCTAAAAAAACCTTTCTGAAGCTTTTTAAAACCAAGGATTTAAAATGTTATAAGACTTGAAAACTTCTAACTTGTCGATAAGACATACATCGTCTTTAGTTTATTTCGAATACTCTTAAAATAAAATGAAAAGTTTTACATTAACCTTTTCCTTTGTCACTAAGGACACATTTGTAAATTTGCTAACTGCAGTTTTAAGCTTACGTAAAAGCCTGTCAGTCACAACGAAGGAAGTAAGAAGCTGAATTAAACTAAAACTAAACTCCGTGGCCTTAGTCCGCACGCGAACTATACCGACAGAACGGCCGCCGCCGGTCGGCGAAGTTAGTGCCAACTTTTGCGGATAGAGGGGTGTCACGTGGTCAGCGCAA
>Ga0131853_10017063_pt1 | contig 13233 bp, 8 predicted proteins | sample TergutLab28metaG_FD_92764 | JGI IMG/M metagenome (GOLD analysis project Ga0131853, IMG submission 92764) | Labiotermes labralis P1 segment gut microbial communities from Petit-Saut dam, French Guiana - Lab288 P1 (version 2) (version 2) | ecosystem: Host-associated > Arthropoda: Insects >...
AGAAAAGAGGGGGCCCCCCCCCCCCCAAGCGTTTACAAAGAAAGGGTGGGAAACCCTCAAAAGGGCCGCTAAAGCTACCCCAGAACACCACCCCCCCCCCCCCCATAAAGAGGACCGACATGAACACAGACTGATTTTATTCATTCTGAATATTTTTTTGACTTTTTTTGAATCCAGTATTGATTATATGAAAACACAGACTTTACGGACAATAGAAACATAGACTGCATTGTTCTGGATTGTGGTTACCAAAATGTAACGATTAAAATCATTGAAAAGAAAGCCCCTATCTCCAACTTCTTCTTCCATCTGCAGTCAACTGCACCATTTCAGCTTCTTATTGAGTGAACTTAACCGTGTGTTCCCGGCCGTCTGAAGTTTATCATACTTTTAAAACATTTTGAAGTCTATTTACCTCACTCCTCAGTAAGGTAACTGGTAAAGGTAAAGGTAAAGCTATCCCGTTACAGGCCTGGAGATGGCCCAGAGGGTTCCAGGAAGTTAAGGTTCCCAGATTTCATGACAACGGCACAGGATGGTGGTAAGTTTGTCAGCCCTACGCACCGGTCGCCTTTACCCCCAGGAAGTGCTCCTGGTACTCATTTCTGTTAGAGGCCATATTGCGATCGGAAGGATTATGTCAATAAAAAATTCCATTGACACCACCTGGAATCTAACCAGCGACCTTCCGATTTGTAGCACAGTACCTTAACCACTGTGCTACCGCGGTCCCCATTGTATAACCGTAGACAACAAAAAGAGAAGTCGTTTTAGTATTTGTGCGTAATATTCTGATACTTATAAAGTTTTGTAGAGTTGGAACTTATAGAAGGAGAATAAGTTGGAATTTATTAAGGCTGTATTTAAACAATTTATAATCATAACATTTGCGATAGCAACTTACATTTTTCAGTCATAGATAACACAAACGGCATCTCCCTTCACACGAGATTCCTTTACTCCCCTCTGCGTCGAAACTCCAGCAATGACAACAATTTCCATTCCTCTTTATGGATAGAAGACACGCCCCCTCCCCCCGGCCCTTTAGGCTTGTTTTTGTGACTTGTTTGCAGGAGTATAGCAGTCTCGAAGTTAGTTTCATGTTAATCTTCACGCAAACTCAGTCATTGTAATTTTCCAGTTGCACCTTTCACCCGCCTTTCTCTTGATGCAAGTTGAGACTGTTCGAACTATATGTTCATCTGACGGCTGGCTCAGAGAAGCAGGAAACGGCGACGCCGCCTGGGGTTATCAGTAGAAGGTTGCAAGAGCATTAGTGTAACACCATCTTTCTTTTTCAACTTTCTTATTTCTTCTCCTTGTCTTTTATATTAGAATCCAGCTGCAGTTTCGGGAAAAACAGGCATCTGGTAATAAAAGGAAGTGAAGAAGAGTAAGTATCCACGACCATATTAGTTCCTCACATGGGAGCTGATGAACTAATGCCTATTCAAAGATCTTGCTGCTAACTCAAATTTACTTTGTCCCGGTACTTTTTTTTTATTTTCTACAGGTCAGAGATTTTACTTTCTAGGCTCCAGCCAGATCAATTTTCCCGGTCAAGTGAAGAAGAATTGAAGGGGAGGCAGGAGGCAGGAAAACGAAGAAGTCATTTGCTTTGCCATATATATAGTAAATTCACGCGTGCCGATGTCGCTCAAAAGCTTTATTCGAAGAGAGGTCGTTGTTTGCATGTAACGTGTGCCAGGTGTTCTGTTTCTAGTCTTCATAATGCTAACTTATTTGAACGTGTTAAAAGCGAACACCATCAAGATTCCCTTGAGCTTGCAAAGACGCAGTGAAGATAGTAAATGTCACATTTCCGACCTTCAGAGCATCGCTACAAAACCGTGTGGAACAAACACGAATGAACAGGAGACATATCGCACGCCCAGAAGAAGAGTGTCACTACTCAAAATCTGTGATTTTTCAGGAGAAGCTTTTAAAGGTTTTGAGGTGCTATAATTTTCTGTGAGTGCAACGTCGACACAACTGCTCTCTTGCGGCGAGTTTTGCAAACTGCGTTATGACACTATACCTGTAAAAAGTGCATCTGCAAACGTTTCTTTCTATACCAGTAACTCAAAAATGCCAGATTTCGAGTTGTGACAGTGTTATAGGGGTGCGAAATGTTGTATGCCGCAAATCGAGAGCCGTACCTTCTGTTCGTAAACTACGTACCTTACATGAAGTGTACCAATGAAAACTTGGACTCTGATGATGAACAGGGAAATCTATACAAGTTTATGTGCACTTGTATCAAGTTAGAAAACGCCCTGTATAATAAATAGTCGCATAATATAATTTTTTTAAAGACACGATGAATGAAAGAAAATGTAATTGTGTTAATTGGTGACTCTTCTGCTTATATTTAATAGATTATTTCAGAAAATGGATTTATCATTGTAGGCCCATTTATAAAATAAAAAATAAAGTTTAGTGCACATTTAAATGGTCTAAATCACGTGCTCAATAAAATGAATTAATTCAACTAACAGAGGAAAAAGACTAATAATCAAATTCTTGAAAATGTCATAATCTTCACTGAAAGAGAATAAATTACTTTTAATAAATCCTCATGACGAAAAGTTCAAATTACTTAATATTTAACTATTTAAAGCCTACTGGTTACGTGATGCACCAACAGGTTTAACACTCAAGCACTGTACGCTCTGCCCACACTGTATTTATATGTTTTGTGTTTATCTGAAGGGAACCAGCGACTTGTGCCACTTACAGCATAAACTGATTGGTTTTTATAACCGAGATGAAAAGTGTTTACAGAGCGGTACGGACTGGGTCTTTAAATAAAGCAGTCTGCGTTTCGTCTTTAAAGGGTTACAATTTAATATGTATAGTTTTTCTGCGTGCTAATTGATTTCGAAATATGTAAAATATTCTCCTGGCTAATGACGAAGTCAAAATATCACACTTAACCGAAACTATTACCAATATTTGACAACTGTACATTTTTACATTGTGGTCTAGTGGTCGGAGTCTCTTCCTACGAATCATGAGGTCCCGGGTTCGATTCCCGTCTCTACCGTGAGAATTTTTCATGAAGGGAAGGATTCCCTCGGTGACCATGGTCTGGGTAGTTTAGTAGAATTTAGGTTTAAGGGCCCTCCTGGCACTACATTTTCCTCTATCACCACTCACATCATCGGGACAAGATAACTGCGCCTCATGGGCGTCCCAACCTCAGAAGTCGGTTACACTCTTCCCATGCCCAGGAGGGAGGACCACGAAGTCCACAAGGACATGTGGTGGCATTGGACCAAAAAAAACATTGTTTAAATTAATATTTGAAGATTATCAAAAGAATTTGCTGCAGTATATGTGTTGAGTTCAGATATGTGGGTAGAATTGCATTCACAGTTGTTAGGATGCTGATATCCTGGGCTCCTGGAAAAAAACATGAAGAAACTTTTATGTAAATGCTTTCTGAAGAGGCATGTAAGTTATATCGTGCTGGACGCTTACGGTGAATTGTTGCGTGAAATGTGATTTAAAACCCGCAACACGCAGGATAATCCACCATAGAACATGTCTGTATAGGAATACTCCTAAGATCTAGATCCTTCCTTGTCTAAGACAATATGGTACTGTATTATGTGGTGGTTGTTGAAGTGTATACAGCAGATACACGCGGTGATTTAAAACCCTGTAATAAAAATTATTGCAGGATTACAGGGTTATAACTCACCACACGTGTCTGCTCTGTATGTCACTCCATACACTCTAAACAATTTGAAATTCCGATATTTTATTATAATCCATATTTAATTCTATTGCTCAACCGTAAATTGTAAACTTTTAATATGGTTGAGTAATTCTGATTCTGACACATTTAATTACAATTTTATTCATGTATCAAAGAAATAACCCTGAAGAAGTTCGGGTTACTTGCCGAAACATGTTGGTGACGATATAACAATGAAAGTACATCAATAAAATTAAATTGCGTATGTTGGTCGTTCTTACACTTTATGCTCATAAAGCTGCTTTATCCGCAGTTGGTTATATTTTTCGTATTTCCAACCATAAGCATTTTTTCAGCTGGAAAATATGTGGACATGTGTTTGTTGGGCAGCAGTGCAGAGCGGTATGAAGTTTACTGAAAGTATCGTATCTTCAGGTCTGACGTTTACACAATAGGGAGTGAGAACAGAGCTGTCGGCATTATTCATGGTGAGATCTGGCGCTGCTTTGAGCTGTCGCACTTAAAAAGTAGGCAGCATTACGTCGGTTGCCACGTGCTCTCACCAAGCTTTTTGTTGAAACCAAAACCATTCTTCCTGTAACAGATCATTCAAGAACCAAGGCTGATTGTTTCCTGCTGAACGTCGCGGGTGAGTAGTCGTCACGCTTCCGATATCGGACCGGGGACTGGAGACAGAACGGGTCTCATGACTGATATTTTTCGTGGTTTTCTTCACTACCTCCAAGAAATTTCTGGGGTATTATCTTCAGGAAATGTGTTGCTACTTTACAATTAGCGCGTCGCATCGTGTTATAAATAGTAGTAGGAAACAAAGAAGTACGGAGTTACGAGTGACCACTAATGGCAAAGACCACATTTCGTGAAAATCGGTCAATGTGTTCAAGGGTAGAAAGTAAACATAGAGCTCGGTTCTCTCATAAACGTGCCTCTTCCTTGTAAGGAAGGCGAATACTATCAAAAGAGATTGTTTAGTCCACTAATGCTTCCAATTTATCTGGTACTGCGAACCGCACGTAAAATACATATTATTCTAGACCAGAGGTTCTGAAACTTTTTCTCTGGCATGCGACTAAATGAAATTTAACAATTTGAAGTAATACCAACTTTTTTCTTTTTGTTTTTAAATGAGAAATCTGAAATTGAAAAGACTCGCTGACGGCGAGAATGAGTTACGTGATGCTGTCAGCAGTGCTGCGTATTAGCAAATGTATGTGTTTGGTGTTTTGTTTCTTTTTATAATTTTTTTATGTTTTACATGTAGATTTTTTATTAACGCTGCGTACCACTGAACAGTGTTTGGCGTACCAGTAGCGGTGCCCATACCACAGTATGAGAAACCTTGTTGTATACACTAAGATATAGTCCAGGTGATTGTTGTTGTTGTTATTATTATTATTATTTTATTTTAGTATTTCGTTGCAGTTCCGTTCGTTGAATGCTTGGTGCCGGTTATAGTTCAGAGCAAATAAGAATATAAATTATTTAGTAAGTGAGAAATAAATGAACACAGAAGAGGAAAATGCAGTAGATAAATTATAGTTAAGAGTTTGATTTAGAATGACTTACAAAGAAAGTGTCTTACGAAGAAACTATTACCTTTTGCAAGAAAGTATTTCCGTGTGAGAAACACAGCGCCCGTGGCCTGTCTCAAGAGCTGCACCATGCATTATTTTTTGTGTTACAATTGGAAAATTTGTGGGTTGATTTAACCGGCAGATGAGGACGGCCGTTATTGCTGCTATTGCTATCTTAACTGCTACTACTACTGTTACTGCTACTGCGGCTACTACTACTACTACTACTTTTTGGTGCCACAGCCCCCAGTGGGCCAGAGCCTCCTCATTCGCGAGGTTTCTAGATCACACACGACTCACAAAAGTCGATAGGACTCCTCTGGATGAGGGATCAGCTGATGGCAGAGACTTCTATTTGACAACACATAACAGTCACAACAGACAGACATCCATGCCCCGGTGAGATTCGAACCCACAATCTCAGCAAAGGAGCGGCCGCAGACCCACGCCTTATATTGCGCGGTCACTGGGATCGGCAGTAGCAGCAATTGCTGCTACTACTACTACTACTACTAGTATCACCACCACCACTACTACCACTGCCACCACTATTACCACTACCACTACCACCGCTACCACTACCACCACCACCACTACCAGTACCACCACCGCTACCACCACCAACACCAGTACTACTACTACCACTACCACTACCACTACCACTACCACTACTACTACTACTACTACTACTACTACTACTACTACTACTACTACAAATAATTATGACAGTCACAACATTAATAGCCACCTACCATTGAAACTGTAATATCAGTCTTTTATTGTACTTTCGGTAGTGTGCTAAAAACTAGTAAGCGATATGGTTATGTATTTGAAACTGATTTACTTTTGTAACTAAAATATAATATTAAAATTGATCTTTAGGAGCATAGGGTGTCAGGGAATGGAGAGGATCCGTCGGACTCTGTTAAGTTCCGTTTTGTTTTCAAGTGGAAATATATTTTCTCAACACCGATATCTATGTAGATACAAATGAAACGGGGAACATGTTTCGGCTGATGAAACCATCATGAGACCCCTTTTTTTGAGAACATTAAAAAGATACCTATAGTACAACAACAGGCGTGATATGTCCATCTTCACAATGTACATTATGTGATATGTTGTAGGTGATAGGAGGTTTAGAGTGAGATATGCCGGATGTACTTTTCGAGGTATGTTTCAGCTGGCCCATTTCTTTCGCATCAGAACTCACGCGCCTTTTGTGAAGTTTCTACCAAGTACCAAGAAACCGACAGACTGCAACACCATTGTTGCTACTTATTTAGCTATAAATTGCATGCGCGCTTCCTGTCTTCCCCCTGTCTTGGTTTATTTTTCATTTAAGAGAGGTGTGGATGTTACCAAGTTTTCTGCGAACGTAAAGTAGAAGTTTCTAGCAGCTAGGAGGGTTTGTGTGCGGTGAACTTTCTTGGAGTTTGTTGGGAATGGCACAACACCGCTCGGTACTTATACTGATTATTACACGGGGTTTCCTTACTATTCGTGCCGGTGTTTAAAATTTCAAAAATCGTGAAGATGTTAGGGCATACCACCTAAGCCAATTTTGAGAGAAGAGTAAATATGACGGTGTCTGTTATAATTTAGTAAGAGATTGGAACTGCGTTCTTATGGATTGTTACGCAGCGAGTAGTGATAATTTCTTACCGACGTTTTTGGACAGCCTGTATGTCCCTTCCTCAGTGTTAAAGGTTGTACCGGTACGTCGGTAAGAAATTGCCACTATTCCGTGCGTAATAACGCAGAAGAGGGCAGTTCACATCTGCTTCGCCGCGGAGGCCTGAAATCACGCACAGTAAGAGATCAGTCCGTATACTCCCTTGCACGGACATATAATTACGCCCTCACTACCGGATCTTGAATATTACGATATTATACCTTCCACCTTCTGTAATTTAGTGTATACAACAACGCATTTAGCGAGGCAGACTGTAAAGCTTCTCATCGGCTACTATGAATGAGCGTATTATCAGCTTTAAGGACGTGACGTCAAGTAACGGTGTATAAATGTACCCATTTTCGAAGGATTCTCTTACCTCCGTATTCTTAGAATACTATTACATAAAAAGGAAAAAGGAAATATATATATAGGGTGTTCCATAAACGGTGTGTCAAATTTCAGGGTGTTGTCATGAGTCATCATGGGTAAAAATATTTCAACATACGCCCAATTATGAACCATTACATTGCTAAAAACATTTTAATGTCCATAAATATCTGTAATAAAAAATTTTACATTTCATATCTTTTAGTATAGATTAAAAATAAAGGGGAAAAAAAGATGGGTCAGTTAACACCACAAAAGACAAGTCTAATAAGTCTTGACCAGTTTTAGGCTGTGTGACCATAACACCACAAACAAAGCCAGCAATTAAGTGTTACCCCACTTTTTATGTTCTGTTGACCGTGCCTCTCGATATAATCGTGTAAAGAAAAACCAACTTGATGCACAACTTATTCTTAGTATATTTCGTTAACCTCTACATGTTTCAGGCGTATCTAGGCCCATTATCAGGGGGCACAACTGTATGTATACAACAGTTGGTACTTATTGTGATTAAGAAAATGTCATATCAAGTTGGCATCAAATATGTCCACATACAAAATTGTATCAGTCTGTTTCACTTACATTTTTCCTTCACGGTTTGGATTATTAAAACATCACACAATCCACCTGCTTAACCAATCTTACCAACTTTCTCGTACGAACAGACAACATGTCTGTTCGTACGAGGAAATAAACTAAGAATTAGTTGTACATCAAGTTTGTTTTTCTTTACGCGACTTTACGCCACTGTGTGAACAATATAAAGATAAAATTATGTTGGATATTGCGGTTAAAGAAAGACATAAATTTTCATTCGTGTTACTCAATTAGTTAGGCTAGTTCACGTAGTTATGTTAGGCAAAAAAGATCGGTTTAGACAGATGATATCAAAGAACGTCATCTTTCATTTATGATGCACTGATTACCCTTGAAAATTGTCTCCACTTTTCTGCATTCATATTTCCGCGCGTTTCAAACAGAATTTGTTTCCTTTTGGGATAATTTTGTCAGTTTCCCTCATGCGGTCAGCGGACCCAATGATTGCCTGCAGTCGTACAGTACCGCACAGAATGTTGAAACTTTACAAAATGATCATAGTAATGTACCGGTTGATAATCGGGCGTGTTTTTGTACAGTATTTTTTTTAACTGAAAGTTACGTACATAATAACATTCTGGAATTCGGCACACCTTTTTCTGAACACGCTCTGTACGCGCGCGACTTTACAATGTATGAAGACTAATGATCGTATGACGGTGAATAATGGGGTTCAAAATATGTATCGAGAAGCTACCTGCACTAATTTAGATTATTATTTTAATATATTCGTGGAGGAACTGAAGAAAGTCGCGGAAAGCTTCAGAATCTTCGGTGTCTCAGGGAACATTCGAATCTCGTCCATTCAAAATATCAAAGAGCAGCTTCAACGCTCGGATCAAAATTCTCGTTGGTGTCGCTTTGAGTGGTAGTATTCTACTTCCTCATGCAACGTCCTAGAACTAAATCTGGTAGAGTGAGATCTGTTAAACTGAGAAGCTCAGAATTAGGTCCTGTGCCATTCAAATTTGTTGGGGTGAGCCGACTTGTTGGTATATAATGTTACAGCGTCAACCGGGCTGTGAAGGCGTGTAAGTTTCTTTAAACTGACAATCGCGAACTGTAAATGCTGTCCGCCCTTGGAAACAATTAAATGTAGAATACGCAAAAAGTTTATACTTCTACATTTGTAAATCCTTTAATCGAATTTAAGGAGAGTTATGCATTATACTCTTCCCCAGTAATTAACTTTACAAGCATAGGCAGGCAGCAGCCTTACCCAATTAATTACAATACCTTTCGGATTTTCTAAGGACGTTCTTACTGTCATAATCCGAATGTTAATTCTAAATGATATACCGACATAAAACTTTCTGGTTTTTGACCACTCTGGAAGTGAGAAGCACAAGACAAATTTTCATTAAAGGGGGACTTCCGTTTTTTTTTTTAAATAAAGCTGTCATTTGCTAAGATAGTTTAGCGTCGGAGCCCCACTGTGCTTTTCAGCTTACTATTTATTAAGTCCGTGAGTCGCAAACTTCAGAGTGTCCAAATTCTGACATTTCTAAAACTCTCGAATGTACTAGGAGGAAAAATACGAGACCTTAAACACTAAAGGCCAACTAGAACAGTGGAACATTTAGCTGGACCATATCATTCGTTAAGGAAATTACGAGAAAGTACGAGTTGGCTAAAAGTGCTCTTAAAAAGTCCATAGAAAGAAGTCACCAAGAATGAATAAAAAGGCACTTAAGTAACAGAAACTTAAGAAGAAATCTACAAACGAACCGATGTGAAATGAAGAGGAAAAGAAAAAGAAACTTCCGGGAGTAGGATAAAAATATCCGTGAGAAGAGAAAAATAAGGAGGGAAGGAAAGACGTGACAAACGGGGGTGAGTGAGCTGTAGAAAGAGAGGGATAAAAGTGTGGAAAGAGATGAATATGTCGAAGACAAGAAAAAGGGGTTGGTTGGCGAGATGCCAAAATTCCTGCCCCCCCCCCCAAAAAAGAGAAGAAAGTAGGAAGTAAACCTTCTTTCATCTTTCTGAATCTCCGCGCCCAGGAAATAAGTCAATTCAGCGTCTGATGGTTTATGAAAGGAAAGAGTGGGGAAAGGGATCGAGTGAAGAGAAATTCGACTTCCCAAGAATACACACATTAAAAACTGCACAGGAGATCTTTATTTCCCTTTCTTAATTCCGAAGTCCCTTGATTATGTTTAGGTGATGCATGATTAAACAGATTCACCATTAAGCTAATTTCTCCCATATTTCTGCCCCTTCTAAGCGTCTACAAACACTGAAAAGCAAAGAATTAAAAGTAAATTATAAAAATTTTTAGATGCGAAGTCATGTTGGATAAACCTTACGGAAATAAATGCTAAAATATGCCGAGTTTGCAACTTGCCGCTTCTGTGTAAAGATTCATGTTTGAATGGATGGGAAAACAAAATTAAATGGCTTAAGCTCATAAATTCACGAATTTGGTGGTACTGAGAACGCTTTATACATCCGATAAAGAGGCGTAGTGGGAAGCAGTAATACACACACTTATCTGTAGGGCCCAGACGATGATATATTACACCTCAACCTATTCTCTGTATGGATTTTTTTCCTTCGCATGTATTGAAATTTGACACAATACTCAATTATTACACCAACCACTGCACATGTATAAAATTTATAAAAATTACACATTAAGACATTAAAAACGCTCCGACATGTTTCGGTCCTAAGACCATCATCAGGGAGCTATATATTCCTTGCTAAAGTCACACTAGAAATAGTCACAGATTAATTCCGTTGTACAAGCTGGGTGTTGTGGCAGCATACCGTGTTGTGTAATGTTATGTTGCGAAGAGTGCCTTGCTACGGATGTGCATTCTGTGCTTCGTTGCGTGATAGTGAATTCTGTGCTTCGTTGCACGGCATGCTGCCACAAAACCCAACTTGTACAACGAAATTAATCTTTGACTATTTCTAGTGTGACTCTAGCAAGGAATATATAGCTTCCTTATGATGGTCTTAGGACCGAAACATGTCGGAGCGTTTTTAATGTTTTAATGTGTAAATTTTATAAATTTTATATACATGCAGTGGTTGGTGTAATAATTGAGTAACTCGACAACATGCACGGTGCAGCAATAAAAATAAAAAAAAAAATTGGCACAATACATTACGGGGGCAGAATCCTTCCCTTTGTTAAGGCTTGCGTCTTCCACAAAAAACCGTTGCTACATAATTATTATTTACACAGTGGTTAAACACGAAATAGATCCAATTTCAATAAGGGTTTTAAAAAGAATAAATATATTTCAAAAATACGCTCAGGGCTATATATTATCCCGTCGGTATTGGTACTTATTTATTCCAGATAGAAATACGTCATTTTAAAGCTAATTTTACAATTGTGAAAGTGCGTGGCATCTGATTATTTTCTGAAATTCTTTTCTTTAAATATTCACAATATTTAATGCGATTTAAATCATCCTAATAATAAGCAGCACACTACTTTACATCGTGAACGAAATTTTTGTGCGGTGGACTTTTACTGAGAAAGATGATATGATTCGGTTTGAGTTTCATATATACTAGTTATTACAATGGACCTATAAAAAAAACTAGACTTTTATAGCAAACTGTTGCCAACAACTAGTGAACTCGTAGTTTAAATTATTCTTGTGAAACAAATAATCCCTTAACTGACCATGTACTTACTTTACCTTTGTGGAACCGTAAAACCCAATACCTTTTACACACCAGCCCCCAATGGACCCTCTTCTAAGTCACACAATGGAGCCCACAACCCATTGTTGAAGACCCAGTTTAATATTATCTTTTACCTATGAAAAGGCAATAAAGTCTCGGCACGATAACCTGAAGCAAAGAGACCATTCGGAAAACCTAGGTGTGGATACGAGGGTAATATTAACATAAGTTTCTAAAATACGGTGGGAGAGGGTGGATTGGATTTATGTGGCTTAGGACAGGGTACATTGGCACCCTATTGTAAATCTCCGAGTTCCACACACAGTACATGAAATTTCCTAAGTCGATATTCAACTATTGGCTTATCAAGTACGTCTTTGATTCGTGGAGTTTACTACTCATATATTTCCCAAAGTATTCCAACCAATAATTTATAAATTTTTGTACCCCCAGTGAGTGTTAAATCTCATTGTCTTTAATCACACATACCTTAATTTGTAGATTCAACAAAAAATACTGCATTCAGTAATCTCAGAAGTGAAGTATACAAACGGATAAATATTACATAAACTACGTGTTTGTCAGTTTAGTGTATTTTGTGACTAAGAGCTCACATAGAAGATGATGAACTTACGTTGCCTGAAATTACATCGTAATTAAAATACAGATATTTGGCACTATTGCGAATAAGCCTGTACTGCACTATAGGGTTTTTGAAGGAAACTTAAACTTCATAAATGCCGTTCTTTTAATACAAAATGCGTATATGCAACGCGTAAGACACAGTGAGGTTTGAGGGGATACGAAATAGTATATCAGTACAATGTCAGTATAATACAGTGTGTTTTGTATGCAGCGCAACTGGCAAGGTAAACTGTGTGTTACGGGACGGCCCAGTCAGGCGAGAAGACTTTAGACTCTTCTGTCTCAGACCCGGATCGTAGAAAAGCATACATTTTGTAGTATAAAGAAGTTATCGAGTAATGGAACTGTTATTTGAACATGCAGTTTTGAAATGTGGCGCTATTTTGGAGGAAAATTCCGCGGTCAATATAACACATAATTCTGTACACATCTTAAATGACAAGAGATATATTTGTCTTTCGAGTCAATTGTAAACATGCTATCTGTCAACAAATGCAACTGAAGTTTTGTTGTTTAACGATTAACCGAGCATAATAGAATATGTCAGTTTTTTAGACAGCAGTGTGTTGGGAAATTGAGGGAGAATAGGAAGCTGAGGGTGTTTGAGAACATGGTGTTGAGGAAAATATTTGGACCGGGGAGGGACGAGGTGACGGGGGAATGGAGGAGATTGCATAACGAGGAGCTAAATGATTTGCACTCCTCACCCAATATTGTACGGGTGATAAAATCGAGAAGAATGAGATGGGCTGGGCATGTGGCGCGTATGGGTGAGGAGAGGGGGGTGTGTAGGGTCTTGGTGGGGAAACCGGAGGGAGAGAGCCACTGGGGAGACCTAGGCGTAGACGGGTGGATAGTATTAGGATGGATCTCCAGGAGGTGGGATGTGGGTATATGGACTGGATTGGGTTGGCCCAGGATAGGGACAGGTGGCGGACGCTTGTGAGTGCGGTAATGAACCTTCGGGTTCCGTGAAATGC
>Ga0131853_10017064_pt1 | contig 13232 bp, 13 predicted proteins | sample TergutLab28metaG_FD_92764 | JGI IMG/M metagenome (GOLD analysis project Ga0131853, IMG submission 92764) | Labiotermes labralis P1 segment gut microbial communities from Petit-Saut dam, French Guiana - Lab288 P1 (version 2) (version 2) | ecosystem: Host-associated > Arthropoda: Insects >...
ACCAAGCTTCACACCCATACAAAACAACAGGCAAAATTATAGTTCTATATATCTTGATCTTTAAATTTTTGGATAGCAACCTGGAAGACAAAAGTTTCTGCACCGAATGATAGCAAGCATTTCTAGGGGGCTTGAAAGCGGTGAAAGCCACAATACATTATGGTAGTACACAACACTGAATCATCAACTATGATTTAAATAAACAGGACAACCATTTGATGACTGTTTGTGGGACCATGTGAAATTGTGATAGGCCTTCTCCAGTGACAGGCATTGAAACACCCTAAATTAGTAAAAAAAGACAGTATTGTATAAATGTTCACAACAAAACATTCAGAAGGAAAACCTGTGACTGGGCATAAGATAAATGAAACAGCTAAGTCTTTTTTTGATGAATAAAAAAGGTAAAGGTTATCCTACCAGATGCCATGAAGGCACAGAGTGACGGACAGAGCTATGGCTCTTCTCACACACACCAACTAGCCTGGTCTGACACAGAAAATCTCACCCCTCTGCAGCTGAACCCCAGGGCATCAAACCCATAGTAAGTCAATATACCAGTCACTCTTATGGTGAATACTCTTTCCGTTAGTTGTGTGGCTCAAGTACTAGAAAGTAACAAAAAATTACCACTAAAAACTTGAGCCACTATAGGTACCATCTGACAACCCCGAATATTTGATAATTTGATACCTGTCCAGTCCCGTGGCTGCTCGATGCAACTATCCTACCATATTTCAACTACAGCAGAATTCTCAGTGATAAGAACATATTTACAGTGTAATGTTAAGCGTATGTGACTCCTTTCACATACCATTGATAATTTCAACATTCATTCTGTTCCCATTTACAAAAACATATCCCATTGTAAAGCAAGTGCAGTTAAAGATTCGAGTCTTCTGGGATATTACACTGCAACAACTGGCAAGCATTTACACATATGACATTTACATCCCACAAGACTTCAATCTTCATCAATACTGCTGTCATAACCCTATATTTTGCAGAGCATAACTGGTCTCATTTCAAGTTATCCAAATGTGATGCATGAAAATCCATCAGACATGCTGAATTCAATATGCCAATAATTTATACTGTATTCCATATGTACAGTGTACTTTTTTTTTAAAAAACAGTACGTAGTTTATTCGGAAAGTAAGTACCGTCTGCACATATCTCTTGCACGTCCTGTACCGTCTGCACATATCTCTTGCGCGTCCTGTACCGTCTGCACATATCTCTTGCGCGTACTCCAGACTGTCACTTTGCGCATGTTCAGTGACTTCCTCTATCAATTGAGAAGCCACAGACACCATTTCGTGAAATTTGTATTATGTTTATGTTTGTTCCTGGGCATTAAACCTATTTAAGACAACTGAAGGGGCCGCCGGCTGTGAAATATGGTCCGTAGTTAGTTTTTTGAACACTAGGAATGTGCTACCAAGTGAGGTTCATCACCAGATGTCAAGTGTATGGTGACAATGCGATGAGTGATGGCATGGTTAGGAAATGGGTCCGGATGTTCAATGAAGGACAAGAGAATGTATACGATGAGGCGCGAAGTGGGCGGCCATCTTTGGCGAATGATGATTTGGTGCGTAAGGTCAACAAAAGAGTGCGTGACGACAGACGTTTCACAATTTCTGATTTGTCCCTGCACTTTCCTCAGATTTCAAGTACTCTACTATATGACACTGTTAGTAGTCATTTCAGTCACAGGTGGCCACATTCTATGAGGAGGGTACACAAAAACTTGTGCCCCGATAAGATAAGTGCCTCAATAATGGCAGCGAATATGTGAAAAAATAGTTTGAAGAATGTAGAATCTGATAACAATAAAATTTTATACGAAACCTTACTTGATTTTTTTTTACAGCGAAATGGTACTTACTGTCTGAATAAGCCTTGTACATCCTCCGGTTCAGTGGCAGCTGTCAGATAGGAGTGAAAAATATTAATACACCTACTAAACAATTCAGACAAAATGCCTATTAAGATAAGGTCATTTTTCTATTATTTTTACCCCAAACATAAGTTCTGATACATACTTCAAACCTTATATGTGCATAGCATCTTGTGACTCAAATGACACAAATAGGCCTGAAGATTTCTAATCTATAGTCGAAACATGTAGCCCATGTAAGTACCTTGAATAATAAAGTAGTTGTGCCAATGTACACTATTTAATATTACATTACTTATATGTAAACTAACCAATAATACCTGTCAAACTCAGCCTGCTATTCAGTGAACCACATACGGGGACCTCACAAACTTCTACAAGAACATGTTTTTGAGCATAACCTAGAGATAGCACAGTCAGTCGTAGATAACCCCAGATATGAACATTACAGAACCACTAGTCACAGGAAGACTGTCATTTCTAAACACACTTGTAACTCAATTTCAAACTTTCGGGGTGTTCTGAATGTTGTATGCTTACTTCTGGGTAATTCCCCGGTGTCTTGAATTTTATATGCTGATGTTTCGGAACACTCTCTCTGTTCATAGGCACCTACCTACCTATGAAGATGCAACAGACAGAGTGTTCCGAAACGTCGGCATACAAAATTCAGATGCCGGGGAATTACCCAGAAGAAAGCATAAACACTCTGTAGTTGAGACATCCCCGTTGTGTATGTAAAATGAAATAAATCAAGGTAAAGTACATCAAAACACAACTAGTTTTATTGGACGTTAATGAACGACATGTTTCGGCCTACTTGGGCATCATCAGATTGCAAAGTTCTACGAGACTAAGTACATTGTAGCGGATGATGAGATCTCAACATCCGCCACAATATACTTAGTCTCATAGAACTTTGCAACCTGATGATGCCCAAGTAGGCCGAAACATGTCGTTCATTAACGTCCAATAAAACTAGTTGTGTTTTGACGTACTTTACCTCGATTTATTACAAGCATATAACACATTTGTAACTTTCTGTTTCCCATTTTGTTGCACAATGTATGGTGCAATGTGTTTTACAAAAACAAAACCTAATTAAAATAATGCAAGTACCTGGTATTTTTATGCTACATACTCAAAGTCTACTGTTTAAAATTGGTGTGTCAAACCATACTGTAATGCATGGAAAGAGAGAAACTAACTGGTGATTTTATTAGTGTAATGTGTATTTTGTGTGTTGGTTTGGTAGAAATTTAAAATTTGCACCAAACCAACACACAAAATACATGTTACACTAATAAAATCACCAAAATTCACTTCAAATTCCAAAATTCTAAACAAAAACCAAAAGTCAGTTAGTTTCTCTCTTTCCATGCATTATAATACTCAATTTTAAAAACTAGCAATGGTCTCATGAACATCAGCCCCTGCACTGCAGACAGAATTTTCCTGCATTAGGAGGTTAACCACATTCTTGAATGAGTATTGGTACTGTTATAAAAGTAAACACACTGTGTATGATAATCATACCTTTAGCCACCATATGGTTTCAATCTTGGTGAGGTCTTCTTGCTTTGCATAATTTTAGCAGTTTCTTCACGAATGGCGCATAGAGTGGCCAAAGGAAGAATATAAAATGACCAAAATAATAAACAGACGCATACACGTGGTTCCAACGTGAATACGACAGCAGAACAAATGGAACCAGACAGTAACCCATGAACACAAGTGTGTACAGCTTCAGCACCAACCACGTAAGAGGCCAGAGTGACTGAGTGAAAAATTCTTTCATTTCACTTCGATCGAGCATTGGTTCAAACTGTAAAGACACAAACAAGAGAATAAGTAAGGATGAATACTGTCTGGAAAGAACTTAAAATACACTTTACTTCAGATACATTTAGTAATGCTTTTACCCATTCACTCATTAACCCTTTGACGCCTAACGACCCATAGAGGGGTCGTACCGCACTGCTGATCTCTAAACGTTGCATTTTATATATTTATTCAACAAATATAGGTACTGAATATTTTAAACATGGTGTATACTCTCTGTTTTTTTCCTCTTCAAAATGCAGTTTGTTTCGTAATTCTAAAGTATTTGTTTCCTGTAAAAGGCAAATCAGTCCCATTACAGGCCCGGAGTGGCCCAGATGGTACCAGGAAGTTAAGGTTCCCAAATTCTGTGACAAAGGCACAAGATGATGGTAAGGTTGTCAGCCTTATGCACCGGCTGCCTTTACCCCGAGGAAATGCTCCTGGTACTCATTTCTGTTAGAGGCTGAGTCGACCCCAGGGCCATAGTGCGATCGGCAGGATTTTATGTCAACGAAAAATCCAGTGACACCAGCTGGGATCGAACCAGCGACCTTCTGATTTGTAGCACAGCACCTTAACCACTGATTTTGTTCCTGTATTATTCATATTTTATATACAGGGTGTGCTAAAATTAAAAAAATAATTCCGGCCCCAAAAGGTTAACCAATTTCACTAATACAATATTCAAACTGTGTTAAACTTGAGGATTTAGGACTTCTGGAATATGGTACTGTGTCTTGGGGTGAGTGGTTCAAGGGTCAAGTGGTCCAAAAAGAATACAGGGTGGATTAAAGAAAAATATAAGTATGGTGCTATTGGTAAGAGATGGGCTGGAAAGGTGCTGAGCCAGCAGATCGGTGTGGGTGCAGCCTAGATGAGTGCCTGCGGCTATGAGGAGGTGCCATTCCACGTTTAGAATTCTTCATGTGACTTCTTGACCCTGGATGATGGACTATGATGCTTCAAAACATCAAATTCCCACACATGTCTCATATCCAGACTACAATACTGAGAACTTTGTTCTAACTTTGATGTATATAAGGCACATGAGTTGCAAATGGTACACGTCACACCTCATGCAGTCAAGCATGACATTTAAAAATTTGTTCCACCATGGCACCAAGGCTTTTATCCCAGGATGGAATAAATCAGTGTCAAGTTTACATAGCCAGGAGATGTTTGATGAAGCATTTGTTGCACATCACATGCCAACCAGGGGCTTCATAAGAGGGCCGAAGATACAGAAATCACTGGGCCCCAAACTACCAGCCAGACTTGGGACTGGCTGCAGTGTTGTACCCATTGCAGACCCAATGAGGAACATATCTTAGATGTTGTTCCCAGGGAGGACAGAGCTCGAAACTCTGGTTAAGACAGGGAGTCGGGCAGGCAGCACACACACTCAATAATCCCCAAGCAGAATATATTGGAGTTTTATTGTGCCAGAGTATAGAGTAATTGCTTTTACAACTGAAATGTATCAGTGACAATTCTCGCCAGTGGACTCTTCATTTCCGTTCGCACTCACTGACTGTCCAGCTTCGGACTCCGCTGCTAAGACACAGTCTGAGCTACGCAGCAGACTGCTGCCGCAGAACAAAGCAACTATTGTTACATGTGTTGCGTGTTGCTCCACACACTGCTCGTGCGATACACTCAGCGAGTCCAGTTATAAACAAAAGAAATGGAAGGAAATTATATTCCTTCCATGCCTGGTGAGAGGTGAGAACTAAGCATGAGTAAATTTAGCTTATGACTAACATACAGTACATGTAAGAACGCTAAAAGAAAACCACAAAAAAAATCAATGTGTGTCAACTGCACAACACCAGCAGTACAGATACGAGGCTGGACGACCTTCCCTACACTTGAAGATAAAAGCACAATGATCCTTCAAAACATCAGAAACCACTCACCCAATGACAAATCATCATACCTTTAATCACCATCAATTATCCCAGATAAAACCTGAAGTACAGAACACCTATACTCACATCTTTCTCAAGTTTCATCACAACAAACTCAAGTAAGAAGCACATGTAGTAGCCAGAATGCAGACCATGCCAGACTGCAAGGAATGTAAGTGCCGCTGCCTGTGAAATATAACGGTTGCCCAGGAACTTCAGACGTTTGTATATATACCTGTAAAGACAAGACTGGACTGAAACTGCACCACAATATAAGCTCTTTCAAACCTAGAAACCACCTTTGCGAGAAGTTATGTTAAATATTATTTGTTCTCACAGACATTCTGTTTCAGAAAGTCATACATGTGACTTGCATACTGCTGTACCGCCAGTACCAAGCCATTTCCTGTGAAAGGAAATGGGAAGGCACATGGTTCTGTTTGTATAAATTCACTTAGTACAAATTGCAATTACTCGCTATTAAGAAAGAGAAATGGGGTACAAGTGATACTGTTGGTTAAGGCACTCCACTACACGCTGGAAGGTCGTGGATTTGATTCCCAGTGGGGTCAATGACTTAATCCTTCCAGCCACAATATGGTCCTAGGGTCGACTGAGCCTCTAACAGATATAAGTACCCTGGGTTGCAGCCAGTGCATAGGGCTGACAACCTTACCACCTTCATGTGCTGACTGTCTAGAAATTCTTGGAGCCTCAAGCTCCTCTGTAGCAAAAGAGAATGAGAAATATTGTATGTGTGGCTAGAATATTCAGACCATTTATAACAACATGTATTTATAGAAAACTAAGTTTCTGTTTCCTTGGAGAGAGCTCGAAATCAAACAAGCGAAATACCAGTTGATTGTAGTGGTACTGACGTTAAGACAGTGACAAAATACGTAAATCATTCCCACTACTATATTCAGGATATCGTCAGTATCTACTATTTCAACTGCAGCTACAATGCCACCTCAATTTCACGTGACCTTGCATTAACCAAGCAGATGCACATAAAGGTAAAGTTGTCTCTTTCCATGCCATACACGCTTACAGAGAGAGCAGAGGATTAGTCCACACTCATTTGTAACCTCAGCACCAGATGGAAGTGAGTGTTCAACTTCATGGCCCAGGAGAATTACCCCTGTGAAAGGACACCAGTACACACTGAATGGGAGGCTGGGTGGGGCCACAGATGCTATGGAAGGTTCTGGAGAAGAGAAAATTATTTGCTTCTGCTGGGATTTGAACCCTGGACCATCCATCCTGTTGCTAGGCACTATACCAACCATGTCATCCTGGCTCTAACCACCTAGGTACACCAATTTGAAACCTGGACCATCCAACCTGTTGCTAGGCACTACACCAACCACATCATCCTGGCTCTAACCACCTAGGTACACCAATTTGAACCCTGGACCATCCAACCTGTTGCTAGGCACTACACCAACCATGCCATCCTGGCCCTAACCACCTAGGTAAACCAATTTGAACCCTGGACCATCCAACCTGTTGCTAGGCACTACACCAAACACGCCATCCTGGCTCTAACCACCTAGGTACACCAATATGAACCCTGGACCATCCAACCTGTTGATAGGCACTACACCAACCATGCCATCCTGGCTCTAACCACCTAGGTACACCAATTTGAACCCTGGACCATCCAACCTGTTGCTAGGCACTACACCAACCATGCCATCCTGGCCCTAACCACCTAGGTACACCAATTTGAACCCTGGACCATCCAACCTGTTGCTAGGCACTACACCAAACACGCCATCCTGGCTCTAACCACCTAGGTACACCAATATGAACCATGGACCATGCAACCTGTTGCTAGGCACTACACCAACCACGCCATCCTGGCCCTAACCACCTAGGTAAACCAATTTGAACCCTGGACCATCCAACCTGTTGCTAGGCACTACACCAAACATGCCATCCTGGCTCTAACCACCTAGGTACACCAAGCCCAATGTTTCCAAGTGTTCATGATCACCTTCAAGCAATCATGTTTCATTTCAAGTCAAACATCCGTCAGTTTCAGTTACAATGCGCTAACATCACTCATGAAGCAGCAATTTGTCATAACCCACTGACACACAATATTACAGGGGACAGAAAGACTTGACCTATCCTCAATACACCTACAATTAAGCATGTTACATTTTCACACAAATATAATGGCAACCATTTTTTTTTTCTGGACACAACATTTTGAAGAAAAAAAAAGTGTGTTTGTAATCCTACTGTCTAGTAAAGCAGGAATGCCAGTTTGACAAATGCTGTGGGTTACAACAAATTGCTGTTCCATGAGTGAAATATAACTTCAAGCCTCTCCTAGCACTGACATTTGTAAGCAGCTACTAACTTCACTGATGGCATAGAATGATCAAATAATTTAAGGGTTGTATTTTTTTCCTGTGATAACAGCATTTACAATCTACTCCATGCTTCCCTTTGACACGGTTCCCCTTGTGACTTCATACAGCAAGAACAGTAACCAAACTGCTATTAGAATCCTTTATGTAAGTCACATGCATTGAACAAATAAAAGGGCAGCCCATGGCTTATCCTGAACTGTGATGATGACACCACATACCCTCCCCATTCTTGTCAACTTAGTTTCACCACTCGTGATGACCTCCAGAAGTGGTTGCGGGTCTCTGTTAAATTTTTCCTGAAGGTTCTGACACACAAACCGACTTGATTCTGCTTTTGCTCATGACTCAACAACACGTTTTGTATGGCCCCCACAATGTAATCACAACTGACTTTCTGACAATTTCCTGACCCGGTGCAGTCCGCAATACCACCATAATTTTCAATTGAAAGGAAACTTCTGATTACACTCATTATGCTATAGTTACTCATAAGAACCACTCATAAAATATAAGAGTTAAAATATCTAAAATTTCCTTCAAAATATGTTATTTACTACACAGATATAATTCTCATATTCACAGGCCCATCACTCCACAGATACTCCTTCAAATTAATGTAGATCTTATGCCCACATTCTAAATGAGTACTTCTACATAAATACAGAAAAACTTCCCAATATAGTACCCTTGTCTAAGAGAACAAAACATATATAAACTTCTAACGCCCAAACATACGTACCTAAATTATGTGTAATACAAAAAAACATCTCAATAATACCTCAAAATCTAAAACACAATTTTGTTATACAGGTGCAAATACCGTAATCTACAACCTCCGAATGAACGCTCCACTAATGACACCAGTATAAAAAACAACACTAACACATCCAGCACTACGTCTTCACATGCAAGATATGCTACCGCTGCAACACAAGAGTTGCCACCATAATATAAATAGAAAATAACATACTCCAACCCATTGCATCAAACTAATTTAACATTGTATATCTTAATAATATACTGAATCATACATGAATGCCTCAAAGTTATTTTAATTCACATTATATAATTTAAATGCATATTATTTGAATCATAATATTTTAAATATTTTTTATATGTAACGCAAGATCTCACAATCGACAATAATGTCAATTGTATATTTCACTTTCTTACATAAATAGTATGGCAGCCTGAAGACAGCTCTGACAGAGGGTGCTGAAACATGTAGCTAAGAGTAGTAATGTAAAATATACCTTAATTCTAATAACAACATCAATTGATAGTTGAAGAATAAAAGACCAACTTGATATCACTTGCTATTTTATTTCACTTCTTATGTGCTCAACATGTTTCGGACATTAATATATCCATCAGGAGCTTGCGACTATTCTGCCGAATTACCACATTGGTCGTGTTGTTGCAGGCTTCAGCCTGGTGTCCGTGTTGCAGGCTGAAGCCTGCAACACGGACACCACTCCGACCCAACCACACCGAAATTCCAACACACATCAAACGAAGAACAACACAAGCTCCTGATGGTGGATATATTAATGTCCGAAACAGGTTGAGCGCATAAGAAGTGAAATAAAATAGCAAGTTACATCAACTTGGTCTTTTATTCTTCAACAATCACAATGATGCACGGTCCAATACACATAAGAAACATCAATTGAGTTGTGTTAGACTACATATTTTCTAATTTATATACCTATATTACTAATAGTTTCTCATGCTTATCACATATATTCAGAGCAGGTGAATCACACATATCACATAGTTAATATGGTGTTGTTTTCAGGACATACTAATTTCAGCATTCAACTGCGAGGGGAAAAGAATGAGACAAGTCACGCCTCGAGGTACAGTGGTTACTGCACGTACACACTACCAGCTGTAACATCTAAAATAAAATTTGCATCTTACCCACACAAACAATGTTCACAATAAACAGAAATTTACTTCCTTAAACAAATGACTTTTACAATGAAGACTGTTTTTTGTGAGGTAAAAACTGTATTTCCAAATATCATTAAGTTGAACTCTGAGCTTCAAAGGGTTAGCAGAGAACTGAGAAATTACCAGCAAAGTACTCTCTTAGGAATATCCTTTGAAAAATGTAATAAAAAATTTAATTTTAACCTGAGCTCTAAATACAAAATTTCATAAAAATCAACTTACTAAGAACATTACTGCCATGAAGTAATGGGCACGTATGCGCAATTAGAGCGCTCAGGTTCAGATAAAAAACAAAATTAATTCACGTAACACAGTGTACACAACCTATGCATGTGAAAACAGTAAGTTAACAATACCTACAGTGGATATAACTGAAATAATAAATCTAATATTAAATTGTAAATAATCAGAGATAAACTCCACAGCAAATTCACTTCATTTCACTAAATCAAATTTCTTTTACCAGCAGTTGTAGAGAAGCTAGCACATTCACACCTGGAATTGTTATGCTCATAATTCCAAAATGTAACAAAAAAATTAAAATGCAGAAAACTTGATGTATAACCATGACAATTAGTGAAAACAAACTGAAATTAGACACAGTAGTTAGTGCCTCAAGACAAAAGCAAGAAATGGGGTAGAGAAGGTATTACCCAGCTACATTAACTTCTTAGACAGTAGCAGATATTTTAGCAATGGCTCGTACACTCCCTAACGGTAACTAACGTATGTTTTAAACACGAAGAATATTTTCTTAGCTTGGGACTGCGCCACATGGTGGATGACATCGATGCTGCATAGCAACTGATGACACCACCCACTCCACATTGTTCTGTTTCACATTCAAGCAAAACTCTTATCATGCAATGCAACACTGAAGCGCACACTTCTCCATAACAAAATCAACTCCATTTATTCTGCACCTGGAATATCAAAGGCTCTGACAGATTATGCACTGCCCAGTAATCAATTCCTTTCATTTGCATGTAAAATAACATTTCTTCCACATTAACATATTTGGTAACTTGCTCATGTATCATTTGCACTTTGAAAAACATTTTGACGACTCGCTGACAGAATCTTTTTTTTTACAGTCTGTCATCATCTAATTATTAATAGAGGACAATGTTTTAGAAGCCGGTTCTGCCTCCATCTTCAGGCAAGTAAAATACCTCATCAGACGGACCCCTTACACAGAGCTATTCTCAGTCACTGGGCACCCTACCCAAGGGATCAACCAGATAAGGTGTTTTCATGGCTGAAGATGGAGGCACAGCTGGCTTCTGAAACGTCATGCTCCATTAAAAATTAGAAGATGGACACAGTCCAAAAAATAAAGATTATGTCAGTGAATCATACACGATTGTTTGAGTCCTATAGAGTTGAATATTTTGATGAGCAGTTTCAGGTTTCACAATTGTTTTCCTGAAGGTTGGAAATGGGCAAAGAATTGCATGCAATATTTATTAAACTGACTGCTACCAAACAGAAATTGGTGACCCTAACGCCCATCAATGCTCTTACAATGGTCAGCACTCTCTGCTTCTTTAACAAAAATCTTTCATATTTCATGTTTAACCTTTAGACGCCTAACGTCAACTACAGTTGACATACCGCACCGCAAACCTCCAAAGTTGCATTTTATATATTTATTCAACAAATATTAGGTATCGAATATTTTAAACAAGATATATACTCTCTGTTTTTTTTTTCTCTTCAAAATGCAGTTTGTTTCATAATTCTAACTTATTTGGTTCCAGTATTATTCACATTTTATATACAGGGTGTGCTAAAATTAAAAAAATAATTCCGGCACCAAAAGGTTAAGCATATTTATACTGCACACCTAATAAGTATGTGGTAAAACAGTAAAGGTAAAGTTGGCCCTTTTCTTTAAACACTACGCCACACAGACACAGGGTGTGGAATACAACATATGACTTCTGGGCAGTATATAAATTTTTGTAATTTGTGGAGATAAATCTGGTTGGCATTTCTTATACATGACTTAGAGAGATTTGAAAATAAAAAATTGCAAACTTGAAAGAGCTGAAAATTTTAAATATTTAGGAGTTACACTTAATGAAGATAACAATAGCCAAATAGACTTTGCCAACAAAACATACTTCACGCCACAAAAATTTTTTAAAAATAAAAACACATGAAAGAAACTAATATTAAGACTAAAGAACACAACAATAGACAAAACGTTAACATATGTATCATAAACTGGGACACTAACAGAGAGAGAGACAAAGCAAATGAACATTTTTTAAAGAAAAATGTATAGAAGAATTTTAGACCCAGTATATGATAATGAAAAAGAAAATTGGAGGATATTAACCAATAAAGAAATTTATGCAAGGGTTAAAAAACCTACTATAATAGAGACAATAAGGTTAAATAGATTGTGTTGGTTTGGGCATGTACAGAGAATGGAAGAAAATAGAATTCCCAGAAGAGTATTATGTATGAATTTGGGAACAACAAGATTGAGAGGTAGGCCAAGAAATAGATGGCAAGATGAAGTGAGAGAGGATGGAAGAATAGCTGGTGGAGAAAGGTGGCAAGAAAAATTACATAACAGAGAGGAATGGAAGAAGCTTCTGAGAATGGCAAGGAATCATCACATTCTGTACATGCAAATGGAATGAATGAATGATTTAGATAAGTTCCACTCATGCAATTGCTGGTCTTCTGACAACCAAAAGGTTTTCACTGTCACCCCATTTTTCATATTTGCAAAGAACTGCAATAAATTCCTCATCACAAAAAAAAATTTCAGAATGCTACTATTTTTCATGTACCTAAAATTTATACAACAAGCACATCCCTGGCTACACCCCCACACCTCTGTAACAGATTAATAATATATCCGAGCGTCCATCAAACTGTACACCTAAACACGCCATAAGAAAATTACATACTATATACTATTCCTAAACATTTAGCAGTAATTGACGTAAAAGATTATACGGAGTAATACCACAGGGTACCTTTATTTCCCTTTATCATTTGAAAATTTCTACAGTATTTTTAGGATTCCCCCCCCCCCCCCCCCCCCCAATCAAATAAAATTAAATAAAAAACACGCCCACACGCGCCCCCCCCCCTACAACCCCCCGTTTTTTTAAACCAAAAAAAAAATTTTTTTTCTTTTTTAACAAAACGCCGTTGTTTAAAGGGGGTGCCGCTGGGGGGGCCGGGTTTTTTAAATATTTTCAAGATTTTGGGGGGGGGGGGGGGGGGGAATCCTAA
>Ga0131853_10017066_pt1 | contig 13231 bp, 5 predicted proteins | sample TergutLab28metaG_FD_92764 | JGI IMG/M metagenome (GOLD analysis project Ga0131853, IMG submission 92764) | Labiotermes labralis P1 segment gut microbial communities from Petit-Saut dam, French Guiana - Lab288 P1 (version 2) (version 2) | ecosystem: Host-associated > Arthropoda: Insects >...
AAAAAAAAAAAAAAAAAAAAAAAAAATAAAAAAATATTATTTAAAAAAAGGTTTATTATAAAAAAAAAAAATAAAAACTAGAAGGTATTTAAATATTAAAAAAATTAATAAAAAAAATAAAAAATTATATTTTAAGTTTAATAATAAAGTTAATCTTAATAAATATTTAATAAAAAATTATTTAAATAAATTTATATTTTTAAAATTGAAATTAAATTGAAGATCACTTAATAGACGTTTAAAAAAAAAAAAAGTATTTAAAAAATTGTTTTTTAAAAGAAAAAGAAGACGTAAATGAAGAAAACGTAGATTTTTTTTAAATAAAAGGATTAACAGGAGACGTAAATTAAAATATACAAAGAGAGGATTTTTATTTAAATTTAAATTGTTAAGGTATAGGGTTAGGTTACGAATAAAAAATAATATATGTATATCAACCCGTTATTATTTTAAATTAATACGTAATATTAGAATTGTTAGATTAAAAAGGATATTTAATAGTACTAATTTTAATTTAAATACGATACCTCTTAATCGAAGTATTCATAGATATAAAAAATATAAAAAAAAAAAAAAAATTAAAAAATATAAAAAATTTAGAAAAAAATTAATAAAAAAGAAATCTAAGTATAAGTACTTTCGTAAATTTATATTAAGAAAAAAATTTATAAAAAAAATTAAAAAATATAAATTATTACCAAAATCAAAAAATTTTAAACGTATTAATAATATTATTAAAAAATTAAAAAAAAGAAGACGTAGAGGTCAAATGTTATTAACTAGTAGATTTAAGTATAAAAAATTTAAATATAAAAAAGTTAAACTTCGTATATTCAGTAAAAATTTAATTATAAAAAGAAAATATCTTCTTTTTAGAAATATTAAATTTAAATTAAAAAAAATAAAATTAAGAATAAAAAAAAAACAAATAAAATTTTTTAAAAAAATAAAAATTTTAAATAAATTAAGAAATATATACTTAAAAAAAAATAAATGATTATTTTCTTGTAAAAATACATACAATAATTTATTTAATTTACCATTTAATGGCTTTATTAAAAAATACTGATCTATAAAATATAGATATAAATTTAAATATTCAAAAAAAAAAAGAAAAGTATTTAAAAAAACTAAATTTAGAAGAATAAAAATTTTTTTAAATAAAAAATTAAAGTTTAATAAAAAAGTAAATATGAATAATGTCTTATTTTTTTATTCAATATTTATTAAAAATTATAAAAAAAATTTATCAAAAATTAATAAAAATTTGTTTATTAACAATAATGTTATTAAATTAGCTAAAGAAAATCAAATAGAAGTTAATAATAATTTAAAAAACTATTTATATAATTTTATATCAATGCCAATAGAAAAATTTAAATATTTATCTAATATACCAGATTTAAAAAAAATAAATTTTAAATCAAATTATAATTTATTACCAGTACACAAATTGGAATCCAATTATTTTAAAATTTATCCTAAATATTATCACAATATTGGTTTTATTTCAAATTTAATAAATAAAAATATATGTAATAAAATATTTATTAAAAAAAAAAATAAATTTAAATATAAATTTAATAAAATTAAAAAAAAATTAAATATAAAAAAACGAATTAATAATTATTTTAATTTTACTATGTCAACTAATAAATTATTTAAATTTAAAAAATTATTTTTATATTATAAAATAGCGTATACTTTTAAAAAAAAAAGATATTTAAAAAAAAAACAAATAATGTTTTCTAATAAAATTTATAAAATAGTTATTTCTAATTCATTAAGTTCTATTAAAAAAATAAATTTTAAATATAAATATAATTTTTTAAAAAATATTGTTAAAAAAAAATATTACAAAAAATATAAAAAATATTTTAAAAAAATAAAAAATAAATTAATAAAAAAAATAAAATTTTATATTAAAAAAAAAATATATAAAGCAAGAGTTTATAGAAAAACTTTTATTAGAATTAAGAAGTGATATTGAAAAAAATTATATAAAAGAAGAAAAAGACAAATAAGGTCTGTAAGAAAAAATTTTTTAAAAAAAAAAATATATAAAAAGATTAGAAAAATCTTTTTAAAAAAAACCTTTAAATATTTAGGTCCAAAATTAATTAAGTATTTAAAAAAAAAAATAAATAAAAAAAAAGCAAAATATTCTAAAAATAGAGAAATTCTTAAAAATAAAAAAAATACTAGTATTTTTTATTGAAAAAAATTAAAAAAAAAATTATATAAATTTTTTAAAGGCCAAAAAAGATCATTTTTTTTAAAAAATATAAAAAAAAAAAGTTTTTGAAAATCAAAAATGTTTTTTTGAAAATTAAAAAATAAATTTACAAAACACAAATATAAACAATTTTCATCTAGATTTTATCCAAAAAAATGGTATAAAATATTTAGAAAAAAATTTCCATTAAAATTACATAAAAAGGATTGGGTATTTAAAATATCAAAAATGTATGTATTTAGATATTTTAAATTTAAAACAAAATTAACACTATTTGACAGTTCTCCTGTATATTTTCGATTTTTAAGTAGATTAAAGGGTAAAAGATATAAAAAGAAAATATCCTTATATAAAAAATTTGAAAAAAGAGAATTGGATAGGGAATATTTTCCAGCTGAAACTTACCCAAGTTTTAGATTTAAACAAGATAATACTTTTTTTAAATTACATTGAAGTCTTAAAAAAAATTTGAGATTAAAATATAAGGATAGTAAGTCTGCATTAATTTTTAATCCTAGTCTTTGAGTTAGAGGCCGTACTAGTTTACCATATAAAAAACTTAGTAAAATTAAAAAAATAGTATATAGTTATTATTCAAAAAAAAAAGGCATTATACTTTCAAAAAAATTTGATAGTTTAAAAATATTTATAGGTAAGCTTAATGTTAAACTTAAAAATTTTATGTTATTTTCTGGTATTTTTACTAAATTTGGTATAAGTACAGGATGCTCTGATTTAAATTTATTTAGTACTTTAAATAATAATCTGAGGTATAATATTGTTTTTTCTGAGTATACAAATAAATATAATTTATCTAAAAGTCATATAGTTAGTTTTCTTTCTAAAGAGATTCTATCATCATATAGTAAAGGTTATTATAGATATGGTTGTGCTAAGTCAGATAAGACTATTGCTAGATTTATGACCCATAATGGGTATATTAAATATTTAAATAATGTTGTAAAGTTATTTACAACTAAATATAGAACATTGAGTATTGATTTTAAACATTATTTTAATACATTTTTTTATAAAAATATAAAAAATAATTATTTATCAAAAAAATTAATTAATTTTACTAAACATTCTAATATAGTTGATAATCAAACACTTAGTTATAAAAAAATTAATTTTATTGAAAAAAAAAAATATTATAATTTATTTACGAATAATATTTCTAATTTTTATAAAAAAAATAATTGAATATTTTGTAGTTTTGATATTATTGGTGGGTTAAGTTACACCTCTAAAACACTTTATTAATAAAAAAAAATGAATAATAAATTTAATTTAAATTCACAAACTGCTGGACGTATAATTAGTATTGCTGATGGTATAGCTATTGTTTCTGGAATGGGTGGGGTTATGTCTGGTGAAGTAGTTATTTTTAATGAAAATGGGATTAAAGTTCAAGGTTTAGTTTTAACTTTAGCACAAGATCATATTTGTGTAGTTATATTAGGTAGAAGTGCTAGTTTAACAACACAAGCATCTGTATTTAGAACTGGAACAGTTATTAGTTTTCCTATAGGATTTAATTTAGTTGGTTGTGTTGTTGATAGTTTAGGTTCTAGAATTGATGGCGGAGCTATATTAAACAATACTAGATTTAGACATTTAGAAATGAAAGCTCCTGGTATAGGTGCTAGAAGTCCAGTTAATGAACCACTTTTAACTGGTATTTTAGGTATTGATTCATTAATTCCAATAGGAAAAGGTCAAAGAGAATTAATTATTGGTGATAGACAAACAGGTAAAACATCTGTTGCAGTTGATGCTATAGTTAATCAAAGAAATATAATAAATAATAAACAAGTTTTTTGTATTTACGTAGCTATAGGTCAAAAAAGATCAAGTGTTATTCATTTAGCTAAAAGATTAAAAAAAGAAGGGGCTATGTTTTTTACAACTATAGTAGCTGCAACAGCTTCAGATTCTGCTGCTATGAAATATTTAGCACCATATGCGGGTTGTACTTTAGGTGAGTTCTTTAGAGATAGAGGTTTTGATTCTCTAATAGTTTATGATGATTTAACAAAACATGCTGATGCTTATAGAGAGATGTCTTTATTATTAAGAAGATCACCTTCTAGAGAAGCATACCCATCAGATGTATTTTATGCACATTCTAGGTTATTAGAAAGAGCTGCGAAATTAAATAAAGCTTATGGTTTTGGATCATTAACAGCATTGCCTATTATAGAAACACAAGCTGGTGATGTTTCTGCATATATACCAACAAATGTAATTTCAATTACAGATGGTCAAATTTATTTAGAATCTGTTTTAGTTACTAGAGGAATTTTACCTGCAATAAATTTTGGATTATCCGTAAGTAGGGTCGGTACTAGAGCTCAGTTTAAAGCTGTAAGGGAAGTTTCTAAAAGTATAAAATTAGATTTAGCACAATATAGAGAATTGGAAACAGTAGCAAGAGTTTCTAGTGATTTAGATCCAACATCTAAAGCAACTATAGAAAGAGGGGTTAGATTAGTTGAAATATTAAAACAACCTAGATTTAAACCTATGGCAATAGAAACTCAAATAGTTTTAATATATGGTGCTCAAAGTGGATTTTTTGATGAGTTACTTTTAGAAGAAGTTAAAGCAGTTAAAGAATATTTAATAAGATTAGGAGAATATTCTCCATTTTCAAATATAATTAGTGTACATGCTAAATTAAAAGAATTCGAAAAAACAGTTGAATCTCTTTTAGAAGGTGTTTATTTTGAGTATTCTAAAATAAAAAATAAAAAAAAAATTTAATCTTAAATTATGTTAAATATATTAAATAATTATGTATTTTTATTATTTTTAACAACATTAGCATTATCAGATAACTTAGTTTTATTTTTTATAAGTTGAGTAGGGTTAAATATTTCTCTTTATGGTATTTTATTAAAGAGTTTTAATTCTTATAATATAGAAATTACCTTAAAATATTTTATTTCTGGTTCTATAATAACTATATTTTTACTTTTTTCTATGCTTTTATTTTTTATAGACTATTTTAGTTTTAATTTAAATAACACCTGTTATTTATATTTTAATTCTGAAAACTTACAAAATATTGTAATGAATTTATTTATTTCGAAGTTTCAAAAACTATATTATATGATTTTAATTTTTTCATTATTATTTAAACTTGGTTCATTTCCATTTCATTTTTATATTTCAGAAATTTATGAATCTTTAGATATAAAAAAAATAATGTTTTTGTATACTGTAGTTTTAAAAATTGCTATTTTTATAACACTACTTCGATTTTTAAATAATTTTTGATTTTTAAATAATATTGCTTCTGATTTACTATTTTGTTCTGGAATAGGTTCTGTATTTATAGGATCATTTAGTATTATTAAACAATTTAAAATAAAAAAATTTTTTTCATTTTCATATTTAAATTCTATAGGTTATATAATTTTAAGTTTAGCATCTGGAATTTCTTCAGATTTTGGTGAATTGTCATTTTATACAGCTAAGGTTTATTTTTTTACATATATATTAACTTGACTTGGCTTTTTTGATATATTATTTAGTGTTAGATTTAATAATAGATTAAAATTAACTGAAATATTTTATATGTCCGATCTTACTTTTATAAAAAATAATTACCACAATCAACCAATTTTTAATTTAAAAATCTCAATATTAATTTTAACTTTAAGTTTAATGGGGTTACCACCAACATTTGGTTTTTTTTCAAAAACTATATTTTTTTTAGAATTAGTATCTAACTATAGTTCTATTCCTATTTTTATATTTATTTTATTTTTAACACCCATAGTATCTTTTGGATATTTAAGGTTATTAGTTTATTTATTATTTCCATTAAAAAAAAATTATTTTATTGATAATTTTACATCTATTGAAATTGTAGGTAATTATAGTAAAATAAAAGAATCTATTTTTATAAAAGATAGGTTTACTAATTTATTTGATTTTAAAAAAATTACACAATTTATTATAATTTTACCAATATTGTGTTATATTTATGAAAAAAATCAGATATTTAGTTTTTATTTATTATAATTAATTTTAATAAATAGTTATTAATATTATACATATATATATATATTATAAATATGGTGTTATTTCTTATTTTTTTTTATCGTTGAAGTCTGATCCCGGCTATGGGTGAACGCTGGTAATACATATTAACACATGCGAGTCTGGATTAATTTAATAAAAAGTGCGGCGCTCGGGTGTAAAAAGGTATTTCACAACACTAAGTATAGGTATTATAATGCCTAGATATATTTTTTTTGTTTGTTGAGAAAGTCTACGATGCTTTAGTGAAGGATGGTGCCTAGTGATTAAGTTGTTGGTGGTGGTAAAGGCCCACCAAGCTACCGATCATTAGCTGGTCTGGGAGGACGCGCAGCCACATCGGGACTGATAACGGCCCGAACCCCCATAGGGGGCAGCAGTGGGGAATCTTGAGCAATGGGCGAAAGCCTGACTCAGTGATGTTACGTGAGTGAAGACGGCTAAGTCGTAAAACTCTGGTGGTTCTAAATAATACTATGATATTTAAAGGCCGAAAAAGTTCTGACCAACTCTGTGCCAGCAGTCGCGGTAAGACAGAGAGAGCAAGCGTTATCCAGCATGATTGGGCGTAAAGGGTACGTAGGTGGCCACTTAAGTCAATTGTACGAAAGGCCAGGATTTTAGATCTTGGAAGAGCAGTTGAAACTAATTGGGCTAGAGTCTAAGGAATGTTTATTGAATTTTTTGAGAAGTGTTGAAATGCAAAAATACTGAAAGGACTGCTGATTGTGGAAGTATTACTCAACTTTAGACTGACGCTGAGGTACTAAGGCATTGGTATCAAACGGGATTAGAGACCCCGGTAGTCAATGCTGTAAACGATGAGTGTTCTAACGTATTATTAGTATGTTAGAAGTAAACGCGCAAACACTCCGCCTGGGAAGTACTGTCGCAAGGGTGAAACTCAAGGGAATTGACGGGAGCTTTTTCCAAGCGGTGGAGTATGTGTTTTAATCCGATAACACACGGATAATCTTACCAGTTCTTGCATACGTATTGGCCTTATAGAGAAATATTGCATAAATGTTAGATTAGAATAGGGTAATGCCTGTGCTATAAATAACAAATATATTCTCATATCTTTTTAAAAAGACTGGCTATAGGATACTCTACAGGTGTTGCATGGCTGTCGCTAATTCGTAACTGTGAAGTCTTTAATTAATTTTAAGTCACGAATGAAAACCTTGTTTCTGTAAAAAACTATAAAAAAAAAATTAGTAGATTATGATAATAAAAAAAAAATAATATAATTTAAATTTTAATACTTTTTATTAAAATTTATTAATTTTATTTTTTAAATTAATGTTAATGTAATAGTTATCGTTGTTTATACATATAAATCCATACATTAGTAGTGGTTTGTAAAAAATTTTAGATTAAACTATTTTTTTTTTTTTTAGCTATTAAATATAAATCAGTTAGATATTTTTTTTAAAAACTGGAGGAAGTAAAGGAAAACGTCAAGTCATTATGGCCCTTATGGGCTGGGCTACGCATGTACTACAAGGGGGGTTACAATAAGAGGCAAAGATGTTTTGGAGCTAATCTATTAACAGCCAACCAAAGTACGGATTGTTCTTCTGAAACTCGGAGGCATGAAGTCGGAATCGCTAGTAATCGCAAATCAGCAAGTTGCGGTGAATTTGTTCTAGAGTTCAGTACACACCGCCCGTCACGCTCGGGGAATAGGTTTGCTGAAAGGAGAGGAGTGGGTTTGTGTTTAATATCACTATTTGGATCTTTCTGTATGGTTGATTTAGGACTGGAGCGAAGTCGTAACAAGGTAATCGTAGAGGAATCTGCGGTTGGAGAATGTTGATTTTTTTTTAATTTTATTATTTATTATTATACAAACTTATTGTTAAATAAAAATTATAATATGAATTTATATAAAATAATTTATTTGGTAATATTAATTGTTTGTTTTATAATTTTATTTAAAAATATTATAGCGAGGATTATTTATGGCTATTTTAATTGTGATTACATTATTTTTTTTTAAATTTTTTTTTAAAAAAGTATTCTTAAAATGTGGTTGAATAGGGAGTTTGGTATAGGGTAGTATTAACTAAAATATTGATGTACACTTTTAGTTATATTTTGATATTTTTAATAAAATATAAAAAAATTATTAAAATTATATTAAAATTATTATTTGTTTGTGTCTAGTTTAAGTAAATATTTTTAATTAACTAAGTTCACACAAATACTAAAGTATAGGTGGTTAGATATCAATATTTATCCAAATACAAAAGTATTATTAGGTTTATCTTATAAAAATAAGTAATGGTAAAAGAAAAATACTAAAGCTAATTATTTTTTTATTATTTTTAATAAATAAATAATTAAAGTATTTCAAATTTATTATTTCTAAATAAGAAACTATTATAAGTAGTGAAGTGACACATCTTAGTAACTGCTTAAATAAATCAATAGAGATTCTAAAAGTAATGGTGAGTGAATTTAGAAAAATAAACTCTTAATTTTAAAGAGGTATATTGTATTTTGAATATTATTTTAACATTAATTTTATTATTGTTCATTCCCAAAGAAGGTACAAGGCCTGTAAAAATACACTTATTTTTGTTTTTACAAAAATTAAAAAAAAACGAGTACATCTGTAACAAAATAGAAGGAATATTGGGGAACCGCCCTCATAAAAAAAATAGCCAAACTCACCAATAGTGAAAGTACCGTAAGGGAAGATTGAAAGAGAACAGAAGGTAGATTATCTAATCTGATTGAAAACATAAATATTTTAAGAAAGAAGCAGTTATCATTTATGAAATCGTACCTTGTGTATAATGGATCAACAAGTTATATCTAATAGCAAGCATAAGTTATTAAATGAATGCTTAGTGAAAGCAAAAGCCTGTAAATATGGTTTAGTTTGTACAATTGTATAAAATTAGTTATTAGATATAGACCCGAAGCCGAGTGATCTAATTAAGAGCAGGCCATTATGGGCTGAACCTGTATATGTTGCAAAATATTAGGATGATTTTTAATTAGGGGTGAAAGGCCAATCAAACTTGGGGATATCTGGTTCTCCACGAAATTTATGTACGTAGAGCGTAGATGAAAAAATTAATGGTGGTAGAGTACTTTCTACTTGAGGGGGGCACTAAGCTTTACCGAGTTTAGAAAAACTGCGAATACCGTAAAGATATTTTATTCTACAGTGAGACATTCAATGCTAAGGTTGGATGTCAAGAGGGAAACAGCCCAGACTACATGCTAAGGTCCTTAAAAGTATACAAGTGTTAAAGGAGAAAAGTTACTTAGACATCTAAAAGGTAGGCTTAGAAGTAGCCATCCTATTGTGAAAGTGTAACAAATCATTGGATGATGTTTGTAGATTTCCCAAAATGTACGGGGCTTTACATACTTACCGAAGCAGTAGGAAATTTAATAGTGAATTGTTAAATTTCGGTAGTGGAGTATTTCATTTTTTATTAAGAAACTATAGCAATTATTTTTATCGTAAGGTTTTAAATGAAAGAAAGAATGTTGGTACAAGTAGCGTAAAACTTTGGTCACCTAAAACCTAAGGTTTCTGCTGTTCAGTAATTCTGCGGTAGGTTATACGGTAACTAAAGGGTAAACACAATTTGTGGTAACTTGATGTATAATTAATAGTGTTATTTATATATAATAATTTGAAATTTGAAATGCTTTTGAATGATTTGTGTACAAACTAGTTATTTATTGTTTATTCTATTTATTTATAAGTAGTTAGCAATATTAAGAATTTGGTACGAAATACAGGCGTCAGGGAAATATTTTTCAAATAAGTAAACCGTACTAAAAACCGACACTGGTAGGTTAGTTTGAGAGTACTAAGGTGCATTGAGGTAAGTATATTGAAGGAACTAGGCAAAATGGCTTTGTAACTTTGGGATAAAAGGTATAGCATTATATTGTTCAATTAGATGTTCAAATATTAGCTTTTAATGTGAATTGAGGGGGGCGACTGTTTACTAAAAACACAGGACTTTGCAAATTTGAAGAAGGAGGTATTAGGTCTGAGGCCTGCCCGGTGCCGGTAAGTGAATAGGGAGCGTTTTGGCGAAGAATGGAATCTCCGGTAAACGGCGGCTGTAACTATGACGGTCCTAAGGTAGCGTAATTCCCTGTCGGGTAAGTTCCGACGCGCATGAATGGCATAACGACCTCCTTGCTGTCTCCAGTATATTCTCAGCGAAAATGAAATTTTTGTGAAGATGCGAAATATTGTCGGCTAGACGGAAAGACCCCATGCACCTTTACTGTAATAATATATTATTCTACTTTAAATTATGTGAAGAATAGGTAGGAGGCTATAATTAAAAATGTTAGTTTTTATTTTTTTTAGCTGCTAGTGTGATACTACCCTTAATTTATCGTAGCGTTAACTATTATTTTTAAATAAGATGAACCGTGTATTTGAGACAGTTTGACTGGGGCGGTCGCCTCCAAAAAAGTATCGGGGGTGTGTAAAAGGTAAATTCAGATTGGTGACCATCAGTCGTAGAGCGTAATGGTATAAATTTGCCTGACTGTAATACAGATATGTTGCACAGGGAGTATTTCTCGACCATAGTGATCAGGTAATTCTGAGTGGAAAGGTTACCGCTTAACAGATAAAAGGTACGCTGGGGATAACAGGCTGATGTCTCTTGAGAGCCCTTATCGACGGAGTCGTTTGGCACCTCGATGTCGGCTCATCACATCCTGATGCTGTAGTTGGTATCAAGGGTTCGGCTGTTCGCCGATTAAAGTGGTACGTGAGCTGGGTTTAAAACGTTGTAAAACAGTTTGGTCCCTATCTACCGTCAAAAAATTTTAAAGTTATTTTAAGAGTTTATTCTAGTACGAAAGGACCGAAAAGGGCTAATCTATGGTATTTTCAATTATAATATTTTGTAGTTGATAAGCTAAATTAGCAGCCTATAATCACTGAATGCATCTAAGTGAGAAGAGAACTTAATAAAAAAACTCTATAGTATAGTTTAATATCAGAACTTTAATAGGCCTAATATCCAAAATACAGTTAAGTTGAAGAAATGTTTATTCGTTTGTTTTTAATTTGATTAAGGGTACTAAAATGCTAATTATATTTTTAATAATTTTTTGGCGTATAGATTAAAGGTAAATCCACAGGCTCATAACCTGAAAATGTTGGTTCAAGTCCAGCTACGCCACATTATTTGATGAATCAATCTGAAAGATTTATAAATACACATTTTAGAAGTATGTTAATTTCTAGATTTATTTATACAAAAGTAATACACTTGGTAAAGATAAAAAGTTGTAAATTATTAGCTCTGGTACCTCCAAGTCATTTTGAAATAATGTCTTTGATTTTATTTTTAGGGACCGGTATTTGGCCATATAGTAAAATTTTTATAAAAAAAAAAAAAAAACGAGGAGGTAAATTTTTTTTATTAATGCTAGTTGTACATATTTCAAAATTATGGCAAATTTTTGGAAATACATTTTTATGAAAAGCATCTGAATTATATTTTCCAGTTATAGATGCAGCTGATCCTGGAGCAGACTATGTTTTTGTTATTCGTGGATTATTTAAAAATGCATCAGTATACCATGCCCCATACTTAGTTGAAGGGTTTATTGAATTAATTCATATTATAGGTTATTCAACAAAAATTTTAAAAAGTTTAACTAGTTTTTGAAATTTAAAATGAGTTTTTTCAACATCATCAAGTTTAACTATAGCTGAGCATACAATGCCAATGCGTGCATACGCATTTGGAAGTACGCACATAATACCATTTGTTTCAGTATTTGATAAACATTTTGTTGATAAAAAAAAAAAAAAAAAAAGAAAAAAATAAAAATTTATAAAAAACATATTAAATATTTTTTAAATTAAATATAAAAAAAGTTAATAAGAATTTATATTATAAAAAAATTTTAAAATTTTTTATAAAAATTAGGGCTTATAACTTAATGGTAGAGTAGACGCTTGATAAGCGTTTGGTGACGGTTCGAGTCCGACTAGGCCTAAAATTTTTGCGTTAATTGTATAAAAAATATTTAATTTTTTTTTATTATACAATTATATAAAACGAACACAATAGGACTCGAACCTATGGCCTTGGAGTTAACAGCTCCCTGCTCTACCAACTAAGCTATACGTTCTAAATAATCGAGTAAGATTGGATTTGAACCAATATTAATAATTTTGGAAATTATTGTTTTACCATTAAAACTACTCACTCCTTTTAAATAAACTTAATATAAAATAATTACTATTTTATATTAAGTTTATTATAAAAATACGGGTAAAACCGGACTTGAACCGATAACCATTGGTTTTGAAAACCACAGCTCTACCAATTAAGCTACTCACCCATTCTTATTACTTAACTTACTTCTAAAAAAAATAATATATTTATAATTTTTATTTAATTATATAAAATCTTTATATACTAGTTTAAATCAAATATTACATATTATAAATAATTTTATTTGTAATTTATTTTAAATATTTTTTATAATATTGTATTAATGTTATAAAAAATATAATTAATTAACTAAATAATATCATAAAGGTAATCATTAATCCAAAAAGTGCAATAGCTTCTGTTAATGCAAATCCTAAAACAGCATAAGTAAATAATAATTTACCTAATTCTGGATTTTCTGCAGTACCTATTACTAATGAACCAAAAACTAACCCTATACCAACACCTGAACCTGCTAATGATACTGTTGCTAAACCTGCACCGATTAATTGTCCTACTTTTACCATTTAGTTTTACTAAATAAAAATTAAAAAATAAATTAATTAGTAAACTATATATATATATAGTTTACTAATGAGCATACTGAGATTCGAACCCAGGACCTATAGGTTAAAAGCCTACAGCTCTACCAATTGAGCTATATGCCCCATAATAAGCCATTACAATAATTATAATTCAACTATTGTAATTAAAC
>Ga0131853_10017067_pt1 | contig 13231 bp, 11 predicted proteins | sample TergutLab28metaG_FD_92764 | JGI IMG/M metagenome (GOLD analysis project Ga0131853, IMG submission 92764) | Labiotermes labralis P1 segment gut microbial communities from Petit-Saut dam, French Guiana - Lab288 P1 (version 2) (version 2) | ecosystem: Host-associated > Arthropoda: Insects >...
TGTGTGTGTGTATATGTATGTATGTATGTTGTACATATGTATATGTATGTGTGTTTTATGTATGTATGGATGTATGTATGTAGTATATGTATTTATGTACTATGTATCTACGTAATATATGTATGTATGTAGGTAAATGTATTTAAGTTCCTTCGTATGTATTATTATGCATTTATGTACGTATGTATATATGTATGTATGTATGTATGAATATGTGAGTACGTTTTATGTATATATGTATGTATGTATGTATGTATGTACGTATGTATGTATTTGTGTGTGTGTGTATGTGTGTATGTATCTATGTTTGTATGTATTATGTATGTATGTATGAATGTATGTACGAAATTAAAATTTATAAACGCCGAGGAGTGCAATATAGTGTATCAGAAATAATAGTGTATTTGCTGTTGGTGCACATGTAACAGCAGCAGGTGTCCTTATGTTTCTCTGACATTCGAGGAACTTAAATTCACAACAATACCGCGACAGATTTCTCACGTATAAATTTGGAACACATGGCACACATCATGTCAAAATCATTACAACCGTACTGGAATGGCTTTATGGCAGACCAGTTATCAGACTATATAACAGCTTTTTAATATATAAGATATTATTATTATCTTCATCATCATCATCATCATCATCAGCCACATATGATCCATATAAAGAACTGTTTAAATGTAATTGCAATTGAAGTACGTTGTAACATTTTTTCTGTTTAAAAGAGATAGTAATCTTCCTTTTGATTCGCATTACCGCGACATGAACGGACGCCTGAATATTTTATATGGACGTAAGGACATAGACTTTGTTCTGGCGGTGACGAAAAAAGTAAATATCAGTTCTTCCTGTCTACGCCACAGAGGTGTATAGGAGGAGTGGCAGTACAGCCATTATCATTCTGATCCTCGGCCCTGGATTGTGATGAGTGGTCAGTTTTTCTCCCTGGCCGCATTACTCCCAGGAATTAAACCCATTTCATCAAGTGTGTGGGAGAAGAAAAAATTTCTTTTTCCTTCCGGGAATGAAATTCCGAATTTTCAAACCCATAGCCTAATCACTATACCAACAACGGGATCATGGTTGCTTTGATTATAAGAGTGACTGGAGTGAACAGCCTTGGAGTATGCGCACTGCGCTCTCTCACTGATCTTCCATTTCCTTTCGCTATGTTGGCAGAAGTGGAACAAAACGAATATGCGACGTCACTTTTCCTGTGATGTAAGCTTCTTGCTGCTGAAACTGAAGTCCCATTACGTTTAGAGCGGATTGGCAGTACATGTCAGGAATACGAAATGTTAGCAGTCTGCCAATTTCAATACCAAGTACTTAGCTACATGCAAATACCAAGAAGGTGAATGGAATGGGAGGCATCTGAACAGAATAGCATGTTCATCAAATATGTGCAATATTGAATTCCATCCATTTGAGAGTAGTTACCCAATATTCTGCCTGAACCTCCCAAAGTCGTGACCTTAGTTCCTCCAAAAATAAAAGTAATTGGTTAATGTTTCATCTACAGACTTTTAATTTTGCTTTTCTTTAAATCTCTGATGCACATAATTTACATTAATATGTGTAATTGAGGTTTTGCCTTAAAAATAACCGTTAATTTCCATTATGAAAGTCGGTTAAGAATGTGTATGGAATAATCGCTGTTCGTTTTGATAGTGCTATGGAGCACTTAAGTGCAATGTAAGTAACATATTTGAGAGGACACGCGCGTGTTTTAAATGTTAAAGCTATCGATGTTTGTATTTTAGAGCTATGGAACAAAATGTTAATGAAAATTCGCAAAGAAAATCTTTAAAAATTTTGGGCGTGAAAAAGCGTACGCCGTGTTTTTCGTTGACCCAGTAGGAGCGTGGGAATGTTGGATAATTTTGAAATGTACGTGGAAGAATTTTATTGAATTTGTCGGATCATTCCTGTTGTCAGTCATACCGACTCATTTAACAGTCCACTTTCAGGTCTAAAATCGATAAACTTACCGACAACAAGGTTTTAAGGTGGGGGGATTCTTGTGTACTGCACTGCAGTGATACTTCTTGTGACATGACATGTTCATAAGTAAAACTGGCTATGAGCTGTTAATACAAATATATATATATATATATTTGTATTAATGCATATATATATATATTTATTTGCATTAAGAGCTCGTATATACACATACATTAATAGCCAGTTTTATTTCATAAGTAAAACTGGCTATGAGCTATAAATGCATATATATATATATATATACACACACACACACACACACACTTACTTACTTACTTACTTACTCCATGGTGCAGAGTATTTCTTGAGAAGCTAACTGGTTTCCAGCTAGTCAAGAAATTCTCCGCATTTCATGGAACCCGAAGGTTCATTACCGCACTCATAAGCGTCCGCCACCTGTCTCGATCCTGGGCCAGCCCAGTCCAGTCTATATACCCACATCCCACCTCCTGGAGATCCATCCTAATATTATCCACCCATCTACGCCTAGGTCGCCCCAGTGGTCTCTTTCCCTCCGGTTTCCCCACCAAGACCCTATACAACTCCCTCTCCTCACCCATACGCGCCACATACCCAGCCCATCTCATACACAAACACAAATACATACATTAATAGCTCATAGCCAATATTACTTATGAACATATTATGTCAAAAGAAATATATATATATATATATTCCTTTTCAAACCGTATATGTTTAGGAAGAGTGTATTACTTCTAGTAATAAATGTTATTTACCGACGCTATGAATATGACGGAGTGTAGGCCTATACCGTCGAGTAGTGTTAGTTAATGATTTGGAAAGAATTTGAAATATTTGTGTTTTAACTGCACCATTGCGGTGAATACCAAGAGGCACGGAGGAGACCACGATGAACTTCAGTGAGAATAGCCGAAGTTTCGGCTGAGATATGAACCACGCGACCCCGGAATACCAGTTCGGTACTGGAACCTCAACGCCGTGTCACTCCGTGTGTTGATATATTTCGTAAAACATTTTCTTAAGATTACGAGTAAAAATGTGTTAGATCAAGTCCAGAATGACAAACGTTTCTCCCCCAGCCTTCTGTGTACAATCTTGTAATACCAACACTGTGACTTGTACATCATTCTGTTGCCGCATGTACGCGTTTTCATTCTGCGATAAGTGTTGACGGGGGGAAGGTGTGCTGTGTGGGAAAACAGGCGGCCTTCTTGAACCTGTGTCGATTCTTTCTCTGACCCTGTTCCCTACGTTTGTACAAACTCATTAATACCACAACCATGAGACTTTAAAGGACGCTTTCCATTTTGCGGTGATGGTGATGGTGATAGATTTGTTTACACGCAATAATGCTACAAGCAGTGCAATATAATTCATATATATTCTACATATGAAATAGGCCACTGGCTGCAGAGAAAACAGATATTCTAAACGTAATAAATGTGTTTAACGATAGCATTAGCATTCACAGTTATTTCATTTGTATGTTTATGATTCCAGTACTTTTGAATACCGATAACGGAGACATTTACTTTGCGACAAGGTAGATATGGTTTAAACGAGAGCAATAAAATTGTGTTATGTAGATAGGAATATTTATTACTGTAGACACATACCGTACATACTAGTGTGTACGTACATACATACGTAAATGAAACTATATATATATATATATATATATATATATATACACACACACACACACACACACACACACACACACAAGGTATAGTTCAATCTATCACGGGCTATGAAGGCCCAGGGGCAAATAGCTCTATACTCTTTCTTTAAACTCGTTGATAGGTGGTGTTGCTTGCTTAACGCCACGCCCCGTTCGCTTTATATAAATACATAATGCATACCTACACACACACACATACATACACACATACACACATACATACATACATGCGTACATACATACATACATACACACATACATCCATACATACATACACACACACATACACACATACATACATACATGCATGTAGTATTACAAACATAATGTAATATAGCATGCCAATAAATATATAAAAAAATACATACATACATACACACACACACGCGGAGTTTTGTGTCAGCTACATTCTATGATATTTGGTGTCAGGTTGGCCGAGACAGGAAAATGTGAAACTCTTAATAATATTGTTTGTCCATTGAGAATAGCTTGGAAATATATGGACAGAGTTCAGCGCAGTTGGTAGACACAAATGGTTATCAAATTGAACGAACAATAACCATATCAATTTTCTGATGTTCCCACTAATATATCCGCTCCACAGTACGGCTGTCAATGTGTGGAGTTTGGCGGAGTGAGCCGATACTGCGGTGTATTAATTATTTGTACACACGATCGGTGTGTGGGTTTTGAACTGGTTTATATATGCATTAATATGACTTGACGGAACCTTTTCTATTAAAGGATTAGTGTCGTCTTGTGTCCTGAACCGCGTCATGTTGAACTTACTTATTTACTCCATGGAGCAAATTTCTTCTTGAGACGCTAACCAGTTCTCAGGCAAGCAAGAAAATCCCCGCATTTTATGGAACCCGCATTCAAAAGTTTCCGCAACCTCTCCCTATTCTGAAACACCTCAGTCCAGTCCATACCCCCACATCCCACATCTTGGAGATCCGTCTTAATAATATCTTCCCATCTACGCCTGGGTCTTCCACGTTGTATCTTTCCATCAGATTTGTCCACCAAAACCCTGTATACACCTTTCATCTCCTCCATGCATGTTACAGGTCCCGCCCATCTCATTCTTTTCGATTTGATCACACGAAAAATATTAGGTGCGGAATGTAGCTCATTAGTCATGTTGAACTAAAAAGTTGTATTTTCTACTTTATTCTTTCTCCATCAACCTGACCTGCCAGAGTAATTGTCTAAAATGAATGAATTTTGAATATTAATATTTGAAATTTTTTGTGCTCTTTATTATCCGAAAAAAGCCTTTTAAAAGAAATATTACATTGAAATTAACACTGCCATTTTGTGATTGACAATACTGTTTTATATATTGGAGGTCGTTGGTTCAAGTAACAGCCACCTTGCATAATTGGGCCGGATAGTAGATTCGGTATAGCGATTGGCCACGGGCTGGAGTTCGAATGCCAGTGGGGGGCGATATTTTCCGCACCTGTCCAGACCAGCCCTGGGGCCCACCCAGTCTCCTGTACAATGGGTACCGGGTTTTTCCCGGGGGTAAAGAGCGGCCGGAACGTGACGCTGACCCCTCACGCACTTCTCGTGCCGTGGTCAAGAAAGTTTACAGCTACACACGTATCTCTACTCCCCCCATGGGCCCTAAGGCCTGTACAGAGCCTAAGTGCCTGTACAATGATGCACTTTACCTTACCTTACCTTGTATAAAGTTGTAGTTTTCTCCAATACGTTTATTCACGCTAGGCCACAACCACAACCACTGCCTCTCACATTTTTCTGCGTCATATAATCTGGGGTAATGAAAACGCTGATAGGTGATGATTAAATGGGATTCAGTATAATTGTGTGAGTTCTACTGACGGTCAATTTAATGCATGACGAATGTTAAAGAAAATTAAATTTTCAAGAACTCTTATTTTATTTAGGCCTGCCAGCACGAAATATAATTTATATATTATATGACAGACAAAACAAGAGGACGGACAGACTTACACGTTATTTTAAAGTTAATTTTTTTTTGCATGGAGACTCAATTGTTCATTTATAAAACCAACAAACGATAATCTAACTTACACAAAAGTACAGTCCCTTGTTTACTGCCACATGTTTCGGCGGATCTCCCCTATCTTCAAGGAGTATATACACTAATATTTCAAACTCACTGGAGTATAACGCATTACAATAGTGACATATATATTACATCGTAGTGAATTCTGCAACTTCATTCAAACATGTAAGGTCTCGTGAAATGTGTTTATATAATATGCAATACTGTATATAGACATTTAACCACTCTGTTAAATGTGTGTGTCTGCTTTAAATTAAAAGGGACTCTGCGTGTGGACCACACAGTGTATTTATGTTACGTAATTTTAGTGATTCTTTGATTCAGTAACGTTTTTTACCCCAAGAGGATTAAGTCGTAGAGATGTGTTTTATTTACTGATAGTTGCGAATTGAGTTTTGTGTCCATATTTAGATAAAAATTGTGTTTATTTCACGATTTCCATGCAGTCCTGTCAAAGGTATACGAATCAAAATTAATCAAAATACAGTCCTTCCAAGGCACGTATCAAATTTCAATCTAAATGTAATAACTAGCTACAGAACACGCTGGAAGGAATGGAAGCATAAACCCACGAAATCTACTAGGACTTAGATAGAGGTCTGTAAACATTCTATGGCGCTTTTTATTCCATAAAAAAATTGCCCCCCCCCCACCCGCACTATACACAACGCACAGAAGGCTGGGTGGGCCTCAGAGCCAGTCTGAGTACCGTGGAATTTAAACCTGACTTAATGTTTTTACTCAATGACTGTAGCCAGTTTACGCCATAATATGTCTTGCCTCACACGATACGTCCGCTTCTTTCCACACTCTTACTGACGTTCCTTCCACTAATCATATCACTGACGTTACTTAAGCTACTTAAGCTACTTAAATAATATCAGGGCTTTGAAAGGGGCGTTCTTATAAGAGGAGCCGTAAAAGGTGGAATAGGTGAAATTTTTCCTATCTACACCCAAAAGCGTATGCAGGGAATAGAGGTATAACTCCACCCATTCTTGATCTCGGGGATAAATGGAGTTGACCCTTCAACGTCACGTCCTGGCCGCCTTAACCCACGGAAGTGGCACCGGTGTCCATTTACTATGATGCTGGGCGGGCCTCCAAGCCGATCTGGAATATTTGGTGACAAGAATGAACACTTGATTGTGCCAGGGATCGAACAGCGAATCATTCAGGCCTTAGCCGAAAGATTCCTGATTCGTCTCAGATAAATGAGAACTCTGTATTTAATATTGGTGGCAATAAAAAAAGATCTCACTTCGGCGATGCAGGGTAGTGTTAAATGGGTCATAAAGTGACATGGATTGGACTGAATTCAATTGCTTTGTCACAGCGTTTAGTGGCGGGCTCTTTTGAACACGGCGACGAACATCCTGTTTCCTTAAAAGCAATGAAATGTTCTTTTACAAACCGAGAGACCACCAAATTTTCAGAGCAGACTCTACGTGTACACCACCATATTTTATTTATCCATACTAGATTGTCTTATGAATATGGCGTTATAAAACCTTTTCTTTCCGAGAGAAAAGAAATGTGTTCAAACGCAGTATATCTCAATGCTGTGGGATAATTAACTGCCTCTGGGAGCCGTGAAATGAGACAACGTCATTCATTTGTTTACAATTCGCTTAACGTAACTGCTTGTTGGTTTGCGGCAAGAGGTGTTTTTCTGTTTTTCTTCTGGTGACGTTTTAATCAGATACCCGATATCTTCTTGAAGAAACTTTTCGTAATGTCTCTTGACAGGAAATGTAGCAATCCCCAAGTGTTCGTCACCAAAGCTTCTTGCTTTGCATTCTTGTATACCGTCAGACGGTTGAAGTGATATTACAGACAGACAGTTAGTTATTTCTGAAGGCGCGCATTATTTTATCTTTTTTCAACATTAAATACACTTCGATTTTAGATAACAAGCAGCATATCTGTGATGTTTGCCGATCCCAGTAGCCTTACGTTCTAAGGCGCAGGTCTGCGGCCGCTCGCCTGCTGAGATCTTTGGTTCGAATCCCGCCAGGGCATGGATGGATGTCTGATGTGAGTGTTGTGTGTTGTCAGATAGAGGTCTCTGCGACGAACTGATCACTCGTCCAGAGGAGTCCTACCGACCTTGGTGCGTCGTTGTGTGTGATCTAGAAACTTAATGAATGAGGAGGCCATGGTCAGCGTTGGGCCGCAGCGCCATCGGAAATAAAGTCAGTGATGTTTACGTGGGTTAGAGATGATGTTTCGAATGGAGGTGCCAACTAGATTTTGTTGCGTACAAAACTTGATTCCACATTGTATGAGTAATTAGACTGTCTGCAACTGACAACAGACACATCATTCCAAATGACAGCACAGAATATGACGAAAGCATATAAACGTATGAAACGAAGCCTTTCGCAATAATAAATCAGCTTTAATACGTACGTGGAATAGAACAACTATACAGGGTGTGACACTTACTACAGAAAAGACCCCTTCCCCCAAACGAAGGCGTAAAGATATGCGTATGACAGCTTCCAGGAAGCACATAACTAAAGTGTTAAAGTGTTTTAATGTCTCACATATGTTTAACTATAACTATACATCTAATTGATAATGGTCTTAGTTCTTCAAGAAGCATACATACTGAGTATTGAAGTGTTAAGATTTTTAAATTTTAACTGATAGACCTACATCGATAGGTTCATAGATATTTTAGAAAATGCATTATTCCAGATATTAAAATATTGAGCGATGTATCATTATAATGTCCGAAATTCTACACAGCAAATATAAACAATATGGGATCCCATTCTGTGGCACTGATTATGTCATGTCCATGTACTTAAATGCCTACCTAATGGTGATTAATTGTAAACGAAACATGCAACAAACGTCACATTATTGAATACATTGTTGTATTTTGACTGAACGATATTTTAGTTAGTAAAAATATGTTTGTTACGGGATAAAGAAGGGAGAGGTAGTTGCGGCATGGGAGACAGAAGAGTATTTGACACATCCAATTTCTGGTTACCATTTCCAGAGATAATCTTTTTTGTCCAGTCTTGCACAAATTCGCTACAAATCCATAACACGACGCTGTGTCATATTATTCACTCGCTACTCCACGGACTCGTACGTCATTCCTAGAGCAAACAAGAAGTTAATTTAAGTCAGTGTTTCGTTTGGAATATTGTCGATTAACGGAAATTACTAGGGATCATTTGAGATTAATGTGGATTATTACATGTTACTATCAACCCTGCTGGATTAGTTCAGTTTATTATCGATCCATGTGTGACTCACTCACATCAAGGGTGTTATGTATGACATTTATCCAGTGAGGCATACTTTGAACCCACAGTCAGGTCTTGGACTTGAAGCAAAAGACACATCTACGGAAGACTTGTATGGGCGAAGTTGTAAGCGCTGTATAGGTGTCTGTTCTTGTCTGCATCATGATGCCAACATTGCTGTATGGCGCGCTTTTCCGTAGCAGGAAGTACGGCTTGCTTTGTGGCAACAGAAAAAAGACAGATTTTCAACCCTTGATGTTTCTTTAGACGTGTTCGCAAAATTGCGAGAAGCGGTTATTAGCCTCGTCATGTCTGCCTGTCGGTCCATATGAAACAATTCGGCTGCTACTGGACGGATTTTTATGAAATTTGACATTTGGATTTTCTTCGAAGATCTGTGGAGACAGTTCAATTTTTTATTAAAATATGACAAAAATAACGGGTACTTTATGCATGGACTTATGTACTTTTTAATAATAGCTCGCTCATTTCTTCTTAGGATGAGAAATATTTCAGACAAACTTTGTAGAGAAAAACAAAACACGCATTTTATGTTCAATGTACTTTTTCCCGAAAATCGTGTCGCTTATGAGATAACGAGGAAACATTCTGTGGATCCGACGACGCCACAGATGACAATAAGGACATGGCGCATGCGCTTTTCATGCTCGGTACATAAGGCTACAAAAACACACCGCAGTTATGTAACACATTGCTTTTCCGTTGCAACAGTTGTTGTTCGAACGCTTCTGAGTGTTACGTTATTGTGTATTGCCTCTCTTGGTATATCCATTTTTTGTGTTTCTTCAGTCTCATTGTTGAAGACGAAACGTTTAAAATGGGGTAAACAACTCAAGAATTTATAACTTGTTTTGTAATTATAATTCAACAAAGTATTACTTTGTTTTACACTTCGCTCACAGAGCTCTGATTTAAGAGATTGGCTGCTACAGAGCAGATGTTATCGAAGTAGTGGTCTCACCACATTCTAGTTTAAAAACAAAGGAATTTGGAGAACTTTTATAACAGCCTTATAGAAGAGCAGAAAAGCTTTTGGCTGGCGAGCAGACAATCTAATTCACTTGATGAAAGGTAATTGAATTAAAAATTAACTTAATTACTTACTTATCAAGATCGTGGCGAAGCTACGAAGTACCAAATTGGAAGTGCTATGAAGCTCCGAAAATAGTATGGCTCGACAATGATTAAGATTGTCACACTACCTCGTAGAATATAGGATATGTAGGTATACCGTAAGACTGAGGTGATTTCGGATCTTAGATCCCGGTCTAATCGCTTTATTGTGTACCTTCGTAATACGAATGTTCCAATTGTTTTTTTTTAAACAAAATTTTCGAACAAATTTTTTAAGTCTCTTCAAATCCACGTTCTAATTTGTATTCTACACGTATTAACATTCACAGAATGGGGACAATGCTGGTTCATGGCGTGCTATGTACGCAGACTGCTGCTAAGCAGATCGTAATGACAGTTAATTCGCCGCATGACCGGCAGGTCATGCGGTCATTGCGGATCAGTCTGTTTTTTTTTCTCCTTTATTATCCGCATGCGCCTGTCATTTGTATGGCACCATAGTTTGTTCAAATAGACAGCTATTTCTTTGGTGTATCTGGATCGGCCGTCTTTCTTGTAATTATCTAGTAATGGCACAATTTTCTGAAGAATTATATGGCACAAAATATTTAATAATAATAATAATAATAAACTGCAATTGGGTTGTCACACGTTGGCAGTGGTTATTTTACATGCATACGAATATGAAATTTGTTTTGATTGTGCCTGCATATTTTTCTGAAGAATTTTCTCAGCCAAGAATACATTAACCCTTTAAACGCAGATTTAAATCCTATCTGCCATCTGCTGACATTATTAGGATCTCACCATATTTTCCACGTTAGCAGTTTAAGGGTTAAAACCGAAAGTCTGCTCCAGTTGCTGTGCACAAATCCATCTACCATAAATCACACACTGAAGAATTTATTAGGATCTCACCATATTTTCCACGTTAGCAGTTTAAGGGTTAAAACCGACAGTCTGCTCCAGTTGCTGTGCACAAATCCATCTACCATAAATCACACACTGAAGAATTTAGGACAGTTCTGTTATATACTGGAGATGATGAAAATGTTAGACTAGTGTCTTCCGCATCTGTACTCTCCCTGATGATGGGTCAGTGAGGCCGAAACTTGTAACAGTTGATGTGTTAAAACATGGTGATTTCTAAGAACTGTGTGCATTTGTTGGTCTACATTGTGGTAACTGAAGTACGCTTACCTGTTTAAAGTTTCTGTTACTCTTGTAAGATTTCAATATGAATTGAATTTTGGGACCAAATATTAGTAGAAATGCCTAATTTAAAAATTTCGCTAAAATCGTTTAATTGGAGCAGATTTGTTCTGTTCAGACCGACAGCACAAACAGTTGACGAGGCTTCTAGTCTCTTGTTGCAACTACTTTGTCAAACAGTCCGACAAGTTCAGTTTTCCCTTCTTCTGATCACTCCAACAAGCCGTGAACGTATACGAAGACCCTAAAAATAAATTTAATTTCTATACATCGGTAATCTGTGAATGGGAAGATCACTCTCACGGTGCAGCTCCTTTACTTCCGGAACAATATTTGTTCTGGTTGTGTCGAAATCCAGTTACTTTACTTACTTAGCCACATTGGGCATTCTTATATGTAGTTTGTAAGTGAACTTCAGGGTCTACTTCTTGGATATGGGGCAATGTCACGGGGTGACCGGTCCCCGGCATTTCCAGAGAGCCTAATAATCTTGAAGGGTCGAGTAACCAACTCGGAAATGAGACCACTTCTGCACCGACGAGAAAGCCTAAAAATCTCTTTTAAACTATATTTGTATATTTTTATGTTTATGGTTCCGTGTATCGCTGATCTATATTAATAACTGTCCAACGAGATGCAACACAAAGCAGTCTATTTATTATTCTGCAAGCTCGCTCTACATGTTTCGGGTGTCAACCACACCCATCATCAGCAGTACACGAAACTGTAACTACAGCCTCCGGCACTAGCCAGCTACCTCCCTCCAACGTGGCCAAGCTAGCTAGGCCACGTTGGAAGGAGATAGCTGCACAAAAAATAAGACCTGTACCGGAGGCTGTAGTTACAGTTTTGTTTACTCCTGACTTTGGGTGTGACTGACACCCGCCATACATTATTGGAACCGTTCCTCTACATATATCATAAACTGTAACCAAATAGTTACAATAGATACCCTAGAAACGTGGTTTTATGTATATAATTTTAAATACTCTGAATAAACGAGATTACATAGAATTGCAACAACAGTATTACAAAACTTAATGTAAAATTACAAAAAGCTTATCGTGACAAATAACTTTAAACATAACGTCTCTCGTAACTAACGAATGGCTCTAACATTGTGTGCCCTGGGGACATGGTTTGTTCCAAGAGTATAATTGTACATACCCTGCACAAATGTGATAATGTGGTGTAATTGTTACAATAGATGTGTAAGCTGTACTGCTGAAAGTTATGCTCTAGGGAAGTAGGCTTTGTGTGTTCTGCTGGGAATTCTTTTGTTCAGAGCGGTATTTTTATTGCTTTCAGCACAGATGTTTCATTGTCTAAGTTTATTACTGATCGATGGAATTATGTAACATTAAACAGTTTATTGTAAGTGTGTAGGCATTGTTAGAACTTGCTACAGGTCCGTTGTACGATTTGGAACTATATGTAATTAATAACAAAAAACGGACACTTCAGACCCTACGGACACTGCAATTATTGATTCAAAAGACCATGGAGCAATTCATTACAGTCGTATTGTGTGCTGGTCAAACGTCTGCGATAACCTGCACCCCATCTTAGGGTTGTCTCCTTTGTCTGAACAGAATTTACTAATAATAGTTGAAGTATTTTCATTGTTACACCGTGCATGATGTCAAGTTACTCAATTATTACACCAACTACAGCACATATATAAAATTTATAAAATTTACATATTAAAACATTAAAAACGCTCCGACATGTTTCGGTCCTAGGACCATCATCAAGAAGCCGTATCGTCCTTACTAAAGTTACACTATAAAAGGTCACTTTAATTTCGCTGTACCAGTTGGGTATTGTGGCAGCATGCCGTGTTGTGTAATGTTATGTTGCGAAGAGTGCCCTGCTAGGGATGTGCATTCTGTGCTTCGTTGCGTGATCACGCAACGAAGCACAGAA
>Ga0131853_10017068_pt1 | contig 13229 bp, 9 predicted proteins | sample TergutLab28metaG_FD_92764 | JGI IMG/M metagenome (GOLD analysis project Ga0131853, IMG submission 92764) | Labiotermes labralis P1 segment gut microbial communities from Petit-Saut dam, French Guiana - Lab288 P1 (version 2) (version 2) | ecosystem: Host-associated > Arthropoda: Insects >...
CGAAACATGTAGAGGCACGAAATAAAACTTATTGTGAAACAAATTTTGTGCATCAGGTTGGTTAAATACTGAGATAAAAAAGTTTTAAATATTCTTAGTTTGTCTGTAACCTTAGTTATCCAGCATGTAAAGCGCATGCGTCATATCTGTGAGCTGTCTGGCTCTACCATGTTTTCCATTTTCCTCATTAGCCCATAAACGATACAACTTTCATAAAAAAGTTAATTGAACATAACGTGTATGTTTTGATTTTCTCTACAATTTTCTTCTGAAATCTTTCCCCTCCTAAGAAGAATCCACCGACATAATAGATAAATGTGCACAGGTCTTCATGTAGAGGACTTTACACTCTTGTCAGATTTTAGTGAAACTTGAACTTTCTCATTAGGTTTTCGAAAGATCTTCAGATGTCAAGTTTCATAAAAATTCATCCTTTGTGATCCGAGGTATTCAGTGGGGACAGGCATGCAGAAGGCAATAGTATATTGTTGCAATTTTGCAACTACGTCTGGAAAGACCAAAGATGTAATGACTTTATCACCAGAAGTTGATGTGATTGTTGTAAACAGTTTTTATTTAGTAGAAAGATGCAGTAAAAATTTCTTTTAATTTAACAGCCTTGTCTTTTTGCATGCTAAACTTTTTCTGAAGGACTTTCTTATACCTAACAATGCGGCATGTTTCTTTAGGAGCATAGTACCTAAAACGAGACAACTTTAGTCAGTGTTTATGTGAAAGCTAAATATCGGCATCATATTTGCTTATATTAACCCTTTCCTTGCTAACGTGGAGAATATGGTGAGCTCCTAATAATGCCAGCAGATGGCAGAAGGGATTTAACTCGGCATTTAAAGGGTTAATTTCTGTGAATTGTTTTAGTAATACAGTAGAACCCGGTTATAACGACATCGGTTTACGCGACACCTCGTCTATAGCGTTAGATATTCTGTGGTACCAATTAATTCCTCACTGTTAAACACAACATTATTCCCCCTATTATAACGACGCTTTATGTTCAGTCCCTTTTATGACGGTACAACCGAGTTCGATTCTGTTTAGTCTCTGTGGCTGAGAAATGAGTACTCTGAAATCAGTTATGATTATGTGGTAACTTGTGCTTCTGTCAACTAGAAATTCAGGTTTCATAAAATAAATTTTCAGTGACATTATTTTTTAGTTCTGATGGTTGACATTAAAATGTGCCTAATGCAATTTTTAAACTATCCTTCGGCATCCTCTCTGCTCTTACGAGGTCTGTAGTCTGTTACCTCTCATTTACTTCTCACAAATTTTGTCATATTTCTTTGGAACCTAAATGTGTTGTATAATTGGTAGGATAGAAAATTCAAAGTATCTGATAATGAGTAACGGCGATTATTATTATTATTATTACTACTTAACCTTTGACTTGATATTTAATAACGAGAAATTGAATTGAAATAATTACTGCTTCTTTCTGAGGTTTATGAATTTATATGTACGGAAACAACTTGTACGTAATCAGTTTCATTAATTTTTGGAAACGTCTTTGATTTGTGGATAATTATTCTTTGACTATATAAAATTTCTTGTAGGTATCGCCAAGTATTTTAGGTTTTTCTTTTTAAAGTAATTTAATAGAACTACCTCTTATCTTGAATGACTAATTTAATTTTTTATCTTTGCTTTCATTATCGTTTATCCTTCATTATGCATTACTAAACTACAAATATATTTGTATGTATAGATGTGGGTTTTATACCAAATCCTCTGCGTTTTTATTGACTCGACTCAATACGTTTTCATATTTTTTTGTACCCTCTAATTTCACATACAATTTATTAGACAATGACGGTATTTATAAACATTTACCGGTTAATACAAAGAATATAATTACTTTTGAATTGTGTTTTATTACATTTTGTTTCCATTACCGTATGTAATGAATTTTAACCCCATATATTTCTCCCTTGAGGAAGGGTAATTATTGGCCACCTGGAGAAGAAACTTCCCTAATTTTATAGAATTGTTGAATGCTATACTCAAACACACACCCACACATTTGTATGATTCCTTGCAAGGTACCTTTCAGAAATGTACCAGTACGTTGCCATTTCGCCCCAATCAACATGCTAAAATCATTATATTAAGAATATTTAAAAACCCCTGAAGCTCCTCATCGTGTAAATGTAGCCAATACCTCTTACCGTGTCTGCAGAATATCCACAGCTAGATGTACCCCTCAGCACTCACATTTTGTGCTCTTGTCTGAGTGCAACAGTGCTTTAGAAAGCAACTATTTTTAGACAGATTTTAGGACGGGTCTGTATTTTCGTGTAAAAGCGGTAGAGAACAAAAAATTAAAGGGTTTTACATATTAGCTTATGCAGTATTTCAGTAACTTGGTGAGAATTTTTTCATCTTTTTACTCGCCTCTTTATTCTGTGAACCAAGAAGAGAGTGTACGCTTTGTGTTGAAGGTTTTGTAACTAGAAAATGACAAAAGGATGAACATACACACAAACATATGCAGGTAAAAGACACACACACACACACACACACACACATACACATACACATACAAAAAGGTTATTAAATAAGTAAACTGTAATATATATTATATTTTCCCATGTACATGTTTCTTTATCATTAATGAATAATTTTCCAGGTGTCACAAAATTCTAATCGCATCTGAATAAAATATTTTTGTTTGAGCTGTTATCATCTTGTGTCATTTATTCTGTGTAATTATGAGGGGGGTGTTTCCGGAAAATTTGCATGTTTTTAAGTAGCATAAAATAAAGAAAATCGGATAGTATACAGTCAGAAGTGGACGCTGGAATTCGATTTTATACATATACGTCTTAGTTAAAGACAAATTAAATTTTTAAAATTGTATAGCCCCTAATAACAAAATCATTACTGAATACTGAATTAGAAAGGTTGTGAAGTGACGCGATTTTGGCTGATTTCAGACAGGGTCCCGGTATTTACCTGCAGAGAATTTTTTATATTTTGGGCAAACTTTCAGAATGGCAGGTGTTTCTTGGAGGTCTAAAATATACAATCAGGAAATAAAGTGTACATTAGGACCGGATACACACTGGTAGAGGTTAAGAGCCTTAAATTGACACAGTAATAAGTGGATATCGGAAAAAATGGGCCTCCTTTAACCTGTAGGACAATCCTCAAATCTGATTTGGAGCTTTCCAAGTGAAGGAATTTGTCTGAACAAAAACAGGTGAGCGCAAACGTTTGCGTTTCTTCCCTAGTTCTTCCAACTTCCGAGGCTCTCTTACATCCTGCTGCTACGCCCTTCCCTCTGTGCGCGCATAATAACTGGAAAACCTCCGAACGGAAGTCCATGAAATTAGATGCTGGGTCTTTCGCGAGTTTCCAGACAATTTAAATTTTCTATAAACCGATATAATGGAAATTTTACCTGAAGACCTACAGGCAGTGTGGTGGGCCGGGTTAGCGCAGTTGGTGTAGCGACTTGCTACAGGCTGGATGGTCTGCGGATCGAATTCCAGTGGCAGGGGGTTACCGCTGTTGTCCAGATAAGCCCTAGGGCCCACCCAGCGTCCTGTGTCGTGGGTAAGGGTCCTCCTCCTCGGGAGTAAATCGTCCAGGGCGTGGCGTTGATCACCCACACCTATTTAGTGCCGAGCTTAAACAAAGGGGACAGATACACCTGTAGTCCTCCTCTGGGCCTTCATGGCGTGTTAAAGGGCGAACTTTAACTTTTTACGTTTACGTACACCTTTAAGCATTTTGCGTTCTTTCACACCGTCCGTAGGAGTACCGACCATCCTATTGGAGCAACTAAAAAGGACCATGTTAAAGTGCATATGAAAGAGAGATTTTTATTTTTTTTAAAGTATATTTGTGTTGAAATAAAAATTCGAACTAAAATGTCTGTACTTCGTCCCCGGCCAATCTGTGAAGGTTTTAAACTAGCAGTAGGATAGGTTCCTCTCCGAGTACCTCAGTTTGCCACCCTCACTGTCATTACACCAACAATGTAACCGCATTCTTTCGCTCATCATTGGCGCATCATGATATTAGCAAATTACAGCTTCGTAGCATGTCACGCCTAAAAATAGTTGTAATTTTACTGTTTTTACAAACATTGTAAATTTGCTTATCTTAGGAACACATTTGATGCGCATCGTATGCAGATATCAGTAGTTTCAATGCAGAAAATACTATATAATATAGTTCATAATTTTAGATTGAAGAAAGTTCTGATTATATCTAATTTTTTTGACCATTTGTTGGCTCACTGTATATCAGGCTATAATTTTTGCTAGTCACGTTTTCCTAAACACTGTCAGTGCACACTAGTAACCATTCGTAATAATTAACCTGCAGACTGTATCACTCTTTTCCTTATTTGAATATTGAAATAATTGAGATTTATAAACAAGGGTTCCTCCTCCACCCCTGTCGTTAGGGTAACAGCAAAACATTTGGAAATTCACTTCCAGAAACAAGATACACTACAATTTGCATTGCTGAATGTTGCAAAGTGGGCTGATATACGTGAACGACTATACATTAATTTGCACTGTGTGCGAAGCAATATTATATAGTAGCAATATTTATTGTAACCAAACGGCTGGGAATACAAAGGGACGCGATTGGGCGGTAATTAAACCGCGGACCCCTGGGGGCTGGATGCGTATTGATTGTGTGCGATCCTGAGACCAGATAGCAGCACGGGCGCTCTCTTACACCGCAATTAGGGCCTACCACATCAATATCCAGCCCAGCAGGCGGGTCCACTAGCATTATGACAAACGCGCACAAGCTTTGAAAAATTAAAAGCAGCACAGTATTCATTCCCCGTGCGCACACTAAAAATATTCCTGTTCCATTGCATGTGATTGGTTTATGTTAAATTTTCGTGCTGAAATTAAACTTACATTTAGGCTACTTTCCTTCAGGTTATGAAAATAATTCACACGTGTTCATATTTCTATCGTTATGTATGTCGACTTTTCAGCAATATTCAGTTGGTGACCTACTATCCTGCCAGGGTCAGCGTATAGTAAACGAACTAAACTGACTAAACCAAAAAACAAAACATTTGACCGACCGACCAACCAGTCAACCGAATAACCGACCAAAAAGGCAACCCACGTACCAACTAACCGAACAAACACACAGGTGACCAACCAGCAGACCGATCAAGAAACGAACCAACTGATCAACAGAATAACCGACCAATCAACCGACCGACAAACCAATCAACCAAATAACAAAATAAGAAACAATCAACCAACAACCGGGTGACAACCCAATTGCAGTTAATAAATATTTTTATTAAACAATAGAGAGAGATATAGATAAATATATATATATATATATATAAATTGCTAACTCCACGGAACAACATTCTCTCACAAAATTCGGAACTTAGTCAAGAAACGTCCTTCCTATGGAACCTGAAATTCCGTCACCATGTTTGAAAGTTTATCATACTGTTTCCTAAGCTAGAGAATCCAGCCCGTATCTTGGTACAATATTTTTCAGATTCCAATTTTTGTATCAGCTTAAGACCTAAACATATGTAACCCAAAATGTGCCCTTCATCTCTGTGTCCTTCTGCCAGTATTTTGTGTACCTTTCAAACTTTGCAAGTGCAAATTTCCTTCTAATTTCCGGCCCCCTTGAGACAGGAACATTCCAGAATGTGACTTGTTGCTATGTCGTATAAAGTGCCACCGTTTTGATGGAACCTGCTGCCGCCTCATCGCAATGCTCTTTCTTCACCCTCAACATGCAGACGACGGTTTCTCCCGACATGCCGATAAATTTCTGTCTGACCACACGGCGTCATATTCCAGATGACAGTAATCTTCATATTTACGACCGTGAGAACTTCAAGTCCTAAAATCTGTTAGTTTTCTTGCCGCCAACTTTGGTGCCACACTTCATCAGCTGTCCGCAACTGCTGTGTTACATATCTGTATGCCTTCAGTTCTGAGATTAAATTAGCCATTTCGCGGTGAAAATGGAGCTACTTGAGGTATGCACGAAAGTGCAAATTATTTGTGAATTAACGTACATTTGATTTACAATGTGATTGCGTTTCATGTGAGGGAAACGGTGTTCCACAAAAAGTACTCCATTTTACCATAAGTATCACAAAACTTTGTTTTTGTAGACAAATACACATAAAATATTCTACTATTTTTCGAGTCTGTGTTGAGAACTTATTAAAACACAAATTTTGGACAAGCTAAAGAGTATTTCTTTGAAACCCTTAAAATCCAATCTTTTATATGAGAGGGTATTGCATATTGTAACACTATGAAGGTAAAGCAATCCCTGTAAGGCCCTGAGGGTTTCAGGAGGTAGAGTCTCCTAGATTTTATGACATTAGACACATGAAGGTGGCAAGTTTTTCAGCTCTACGCACTGGCCGCTTTTACCCCCAGGAAATATTACTGATACTTATTTCTGTTAGAGGCTGAGTTGAACTCAGTGCCATAGTGCGGCCGAAATGAATGAAAATTCCAATGACACCGACGGAAATCGAACCCGCGGCATTCCGTCTTGTAGCGCAGTGCGTAATTTTATGGTTTATCACGCTAATTGAGAAGGAAAGGTCTCTTTCATAGCTTACTTTTCCGGTTGCGTACTTGTGATCCTACCTAATGATGGCCGAATATAACAGTCGAAACATGTTTCAGAAAAATAATTAAATAGGGTTACAGTGTTCAAGTGTCGTGGTTGTGTGGACAGTAAGTCGATGTTGCTTAGAGTAAACACCGACTGCTTCTCCACACAATATTAACCGACCGGTCATTGTCATGAACACGTATTGTGTCTCGCGGAATCATTCTACAGAGTCTGTGAAAAGAAGCCACACAATTTGCATGAGGACAGTAGTGATATTACTTGACTGTGCTGGCTGTCAGAGAAGGATTATGAGAAGATTTCAATAAATTGCAGGTCACACGCTCGTTTTGTCTATGGAACTAAGTGCCTTGCAAAAATTTTTAAATATTTTTTCTTATATTAGAATTCAGCAGAACATAGTTTCTGTATACACATAATTCGGGATTTTATTTCAATTCTAAGAAAGTCAGTTAAATTTAATTTTACTGTCATCCCAGTATTTTCCGAAATAATGTCAGCCTTAGTTAGGCACCCAATATTTTTCTGGACGAGCGCCTCTATTTCCAGTTTATAACATTCCGTGTTGTCAGGCATCGTGTCGTCTAGTGATCATCATCATCATCATCTTCTTCTCCTTCTTAGGGCCGGTCAGCTTATGCACCGAATGCACCGCAGCCTTAGGCTTATTGTGCAGCCCTAATATTTCATTCAGCACAGCCTCAATAGCCCTGCGCCCAGTATGAAGAGGCAAAGGTCCCTTTTTGAGGCTGTGCTTATGTCTTTTTGTTCGACATTCAGCCTCCCAAAGACATTGTAGCGTTGACGATCCAACGCCTCGCAACAGCAAATAATGTGCTGCACTGTTTCGGTCTCCATCCCGCAAAATCTGCAGATTGGATCCCCATCAAACAGGCCCATAGTGTACAGGTGCCCCCCCTTACAGCAGCATGCCCTGTGTAGATCGCAGTTACTAGTGATCATCTTTGAATCTGTGCCCTCCAAGAGTTACTTTAGTCCTGGCAGCAATCGCGCGGCTGGAGATCAGGGTAGAGGGCGGAATGTTCGAGATTTGTTTACTTACGAAATTATAAGCCATTTGAACTCTTTTCTAAACTACTTAGTATAATCACACTTACATCAATGCATTTTTTCAGTCACTTTACTAAATTTATAAACTCGTGTAGGCCTGTGTAGAAGTCGGTTAGTGCCTTGACAAATAGTAATCTCCAAATCATGTCCAAGTTCTTGCCTCCCGTCGATGTTCTCGGTAGCTTAAAGTAATAACTTGTGCAAGGAAATAATACCTTACTGCCAGAAGCAGTTAATAGTGTATTTAATTAAGACAGTAATGGACACAGGTGAGGCTGAAAGATTTTAACATCAGATGATTATAGCGAAATACAGACAACGAGGTCTGTCTTTTTGAGCTTCACAGAATCGCGCAAAGATTTCAGACGCACGGGTTGATGTCGGAGTCACTGCACGCGGTCGTAGTGGAGTCTAATGATCTGGAAAATATCCCTGTGGCATATTATCCTTGTTGTTTATTTCTCTAATACTGCCAGGCTTGCTGTAGAGAGAAACTTTGGGTCTGAAATGTGTGTGAAGTTTGCTCCTTCATTTCTTGTTCAAAAGATATGTTACGCCGATATTTATTAGTTGATTTAAGTATCGATATGTCGTTACAAATTCTTATAGGTCTTATATACAATGTGCTTTATTACTCTTTGATTTTAGTGAAAATTTGTCCGGCTAGACACAGTTCATTGAAAGTTCTCGGTGTAAGATACGAAAATCTCTTCGCACGTTATACAATTGTTAAATGGAATGAGATGTGTGGGTAAATAGAAAGAGAAGACAAGGACGAATTTTTGCAAATTTTATTGTAAAATTCAGAATAGATGGAGGAGAAAAAGGACTCGGTTAGTGTCTATTCCAACGTGTTATTGTCTGTTCTGTAAGCGTCTTCAAAACAAATGAAAATAACATAAAGAGTTACTCCGACTTCAGCCGTTGCAGCATGTAACGTGTTTGTCTGTCTGTCAAAGGGAAATTTTAACGTCAAAATGTCGGCCTCCGAGCATCGTGCGGTCGTGAATATTTTAATGTTTACTGTAAATTTATAACCCATCCGTTCTGAGCCGTAGTTGGAAAGCAACCACGGCGTCATTAGCATCACTGTTGTGTTAATTAAGGGAAACCAGGTCTGATATTAGTGCCCTGTCACCGTACAACTTAAGTGATTACCAAGTATAGTCCGGTAAACTTTTACCTCAACTTCGTAGGAAGGCACTCTCCAGTGACGACGCGCTACGTCACAGAGGAAGGGAATCCGTGCCCTGCCTCCATCTTTAGATCACAAGGTAAATAATGAATCACCATTCTACAATAACAACAGAGACGGCAGTCACGTTCGAAACTTTTAAAGGTGTCACATCCCAGAAGACAATGTTCCTGTATTCACCGCCACAAGAATGTCACGTAGCTACTTCTGTCATTCATTATGTGAAAATATCGGCTGCATCTCTTAAAGTTTTACCTTTGAGCGCATATTGAAATTTACAACTACAAGAACGTGTTTATTGAATCAATATTTTAGCCTATATTGAAGTATTTTACTTATGTTATTAGCTGCATTGAGTGTTATGGAAAAACGTTTCAGTTTATAATATCAATTTTTTGGAGCTAGTTAATCAATTGTTTCTGCAGTGGAATTCACAATAAAATATAAACTGATATATGACATTTTTAATGTAATGTAGACGTCTAACCCGCAAACCGGAGCTTGCACGGCTGTAAATATTTATTAAATAAATACTAGAACTCATAATATTAAAATCAAATTATACATAAAATTTAATGATTCGTGCGGTACACAGAACAAATCTAACAATTCTCATTTTTGAACGATCAGATGCAGCCTTCATTTTGTGCGTCTAGGTAGAGTTGAGTAAAATGTTGATTATATAGCTTCAAATAGCAATTCGTAAACAAACTGGAATAGGGGGCATATAATAAACACTTCTGCAATATAAAATTTTAAACGTATCAAACTTTTATTATTTTAGAATAAATAATCACCCACGTGTGTATTTGTGTTTATAAGTGTATCTGCCTCTCTCTTAGTCAGCTCTTAAACCAAAGAAAGTAAGGCAATCGAAGTGATATTGTATTAGTTTTGTGTCAGTATTTATATTTTATTTCACTGATGAAAGAAACCTATTGCAATTTTCAAGTGAGACATCCCCATTGTGTTTCATATGATCTCCACCAATTCTTATTAACAATATGATATTTCTACACAGCCATGGGAATCTTAAACGATTACCGTTGAAATGCCGTTGCCACCACCGCTAATCTACATTGACCATACAGAGAATACCTCACCTTCTTAAACGTCACCACCAAATATCAACAGCAGATCTTCCAGCAAACACGCAAAGCAACTTTATTATTATGCTTAATACTCAATATGTAAAATATCACATCTGAATTTTATCTTAATAATATATTTTGTATAGAATAACCATGAATATTTTAACTATTATTTGTAATACGAGATCTCTTAACTTTCAAAGCACCAACATTTTTACATACAAACCACTCTAAAGACTAGCCTGAAGATGGCTCTGTATATTAGCCGAAACATGTAGCTAGAAATACAAATAATACTTCTAATAAACTGAAAGCTGTGTATGACTATATAATTTTATAATTTTACACCACATATATTGAAACGTATTGCATTTACTATAGGTTTAGATAAAGATTGTGCTCACTTCTTATGCCCTTTGCTGCTGAAATTTGTTGCGAGAATGTACAAAGTATCATTTATGTGCAGATGTGTTTAACTGAAACATATAGCAAAAAGGAGGAAAGAAAATGGGGTATTTTTGTGCGATAGCTTATTGCATGGAAGGCTCCAACGTTCCTCAATGTCCTTAAATTTGTTCGTAAGATGAGTAGTGTCTTTTAAATTATAAATTTCAATTTTGGCTTTTTTTTAAAAGAATGTTGTACCCGTGAAGTTTATTATATTTTTAGATCCACAATGCTAAATTTAGTGAGAGTTCGTTCGAAAATGCCCTCAACAAATGAAGTGGATATTGTATCTTTATTGCACACAAGACGCATTTATTGTTACTGGACGGCTTTTGTGCAATCTCCTTTCGAATCAAACCTGGCGTAACTTCGACTCATTTTTCAAGCAATTTCTTATCTCGCTGCTATCAAGCTGGGTCTCCATAAAATGCAAGCACTTAAAAAAAAAGGCAAATCAAATTGTGAGATATATACACAATATTCATTTTTTTATTATTACAGGGTGATGTCTAGGAAATTGGTGTATTGAGAGATATATACTTCGAAACATTTTATCAGTAAGGAATCAAGTTGAATACAGTTTGAAAACAACATATGTAAAGAGCAGAACACACCTTAATTTTGAGTAAGAGCGCGTGATAAGTCGCAAGTGAATCCAATTGTGACATTGCGTGCTACAGGACATTAAGTGCAAACATGAATCATAGTTCTTATCTCTCCCACATTGTCACCCCATGTCATTGAAATGCTGTATCGAATAGCACATCCACCAAAACTGCAATTACGCGTTATAATAACTATGAGGATACACGCAAACATGCTAATTCGGTTAGACTACAAATTTTCTTATAAGATTTTTACCTTGTTTTTATGTTCGATCTATATTCACGTATTTCTGCAGGTAACCCCTGTGTTTGTGGACCCCATTTGTCCAGTTGTTGCCAATGAAACTTGGTTATGAAGCGTACGCGCTTTTCGTAAGGAACTTTTGTCTGAATGATGGGTTTATATTCTGAAAGAAGTTCTAATATATAATAAATTAAGGTAACATTTTACGTATTAACCCTTGGAAGCAGGAAGGAGGCAAAATGATGGGTGAAAGAGTAAGTGAAAGTCGTGTGAGAGGTAAGAGACTATATGGCATGGTATGGGGAAGAATACAGGGCGTCATTTTCTGAGGTTTCCTCACGTTGTGGGCTGGTCCTTCTGTGCAAGTTTAGTATGAAAATGAAGGCTTTAGTTTGGTATCAAAGAGTGACTTAATACATAGACTTTAAGACTTTTTGTTGAATGTGAATTGCATAATGTAGAAAAATAAACATGGATGAAAAAATAATTGTAGGCGAAAAGAAATATATCTTACAAACTTTAAACTCTGCTTTCAACAGCTGCTTCAAAGTAAGTCTTTACCAAGCACCAAGTTTGGCTGCTTCAGAAATGAAACTGGAAACATTTCAACATGTTTTAACCATTGCGTACTGAACTCACCTGAAGGTACCTACTGTTATTTCGCGTTTTAATTTATTTTCTGGGTCATTTTTCGTCATGTCCAACACTTGCCAACTGTCGTAGTGGTGTCTGGCTTGTTCTGTTACAGTTCTTCCGTCTTGTACTCTTTCCTTCATGAAAGGCATTCACCGTGCTTCGCACTGAATGCGTCTGAATCCCCACACCCGAAGAGATTTGATGTGAGAGTTCAAAGAGTTGAATTTCACATTTTGACGATTTTGGCATCCCTGTATTTACAGACATTGAGATATTCTTTAAAAAGTAACTTACAGATTTCTGTCTCAGAGTTTCGGTGGACATTTGAGGTGTGCGCTCTAAATTATTTTCCTATGCGCTCTTTTAACTTAGTTTAATTTTTATCGGACACTGTTTTCCTTTTCGCTTCGTATCTGATTTGAGAAGTCACACATACATGATTTTCCTATATTAACGTCGCTAATTCTTCAAAATTTCTTTTTAAATAGAAAAAAGGCTTTGTCGTTTTGATCCTTAGCGTCAACAAAGTTTTCTTATTAAATTTAGACGATAAGAAGAATTTTCGTGGATTAACCAGACTGAAGACAAAGTGTGCCTTGTGACAGCCGTTTTCTAAGTACTCAGGGTTCGATATAATAAAGACTTCAATTTGCGGACTGTCCCATTCGTAAAGGAATAGAACATAGCCTTGTGGCTCATTTGAAATGCCATGATGGTGTAGTGCACTCTTACTTCTTATTCCATAGTTGCTGCTTTAAGGTCTCGGTCTGAACACCAGATATCCTGACTGAACACCAGATATCCTGTCTGAACACCAGATATCCTGACTGAACACCAGATATCCTGACTGAACTTTCGTATTGTCCTTCGATCATCTAGTGAAATAATGACATAGGATCGTAAAATAGGATAGATCGATTCCTTCCACATTTTTCACTTTACAGTTCATTCCATTCTCTGAGGACACACACAACGTTAGTCAGTTCCTTGCAGTCGGTAAGAGAGTCACAGATCCTTAAAAAGTACCTAAGGAAATAGCATATTAAATTTTACGGTTTTGTAGACGTTCCAAGCCAATAAATGTGTTTATGATGAGTGTAATTTAATTAATACCTGGTTTACATAAGGAACCTTACACGTACTTTTGTGTTCCACTCTAGCCGAAACATGTATTTTAAGAGGAACATAAATTAACCTTTTGGCGCCGGAATTATTTTTTTAAATTTTAGTACATCCTGTATATAAAATGTGAATAATACAGGAACCAAATACGTTAGAATTATGAAACAAACTGCATTTTGAAGAGAAAAAAA
>Ga0131853_10017069_pt1 | contig 13229 bp, 7 predicted proteins | sample TergutLab28metaG_FD_92764 | JGI IMG/M metagenome (GOLD analysis project Ga0131853, IMG submission 92764) | Labiotermes labralis P1 segment gut microbial communities from Petit-Saut dam, French Guiana - Lab288 P1 (version 2) (version 2) | ecosystem: Host-associated > Arthropoda: Insects >...
CGTTGCGCTGACCACGTGACACCCCTCTATCCGCAAAAGTTGGCACTAACTTCGCCGACCGGCGGCGGCCGCTCTGTCGGTATAGTTCGCGTGCGGACTAAGGCCATGGAGTTTAGTTTAGTTCACAAAGTAAAAAAAAAAAAAAAAAGTATGTGGAGACTACGACTGTTCGTCTGTCTGTCTGTGAGCTAGTATCAGCGGCTAATCTTTCATCGGATTTTCACGAAATTCCGTACAGCTGTTCTTCACACAAAGACCTCGAGCAAATGTGAGGTTTCAGTGACAGTCATACTATACGACGGGCGCAAACGAATTTCCACCCACAGTTCTTGAGCGACTTGGACGAAATTAAACACTGAAGATACCCACGTAACGCAAGGACGTAGATAAAATCTTTCCCTTTGCCTACATTTCTATTCGTTTTGGATAAAATTCTGTATATCAGACGTCCATAAAAATAGATGTCCTCGAAGTTCCGTGACATTCGGAGGCGTAAAATCCATACGATAGTAAGAGGCGTCAATAAATTCCCATCCGTACTTTCCACACTTATTGTACGACTGTGGTGATCTACAGGTAATGCTGCTAAGCACTTGTTTCGTAAAAAATGGCGCACGGTAAGACCGCACTTTCTTAACGACAGACATGCAATAACACGCACGCGTGCACCGTCTAACCGTATGACATTTCGGAAGTAAAGAACACCTTGGTAAAGCATGTTTACTAAGTCTCGGAATACAACATTTACAGTCTTGTTGTATTCTTACTTTTGGGTGATTCTACGGCGTCTGAATTTTATATGCCGACGTTTCGGAACACTCTGTTCCATCTTCCTAGGCGATGTAAGTATACCGCCTATGAAGATGGAACAGACAGGGTGTTTCGAAACGTCGGCATACAAAATTCAGACGTGGGGGAATCACCCAAAAGTAAGAATATAACATTCAGAGCACAGCGAAAGTTTGAAATCAAGAATTTGCAGTCTTGTCTCTACATTTGGTTAAAACAGCAAGCGGTCGCAGCCACTGCATCATTCACGGTGGGGCGGACAGGCGACTCCACTATACATACTGCTGGCTACCTGCATTCGAAGAACTCCGTGACTCGACTGGAATCTCCTTGTTCAATCAAGTCTCATTACGCCAAGCACTTAACAGTCTGTAGCATCTTTTATACAACAAAAACGTGTAGAGGGAAACATTCACCAGCCTCCCATATTTCAATCGGGTCTGCATTACGGTAACATTCTTCAAACTGTCACGAAATTACACCGAATTTTCTAACATGACGTGTTCATTTAGTTCTGTTCTTTAATTCGGAATGTTAAGTTGTTCATGTATAATGTTATTTGTCACGCTCCCTGCATGACGCACCGGGCTTAATCTTAATGGGACTTGTTTCAAATAGCGAGACGAGCCTACCGGGGTTACTAAACATGCAGAAACGTAACAAAGAAGTGACTTTAACTTCCTTCTCCCCACATCCGCACCCACACCAACACGGTAGTAAATAACATAAGAAATCGTTTTCCATAAGGCTCACAGCATGGAAGATGTGAGTAAACTATCGGTAGCCATGGTAACCGGGAGGTTACGGTACTGCAGAAGCTACCGTAGCCTTGGACTTGACGCCGAGACAACCCCGGTTTTAACCCTTATAAGGAGCCGCAAAGCTGGCACGTCGTGCGGGTGATATGTGGTCTTGCTCCGCTGCAAGTATAGTACAAGAGGTGCTGGCTGCAGTCGTGTACACGGCATCTCCAAAGCTAAGAGCTTACGTGTAGTGGAACCGGGTGCAGCAAAACACACTACGTTAATCTGCGTTACTTCAGAACTGTTGCGTGAAAAATAAAATGGTCGTTTTTCACAAGGGTAAGGGAAAAAAATTATGGTAAAATCAGGTGATTCAATGCTGATTCATGATTATCATAAAACAAATTTTCGTTTTTAGGCGATTTAAAAAAATTAAAAAAAAAAAAGACTCTCAGCTTCGTCATGTATGTCTGTCCGTACGTCAGCGCACAACCAATCAATTCCCATTGCAAGAATTTTGATTAAATTTTATATTTGAGTATATTTCGAAAATATGTTGAGAAAATTCAAGCTTCGTTATAATCTGACAAGGAAACCAGGTACTTTATGCGAAGATTACTAAACATTTGTGATCATATCCCGCTAAATTCTTTTCAGACGAAAGTTGTAGAGAAAATCAAAACACACATTTTATGTCCAATAACTTTTTTCCCCCGAAAATCGTGTGCTGTTTGCGAGATAATGCGAAAAAAAAATATTGTACAGCCGGACAGGACACAGATGACAGTAAGACGAATACACATTGTATGTTGGATATCCAAGGCTACAAACACCCCCTACGAGTATGTAATACTTACTGTTTTCCACTGCAAGAATGGTTAAAAGAACTCGCCCCATTGTTACGTTATACGTACACTGCCTGTCTACTGAAGACATATGAATATGAATATTCATAAAGTGTTTGTTAACATAGATTCTTATAATAAGGCTAACTAGATGAACTAATTTCTCAAATTTATTTTTGGAATAAAACTCTACATGTTTGGGACAACTCCTCTGTCCATCATCAGGAGTTTTTCACTGTACACAAAGAAATGGTATATGTCATACGGGTTACAGTTAAAGCTTGCGAGCAGGGTCAGGACGGAACTGAGTTCCGCCCTAGTTCCGTCCTGACCCTGCTCGCAAGCTGTCATCAAACCTGTATGACATAAACCACTGCTGCGTGTACAGCGAAAAACTCCTGATGATGGACAGAGGAACTGTCCGAAACATGTAGAGTTTTAGTCCAAAAATAAATGAGAAATTAGTGCATCTAGTTGATTTTATTATAAGACGATGCACGGTTACCTGAACGTCAAATTAGTTAACATAGCTATGTGTCAGCCAAGAAAGGGCAATTTTGAAGCTAATATTAGCCCCAATCATGTTTACAGATACAGCTCGTAACGCGCAGTAAACGCAACCATCTCAATTTCAAAAAAAAATTATCCGTTAACGCCTTACAGGTAACTAATCGCAGTCTGTTCTCAGAAAAACGCACTGTGTCTACAGAAACATATAAGGTTACGGTCTGATGAGAAGAGATTGATATCGGTTGAAACAAGTTTCATTAGTCTAGGAACATGTCATGCAGTTCTGTATCATATATAAAAAAAAAGTAACTGGTTTCACTTAAATTAGAAACTCTGGTAACAAATTACCGTGTAGAACACTGCAGGAAGAAAAATATTTACAGATAACGCAATCAGATAAAAGTCTAGAGATAGAAAAAATATTAATCAAACGAAAAGCTTGTTTTGTAATATGTTAACAGACCAATCATGTCCGATAATGGGATGGACAATCGCGATGTCTTCTCACTGTGCGTCATGAATATGACAGTTTACAATTAACATTAATACCGATTAACAATCAATCACCTCGACTACAATACTTAGAGTAAGTCACCAGAAACACTGGAGCTAAGAGTTATACAGCAATGCAAAGAATGGCTTGCAATAATTCCACATGTAAAGCTGACAACCAATCAAAAGATTAAAGGGTAAGAAGAAGACGAAAAACAATCAATAGCAAACATATTCACAAGCAAACCAACGTACCCGTAATTCGATTTTACCGAAGTGTTGTAATAAATTAGGAACATATGTAAACGTGGCATCTCCCTCTCCCTAAACTGCTAAGACAGTTTTACATTGCTTATTCCGTGCATTAAGACGAAGTAAATATGCCACCTAACACCAACAAATACACTGGTATCTAGTTTATACGTAATGAGCTCCGTAAATTCGAGCGCTGTTATCTCGCCATCTTCAGACAGCTGACACCAAAATTTCCTTAAAACACGCAATAATAAAACAGAGTGGGTTGGTGTCAACAGTGCAGCATTTTTTACAGGTTTCGGTTAAAATTGTGTATATAAATATAATACGCTGTTTGTGAAAACAGTAACAATACGGTTGTTTTTAAAGTGGCTAAAAATTGTACGTGTTTGCATTGCAATTATTACGTCTAACATTTTAAAAACGATATTATACACAACTTAAAAATATTATTTATACTTCACAAGATAGGATCCAATGTGGGTTAAGGAACAATAGATTTTTGTACACAAATAATAATTACAACGTAGACAGTATATTTTTTAATCTTTTAAAAAACAAACCATATTATTAGTCTCACCAACATTATATTATAGTTATATAGATAATTTTACCCAAAACATGTAAACAAATGCTGCACTATTGATACCACGACGTATGTATGTTTATGTGACCTATTTTATTACTGTACGTTTTGAATAAATTTTGGTGTCAGTTCCCTGAAGATAGCGAGATAACAGCGCCGAAAAATGTAGGAGCTATTTAAAAATGTGTACGCATAGATTACAGGATAGTGTATTTTTTGGTGTTACATCAGTTATTTACTTCTAAGACAGTCATACTCATGCTTCATCTTCTTGCGTCTCACCAGTCCTAGTGCCAAAAAGACCAAGTCGTACCGCACTAAAATTAAATCTTCTTTTTCCCCGAAGTGTAATTTTTTAAATAATTTTGACGTTTTGTTGACTGTACATCTTAGTATATTTATCTCAGTATTTAACCAACTTGATGCACAAAATTTGTTTCAAGGTAAGTTTTATTTCATGCCTCTACATGTTTCGAGCACATGTGCTCGAAACATGTAGAGGCATGAAATGAAACTTATTGTGAAACAATTTTGTGCATCAAGTTGGTTAAATACCGAGATAAATATTTTTAAACAATGTTAATTTTAGCACGAGTTGTTATTTCGAGACTTCGTGTCCCACCGAGAAGACAGTCAAAATCAGTCGAAACGGTGTTCCAGGGCATCTGGCAGTCGTGTTCATACTTCAGTATTCACGGGCACGGCAGGTGTAGCCTTGCAATGTACTGAAATGTGGCATCCAAATATACAGATAAGCTTATACATCTCGCCATTACTAGCAAAATAATGTAGATGTATTCGTATGTCTCTTTCATAGCGGTTGTAAGGACGGTCTCATTAAAACGCAGATCCTGAACCCCGTGAGGAAGACCTCTGCTTCAACTCAGTAGGACCCCAGGAATCCCATGACAAGAACAAATATGCATTTCCACCCCTTTGTATCTTTACACTGCCTAATGAACCTCGGCTCTTCACGGCCACCAACAGCCGGAGCTGTCCAAATCCTACCTGCATGATACGTGTACCTGTTTATTGTTTCAGATTGCTTAATAGGTTACATAGCTTTAAATGTGACAGGTTGATGATGATGAATGGTGATTTGGAAATAGATGCGATAAACTCGACTGTGAAATTAGGGGAAGACGAAGCGTGGGCAGTTCTTCCTCGTTTGGTATACACGCCAACTCGTCACTATTACGGTGTAAATACAGTGGAAAATTACACCCCGAACTGCATCTAAGGCACTTCTCTAGTTCCGAGGGAATAGAATCCTGATACAGTTCCCAGCCATAATAATAATGTGGATACTTCACCTGTTTGCTAAAGGGTACTTTACCTGATTATTTTTCAGCTCCTCGCAATGAACAGTACCAGCGTAATGATCACTGGAACTACAGTTTTATTAGAAAATTGTGTCAAAATATAGTAGTTTATCAAACGCTGCATTTTTATCAGGAAACTATAAATATTTTTAACTAATTACGATATGAAGTACATGCGACGTGGAAATGTATACGGCATACATCTATTATCAGTGTTGGTAATATTAAAATAAAAATGCTAGGACTTAATATTCCTGAACTCGGAAAAGAGTCAAACAAAAGGCCGGTCTGTCTTGCTACATCATGCTCAAGGGAAAATTTACAACAATCAAAATATTTCGATTGGAAATATCTTCAATAGAGTATAGACCTCAAAATCTACGTCGCCAGCTTAGTACACAGCAATGTAGCGTTAAAACAGAAACAAAAGTAGATAAGTTAAGTCCAAACCTGCCACTCAAGAAATGCTTCCTAGGAAGACTTCGTCGCCATAATATGTCAATTTCACTTTCACGAACGTGACTGAAATACTTAAAACCACTATGGTAGCAAGTTTCGAAGAAACACTCCTTTTTAAGCTCCTTTCTATTAGTAAAACAATCCATCAGCCTTTTCAACCGCAGTTTGACATAAATCCCGTCGCCATTTTCAATTTGTCTGAATGGTGATCTGATCTCCCTCCAGATACCGTTGCTGTCGAGGAGACAACACGCTACAGTTCTGTCACTTGTTTTAAGATGGATGAACAGGTTCCACCCGTAAAAAGTCCATGACAGTGAATACAGCAGGCCACGTCAGATCGCTAATAGATCGATCGATCACTGGTCCCCAACAACTAAGCGTGGACGTCTTGTCTTGTCTTGTCTTGTCTTGTCTGTGTGTACAATACTTGCGACGAACATCAGGTTCGACACCATACCATGTTGGTTGTTATCATCTTATTTGGGAAGCAGTCTTCTCCCAGTGAATATGTTTATATTTTATTCCAGCTGTGTTCCGAAGCCCGTAATTACAGTACTGCAGGCGCTTTCAAAAACAGCGCATATCGATATTCCTTAACCGGTGTTCCGCGGACCGCTGCTGGTTTTGTTTCCCTGCTCCTGAGAAGCGATCATTAAAAGACACTCAATCATAATTCAAAACCAAGTTACAAAATACGAGTACCAGATCTTCTAGTCATGGCAAATGACCACCTCTTGCTCGTATTCGGGAGGTCCCGGAGTCGTGTTATCCTAAGGGTTTACTTTTCGATTCAGATGTTTAAATATATATATATATATATATATATAAAATACCTGCTGTTGAGAAAGCGTGGCTAAATGCACTAGGCACTGGCTGGTGTAACAGTTTTCATCACAACTATGTTCTCTTCTTTTTCTTTCTCTCTTTCTTTGTCCTTTCTTATTCTTCCTCTCTCTCTCGCTCTCTCACCTCCTCGTGTAAACTGGGCATTTTCTCCTGTAGGGTTTAAAAGTAATGACGTAGGTATGGTAGTTTAGTTCAGTTCAGTCTTGCACGACTAAGTCATCCTCAGAACTTGTGTCTCACACACTGTGTATCAGCACGACTGAAAAATTCCTGTATGGCTTAAGTTGGTCGACGTAAAAAAAACACTTCTGTGTCTATATACCTATATGCCATGGGGACATTAACCTCTTACAATCCAGTAGTTAGTAAAAGTACCGCCAGCTTTAACCTTAGGTACCCCGTGCTTTCCGTAAAATTCTTACACAAAACGGCATTAACCGACTGGTCTTTCAAATGCAAATACATGAGGCAAACTAATTTTAGACTTGAGGATTAACTTAACTTTAAAATTTGTCACATATTTATCCCTACGTTCAACTTCAAAGCGAATTTATGATATAGCAAACAAACTTAAAAATAAATCGTGCAAGTCGCTTGCGATTTGTAAGGAAAGACGATCAGTCAGAAGTCAGCGTCAATAATTCTTACGTAATAGTGTGCGCTGGCTTTCTTATGCTAAACTAATGGAGTGAAAGTACTTTCTAACCGCCCACTTGGACGAGACGAATATGTCAGAATGATAAATCGAGAACTGCTATGTTCTGATTTTAGATAAGGCCTCTAAGTGTTAAGCTTCCACGCAAAAATGCCCGCGACCTACTAAGATGGCCTTTGTCCGAACACTTAACGACAGCCACCCACAAATACACTGGTTTCGCCATTTTAGTTCTCTCTCCGATGTTCACAAAACAGGCAACAGATTGTTGGTTGCGGTGCGCTGTGTCTTACCAGATCCAGGCCTTCAACAGCTGACTCTGACGTAAAAGCAAGCAACATTACACCCATTACAAATTTGAATCCCTCATAATCACAAATAACAGCTTCCAATGTGTCGACACACTACCCGAAACAGAGTGCAACACTGAGAACCAAATACAACCACATTAAAAATTAATAATAAATCTCACAAAAAGTCATGATTGGTACTCCTCGTCAAATATTACGAAATCAAATGAAGGAGGATGAAATGGTTGGGGCACGTGGCATGTGTCGGACAGACATGTGCATTTACAGGACTTTTACAGCGAAACCTGAAGGAAGACTTAGGCGTAGGCGGTATCATAATACTAATATAGAGTTTTGAGAAACAGGGTGGGAGGTTGTGGGCTGCGTTCATCAGACTAAGGACTTGGCGACAATGGGGGGCTTTTGTGAGTACGATAACGGACCTTCGATGTTCCTTAAAAAGTGGGGAAATTCCACGCTAGATGAACCAATCTTGTGTTTCATATCTAAGCAGTGTTTCCGTTCTTAGACCATCCTGTTCTAGGGCTAATGTCACTTGCATGTCTTTAAAATAGTTGGGATGTGTCTGCTGTCGGATAATTAATTTCTCGCAACGTATGTGAGGCTGACCACAAAAATGACAACCACATCATGGGGAGTGGTGCCTCATTCCGGTTAATTTCAGCAACGCATTAGGCGCTTCCAGGTCTGGTGCCTTTCAGCACAGCCATCTCCAGAGTGAAGTAAACCCATCGAGACGCGAACACACATCGAACCGCAGACGCACCACATGGTCACGGCTCCCAACGAACACTGTGACGAGAATTAGTGTTTTAACTACAGCAACAGAGTTTGCAACTTATAGTAGCAGATCTTCCTGGTGTCAAAAATACTTTTCACAGGCACTTCAACATCCACAAATAATGTTCATGTTGCCTGCGCCGTCGGATCAAACTAAAAATTTAATCGAATTATCTCTCATTTATTAATTTAATTTGCTAAATTTCGTTTGCTCTTTCGGGGGAAAATTTTCCTTTCGTGAATACCGCACTTTAGTTGTCATAGCAGCCGAGTTCTTCAGTTTGTTAGCACTAGTTATTGTGCATGTGTCTTGCTCAGCAGGAAGTATGAAACTCGACGACAATACGTGGGCGTCGGTTATGAAAACTCTGGCGCAGGGATAATAGCGCTGATTAATACAGTAATGCCAGCTGTGTGGATCCATTTTCCTGCCAGTCCAGATAATATTTATGAAGCTTCTAAGCGCATGAAATTGTAATACACAGGCTGAAATTTATAAAGTGTTATCTTACCAGACACTTCCAGTGTTACACGATTTTGGAAAAACACACTCGGCATTGAGGAGGGTTCAGACACTCCACCGAAACTTCGGAACGCTCACAGAATGCATGGCGCAAAAAAACCAAAAGAAGACTATCAGCTGAACATAGGAGGAATGGTATCCACCGTAATCGGTAAACCAGTGGCTAAAAATACAAACGGGCTTATATGTAGTCTAAGATAACGCTCACGATAGCTATGTATGTGGGCCACGCGCAGTGCTGTTAGGTTTTTAATTCAGAGATGGTAGCTATTTTAAAATAAATGTTAAAGTAACTGGATGGAATTATGTGATGTTAACCAACAAAATGCACTCTTTAAATTAATGTTTCAATTCAATTCTTCTTGTCTTCTACATGTTTCGAACATCTTATGTCCATCATCAGGAAGACTACACTGTACACACATCCTCATATGTTATGTTTTTCATGCATTTATGCAAGCAGTCTAGCAGGTTGGAGGATGTGCTCGATACTCATACAAACGTAAAGTTAACTGAATGGAATATTCGAGAGTATTTAATGTAGCTGGCTTCCTATAAATAGCCTTGATCTACGGTTAAATGAAAAGAGGACGCCATCATTTGCACCAAAAATGTTTTGTTTACAGGACCAGTAATTCAGCTCAGACTTGCAGCGAACAGGAATTGTTGTCATCGATATAAACGATTCGGGAAGACGAAAAATTACTACAAAACTGTCACATATGTGTTTAATTCGTTCGGATACATAACGATCAATATAAACTGCTGGGATCATATGGCGTGGTACTACATCTGTGGCAGGAAGATGTCAAGGCATTAAACTACGATCTGTCTGTGCGAAACTACGGGGTGTCACGAAGACCGTCAATCATAGCAGGCAGCCTCGAAAACAGATTAGAACTGAATAATTTCAACAGACTGACCGTTGTGCTAACCTGCTCCAAGTTAAGAAGAAATTTGGAAATAAAAACGGCATCGCATTCTACACAGATGACTTGTACTTTTTCTATGTAGCACTAGTGACGGCATTGAGTATTGCTTTTAACTGCTCATATCTCTTTTATGTTTATTTCTTACATTTACCTCTTTCAGTGCTGAAATTTACATTACGACACCACTTTTCATTTCTATTTTTTTAACAGCTTATAAATTAAGCTTGTAGGAAGCTACTAATGGTGGGCTTAAAGCATCAAGGATGACAGGACATGCTACTTTCACTGATAACGTCACGAGCCAGAGATATAAGCCAACATGTAGAACGGACTAGTTTCAAAGCGATATAAGTTATTTATAGCAGGAAAACATTAACAATCGATATAAAACTGGATTTATTACGTTACACGCTGCATCAAAATTTGGCTGACCGATGACCACGATGTGTGAGAGGATTAGACATTTTCAGAGGATTTTTAAATTCACGTTTTAATTTTAAAAATCTGACGTACAGTGTGTCCGACGACGTTACATCAACTACAGGGTCATAACGTGTAGAAAGGAATGCAAGGACAGTTAGGTAAATGAAAAATGTGTTTCGTAAAGTTTCTCAAGAAATGGCTGTATCCTATTTCGAGGCACTAGCTCGGAAACACAAGGAAGTGTCTCTCGATAGCGGTTACTCCAACAGACTCGAATAAGAAAGAGAAAAACGTTTGATTAATGACGCTGTAAACTGCTAATGATCGATCGATAGGAGGCGGAGAGGGATTCGGACACATAAAATATAAACGCGATTCCTGACAGTAAATACTCTGTCGTAAAGGCTATAAAGGGAGTGGAGATAAAGTTCAGTGCATTATTTTGGTACAGCAGTGTTGCTGAGTGGCGCCCCAGAAGGCCAACACCTTCGTCTCGCGACCTCAGGAGTCAGATAATAAAGATGGGCGTAAAATAAATAACACGAATATGTATAATGAATATATTTTAATGATTTAATGAAATTCAGTGAAGCACGCAGGCATGTAATTATGCATAAGACTGAGATTAATATTGTGATTCGGTTCTTATATCTAGAGATAGCCTTCATGAACTTTTAAATTTGAATATTCCCGTGTGTTGCGAGGTGATGTTCAAATTCAGAAAATTTTGCTAACAGTACGCTGCCTTCGGCGGGGGAAGGAAATAGAAAGATAGTTTCCTTTCGCTAATGCTATAAGTTTTCGATAAGAGGCTAGCTAGCCTGGTAGTGAATGGCCTGTGTCATTTTGCTTCATATCACGACGGGCAAGCTGACATTGCTACAAGTGATTCCATTTACAAAAAATACTGCATTTAATATAAAAAAGGTAAAGCAGTCCCATTACAGGCTTGGACAGGCCCAGAGGGTTCCAGCAAGTTATGGTTCCTATTACATGACAACGGCACAGGATGGTGGTAGGTTGTCAGCCTTATGCACCGGCCGCCTTTACCCCCAGGAAATACTCCTGATACTCATTTCTGTTAGAGGCTGAGTCGACCCCAGGGCCATAGTGCGATCGGAAGGATTTTATGTCAAGGAAAAATCCACTGACACCAGTTGGGATCGAACCAGCGACCTTCCGATTTGTGGCACAGCACCTTAACCACTGTGCTACCGCGGTCCCCACTGCCTTTAATATACCCATCGAAATTGTGTGAGTTAGTCTTGAGCAGATACATGAAATTGTTTCGCGACCCACAGATTGAGAAACAATGACTTCAGAGTGTTGGAGGCATTAGCGGCTAAGTTTCGCGTTCTGGGATTTCTCGTTTCACACTGGATAAGCAAGAGGAATAACTTTCTATTCGGTCGGGAGGTACTGAAAAGCCCTTTACAAGAAACGAATCTCCGCCTTTGAGGCCGCAGTCACCAACTCTGCTGAGCTACCATGACTCATATTAACGGATATCCTTGGAACTCTATTCCACTACATGGGAATACGATACAAAGGCCAAAGGAACAACAAAGCATAAAGAATATAGGGAATGGGTAGGAGAGAGGGCTTTTGATCTCTCGCCGAACAGAGTGAAATAGCGATATCGGGAACTGCAAGTTTCGAATTTTAGACGAAGAGGGCAATTCTGAATGACATTTTTCATGTTCTTTCTGACTACTTCCAGAAACCTTCCGCAATAAACCCCAGAAACAGACCACACCCGCTTCTCGTCCTTTACACTTTGCGTGTGGGCCAGGATAGCGCAGTCCGTATAGCGTCTCGCTACGGGCTTGGCGGTCCGGAGATCGAATCTCGGTGGGAGCGAGGTTTTCTGCACCCGCCCAGAGCGGCCCTGCAGCCCAGCGTCTTGTACAATGCGTAACGGGCCTCTTTCCCTAGAGTAAAGCGGCCAGAATGTGGCGTTGACCCCCCACTGTAGTCTAGCACAGAGGTTAAAGAAAGTGTAGAGCTACACCTCTACTCCCCCGTCTGTGCCTTTATGGCCTGTTCTAGGGCGAACTTTACCTTACACTTTGCGTAGGCTACATATAACGTAAGAATCCTATGAACTCATTCGACACTAGTTCCAGCAGTTGACGCAGGGTCGTTAAATAGCCCATGAACAGCGTGCTTCTGACACATCCGTTGCACACTGCACAGCTGGCAACGCCTCAACGCCGCTCGACATTCCGGATATAGCGTTAAGACAACAGACATTAATTCCAATAATCTTCCGTCAACTGTCTGGACAGTTTTAAGGGATCGCTTAGGGTCATGTAAATTACGAGTCTTCGTATTATCTTGGTAGTAAAGTATACTGTTGAGAGACTGCAGCTTCAGACCTATGGGAGAGGCAGACTCGTCATAATCTCCCACACGCTCTAATGGCGTTCCTATTCGGTGAGATAACGTGTTACGTAAGCTGGGCCATCAAAACAAATCACAAAAATAGATTAGTTTCTCCAACTGATAAGTCAAGAGACGGAATTAATAAGCAAAAGCAGTTTTTTTTTTCGAAATTCTTACTTTATTTATCTACAGTTATACAAAGAATAATATACTCGTACTTACTTACTCCATGGTGCAGAGTCCTTCATGAGAAGCTAACTGGTTTGCAGCTAGTCAAGAAATTCCCCGCATTTCACGGAACCCGAACGTTCATTACCGCACTCACAAGCGTCCGCCACCTGTCTCTATCCTGGGCCAGCCCAATCCAGTC
>Ga0131853_10017070_pt1 | contig 13229 bp, 8 predicted proteins | sample TergutLab28metaG_FD_92764 | JGI IMG/M metagenome (GOLD analysis project Ga0131853, IMG submission 92764) | Labiotermes labralis P1 segment gut microbial communities from Petit-Saut dam, French Guiana - Lab288 P1 (version 2) (version 2) | ecosystem: Host-associated > Arthropoda: Insects >...
AAATAGTAGGTGATCTATAGTCTGATCTGTGGTGCCGCAGGGGCATGTTGGTGCTTCTATTATTTTGAAACGGTGTAAATATGAGTTTGTTTTTCCATGGCCTGTGTACGTATGTATGTATGTATGTATGTACGTATGTATGTATGTATGTATGTATGTATGTATGTATGTATGTATGTATGTATGTATGTAGGTATGTATGTATGTATGTATGTAGGTACGTACGTATGTATGTATGTATTACGTACGTACGTATGTATGTAAGTGTGTGTACGTATTTACATATGTATGTACGTACGTACATATGTATGTATGTAAACAGGTGTCTCCATGGTGACTTCATGAAGAAAAAAAAATTGAATCTCAAAAAGAGAAAAGAGTGTAGGTTTTTGAAAAAGAGGATTTCATTTTCAAATGATCTGTGGTAAAACAAAAATATTGCAATATAACGCAGTTTACCTGTCTCTGCTGCTTCAGCTGCTTCACAACAGGAGGCGGTAACATTTGGAACAGCAAGCGGTCACTTTTCCTTTTCTCACATTTCAACTCTGATGTGCAACTAATCAGGGTTCCTGCAAATGTCTGAATCGAAAGTAACACATAAGGAGAATTACTAACTCATAAGATGGATGTGTGATGGGTAAAATGCTCATTTAGTGCATTTTTTATCAGTCAAAATGGAGACTAAAAAAATGTGCCCCATACTCATGGTAACTGACGTCTGTGACACATTTCGTTTCGAAATGATGCTATCAATTTTTTCTAATTTTTTAAAGCTATTTAAAAAATTAGAGACTTTAACAGTCCCAAGTCAATATATATACTCGGTGATGAGATTTTTTTATTGGAAATCAGGATAAATTTCTGACTAACTCATCAGTACACAGTATAAATACAAGAAATAAACACCATCTACATAGACCTATTGCTAACCTGTCTTGTTCTCAAAAAGGCGCATCCTACTGTGGGATCAGAATTTTTAACAGCCTACCAAAAAGTATTACAAGCCTTAACAATGAAAAGCCACAGTTCAAAGTAGCCCTAAAAATCTTTTATATGCACACATTTTACTCTGTGGATGAATTTTTTGCATGTACAGATCATATGTATTGCTGACTTAAATGGCTGTGTAAATTCTTACAATGTAATAATTTTATATGTCTTGTATGCTTTTGTATGTTTTCGACATGTTCCACATCCTATTGTCTGGTGACAGCCTCAGGGGTCTATGGAATATATATATATGTATGTATGTATGTGTGTATGTATGTATGTATGTATGTATATATATATGTATGTATGTATGTGTGTATGTATGTATGTATCAAGAAGCAATTCATGTAAAGCGAAGTACAATTTTCATATTTTAGAATGGGTACAAATTAGTTTTTTGAATGTTTAAGAATCCATTGCATCCGTAACAAGAAAAAAATGTGTCCCAGTAAGTAAAGGAATTTTGTCACTGAGAACTGCATTTTAAATACATGCTTCAGACTGTTTGTGATAATGTTAGGATAAATGAGTTATAACTTCTGAAACTTTGACCCCCAAAAGTTTGATTTTATTGCCAGTTTATACTATTGAATGTTTCTTGGACTATAAGCTGTATCTGCATAAATTAATATAATAAGAAAATAACAAAGTGGAAAAATATATTAACTGGAACAATTCTGTCATGTGTGCTCCGTTATTGACCCACATGCTAACCATTCATACTCCCTTATGAATGATGTACAACATGTGTGCAGATAAAGTCATATGGTCGTAGAGTTATGAGAAGAAGCATCATGAAAACTATTTCTTTTTAATTATCTAAAAAACACACAAAATTCTAAAAAATTTATTGAATATAAAATACATGTTTCTATATGAATTGTCTTTACATTTATCATTCTGATGTGTATTTAGTGAATTGCACTTTTGGCATGCAGAATTTCATGCAATATGTCTGTGGTTGTTGTCCAGTCTTGGCCAAAACTGGACAAGGTTGAGTAAAACTTTGAATTACGTAAATTTCATAATTTCAGTGATTCCAGAGTTACAAATAAATAGACAGAAACAGCAAAGATAAGAGGAATATTCTTGAAGTGACTGTTGCGAATGTACCAAAATATTTTGAAAAAGTATGAATAAATTTTGTTGATTGGAACTTAAACTTTCAATTGTGTTAGTGCTTCTGTGAGTAACCAAGACGTGGTTGACTCAGAAAACAGATCATCATTAACTCTGGTAACATCACTGTCTTATCCACAAGTTTGTGAAGCATATTTCGTTAGGCCACGTGCCCAGGGAATTTTATGTGTCACTTTTTATCAGACAAACATTTATAGAGCACAATCAAGAAGGAAGTTACTTTAACCCACCAAACAAATTATAGAAATTAAAATTAAGCAAACTTTCTTAAAGTGACAAATCAGCTGTACTCAAAAATACAAACTTAATGAGGCACGTAATACCAAATTTTTAGACATTATAATGTGACTGGGCACACCCAGCATACCGTGTACGCACGCCCATGGTGTTACCTGTATAGTCTGAGTGGCATGTCGGACAAGAACGATGATGACCGGCGAGATGGTCAGTACCATTACCAGCATTACAATAGCAACTGCCTGCTCGTGATTTGCGTGGTTCATTTCCGAGTACATCTTCTCACTAGAAAGAAAATATGTAAGTTAAGAATATAATAACCACGTGAGGTCTTAAGTTCTCACAGCTGTGCTGATGAAGTGCTTCAGCTTGCATATTGGTATATATAGGGGCCAGCGTTTCGGAGAAGGCTTCTGCGACCTTCTTCAGGGTAGTCCAAGTCATTAGTCATCCTTGAAGTACCGTAAAAATGGAGGCAGTAAATTCCTCCTAAACATTGTTACCTCTATATCCATCTAAACGGCGTCATTTTCTAGAGGACTTAAATTTTTAAGAAACTATGTCAATAGAGATCTGAGATATGTCCTAGGTTATTGGTATTCAAACTATGTATATTGTGCGGTACCCTGGGGTTCCAAAGCGAATTTCTCGGTACACAAACACATTTCCTAAATATAGTTGAAAATACTTTTAATTGCATTTATTTATTTTACTCTACACATTTGTATATAGGCAACACTGGATTTATTTTATACATGAATCACAAAAAATAAAATTTTATTTTAATAAATGTGCGTAGATGTTGTGTTGTTTTAAATAAGGGGTTCTTTTTAAAAAGTTTTATTTCATTCCCCCCCCCCAAGATATACATTTTACTCCGCAGGGTTTCCGTGAAAAGTCGGATTTAGTGACAATAGGTCCACCTTTCTGCATAGCCAAGCTTCTGCCTGCAGCAGGGCAGCAGACCTCAGGTCCATTCAGTTTTCTACAAATCATTGCTGGAGGAGCTTGTGTGGGTGGTTAGAGCACTTATAGCACTGCTCATGTCCCACCAATACAGGGGTTCATCAATTCAATTCGATTCAATTCAATTTGATTCAATTTATTTTGCATTCATTTGATCCTTAGGGGTTGTGACCTGTCAGATATGGAACTTGTCAATACAGAAATAAGGTTACAAATATCATACATGGTGTAAGATACAATACAATTAATCTCAAGATGTATCTAAATAGGCAACATTCTGATTGTAATGTAGCTGCAGAGAGTTATATTGGCTATGGTGTATGATCTAACATTTAGAGTTAGGTATAATAAATCACAATAAAACAGTAATACCATAGAAGTGAAAGATACCGAAAATGATTGGATATTAATACAATTATTACAATACTATGTGATGAGAGGTATTTGCAAGCTAATTCTGATATTATTATTATCATAATATTCATTTAATGAGTAGAAGGAGTTTGTCTATAACAATTTTTTTACTGCCTTTTTGAATGTTCTTGGATTATCAATGTATGTTTTGATGTCCATTGGAAGACTATTGAAAATCTTAATACCTGGATAATAAACTCCTTTTTGATAAATGTTCAAATGTGCCCTAGGTAAGTGTAGGTTGGAAGTGTGCCATTCATTTATTCATTCATTCTTTCACTCACTCCTTCATTCATTTATTTGTATTCGTTGATCCATAATTGGTACATTACCACTGTATACAGAAACTGTCAATATTACAGTGTTCTAAATATCAACTAGAACTTGTCCTGTTACAATAATAATAGTAATATGCATAGATTATAATTATATTATAGTATATATATCCAAATTTAGTGCAAAGTATAACATATGAAATATTATTTAAATCTGTAATTTGTCATTAAGTGTAGCAATAATTATAAATCTACAAACATAGAGTGATGATAATTTGGAGAAAAAATGATCGATTTAAAATGAAATCCTAGATTTTTTCATAAACAGAAGTACTTCAGAGGACAAACAAATAATTTAGAAAATAAAGGGATGATGGGTGACAAATACAACAAATTTTTATGTTATATTATTATAAACAGTAACTCTAATGCTACGTGTTTCGGCTTTCTGCATTCATTTTACTCAGTGGAAGAATTTGTAGCTTTGTAACTATGCGACTTCATTAGCTATGTATCTAATTTAAGATTTATTACACTGTATATAAGCGGTTCTGAAATCATTTGTAGAATACTATGTTCCTTGTTATTGGACTTATCTCACTCTTGTATACTGCTAGAAATTGACGAGTCCACTATCATATGTATTATATTTTGGACTAATAAACTAAACTAAACTAAACTAAACTAAACAAGACACAATCAAACCAAATTATAGTAACATATAAAAGTAAATTATTTTTACTCTAATTTTGCTTGATTTTGGGTTTTTGTACTTAAGTTGAAACATATAGCATTAGAGTTACTGTTATAATAATATAACATAAAACTTTGTTCTGCTTGTCTGCCTTCTTCATAATGGGCTGTTTCTCTTGAAGCAATAATAAAATATCAAGGCAGGCTGCACGAGATTTTAAGGAACACAAATGTCAAATATTTTGTTTAAAATAAAAAATGTCATTAAGAATAACTGAAGAATAATAACCAATTAGATGCCACTTATTATTTTATTGTACTTCTTATAGGTTCAACATGTTTTGGGCACTACTAGGCCCATCATCAGGAGCTCGCGACTATAATGTTGATTACCATATTGGTCGTTTTGTTCTTGGTTTGCTGTAGGTTGGGGGTTAGGTGTGGGTAGGGTGGAGTAGCGTCCAGGCTGCAGGCTAAAGTAGGCCATGCTTTAGCCTGCAGCCCGGACGCTACTCCACCCTAACCGCACCTAACCTCCAACCTACAGCAAACCAAGAATGAAACGACCAGTGTGGTAATCAACATTATAGTCGCGAGCTCCCGATGATGGGCCTAGTAGTGCCCGAAACATGTTGTGCCTATAAGAAGTACAATAAAAATAATAAGTAGCATTTAGTTGGTTCTTATTCTTCAGTTATCAGAATGATGCACGGTGCAACAAACATCAAATGTCATTAAGAATATTTCATAACTGTAATAAAAAGGATAAAAATATGTTACAACTATTGGATTTAAAACTTACTGTATTTTTATCTGTTTCTGGTGATGTATGTTGCTCTTTTTCATCCAGGGACAGAAAATATTTTTGAGCTTTCAGGACCAAGATTGACAAAATTTAAAAATTAAAAAAAAAAAAATTCCTTGAGACCAAGTGAGTAAGGCCACATTCTAAAACTCGAATAAGAAGAGAAAGAATGTTTCATGAAACGAACTGGTTGGCAGCCTCTTTGAGGCCCTGCACTAGTTCTTTCTAACGTATCCACCCCAGACATTTCATGCGTCATGTTTTAGTGCAGTAGGCGATTTTATTTTGCTGAATAATAAATTTAAATAAAAAAAATAAATTTAAACAATGCCGGATGGGAAAGATTGAATAAAATCATAGTCTCTGCCATAATGTTTGTTATACACTACCGAATCAAGTTAATAAAATCATAGTGTCTGCCATGATGTGTGTTATACACTGCCTAATCAAGTTAATAAAATCTTACAGTCTGCCATGATGTTTGTTATACGAACCTAATCAAGTAGTGAATCCTCTGTTGATATCTTCTTAGTTCCACAAGAAAATGGGACATTAGTTTGTAATATTCATCAGCTACAAGAAAATCAGGACTCCTTTGCTCATTCGAGTAGATTTCCAGTCGCCTGAAGTGTAAGAACACACTGATTAGCTACTAGTTTTAACATAATCGAGTATGTTTAAGAACAGAGAGGACAATATATATAAAAAAAAAGTTATGAATAATAAGGAACACTCAAAGGAATCTTAGTAATTAACCAACTTAATGCACAAAATCTTGTTTTGTAATAAGTTTATTATATGCCTCTACATGTTTCGAGCACTATGTGCTCATCATCAGGAGGTCAAAATTGTAATATACAGCATCTTATATCATCACACATTGTAGGTGGCCGTCCGGTGCATGGGTTGAGAGAGGACCTGTGCACCGGATGGCCACCTACAGGTGTGATGATACCAGATGCTGTGTAATACAATTTGACCTCCTGATGATGAGCACATAGTGCTCAAAACATGTAGAGGCATATAATAAACTTATTGTAAAACAAGATTTTGTGCATTAAGTTGGTTAATTACTAAGATTATACTGAGATGCACAGTCAGTAAAACATCAAAATTCAGAGAAATGTCTTTTCTTATTACATACAAAAATGTAAATTACTAGTTAAGGCAAGCAAAGAGAATGGAAGAATCAAATTTGCATATACACCATTTACAAAAATGGTGTGTGTCTGTTCTGTTTCTAATGTGGAATTAGAATATTAAGTTATTTATCTCCTTTGCCACACTTAATACCACACATGAAAGTGCCTTTGTTGTCTTGAAGGAAAAAATCTGAATATCATTTTAATTTTGATGTTACAACCTATAATTACAGCACAAAGCTACAGCCAACAGTTCAGAATAATGCTAAGACATTTAGAGTCTCCATGCACAGTAGGTGTATCTTTAACCAATTGGTGTAGGAGTTTGTTGCAGGACTTTTAGTGGACAACACATCACTGCAGCAGTTATTTCTGCAAGTGCTTTTGTTTTTCCACAAGTCAAGAAGAATTGATGTGAAGAAAGAGGAAAGGCCTTTTGTAACAGGAACATATTAGAAAGAAACTTTTTTGTCTGTGATTTCGAAATGAATTCTCACCTTACTGTCATATTATCAAACAGTGGGAAATTGTGTTGAAAGCTACTGTATTCTTCATGTATAATTAGTGAGAAATGTTGAGTAGCCATGAGGTAATCCTGGGCGAGGGAATCATACTGCACAAACATGGAGAAACTTTCAAGGCCAAGTCTTCCTCTTCCGAAATAGTACAGACCGTACACCATAGCAATACTGAAGTTCTCCACAGCACATATGATGTTTTTGTATGCTATCAGCAACCTGAAAAAAAAAAAAAAAAAAATGGAAATGGTGAGAAAGAAATGATATATGACAAGGAAAAGGGATACACCAACCTTAGGTGAAAACCAATACCAGGGGTAAACCAACCCACAGGACACACCAACTCTCGAGAGACACACCAGCTTAGGCAATACACAGGCTAAAATGAACACCAACACAAGGGATAAACCAAGCTAAGGGGTGCACTAACCCAAGGGATGTGCCAATGCATAAGATGTACAAGCACAAGGGTTACACCAATCCTGGGAATATACTAACTCAAGCAATACACCAACACTAGGGATGTACCAGATACCAAGGGATGCACCAACCCAAGGGATACACCATCCCAAGGAATACACAAAACCAAGGGATATATAAACACAAGGGTTATGGTAACCCTGGGGATACACCATCCCAAGAAATACACCAACCTAGGGTATACATAAATCCAAGGGTTATGCTTACTCAAGGGTATATCTTTCCATGAAATACACCAACCCAGGGGATACATAAATCCAAGGGTTGTGCTTACCCAAGGGATAAACCTTACCAAGAAATACACCAAACCAGGGGATACATAAATCCATAGGATATGCCAACCCAAGGGACACACCATCCTTAGGAGTACACCAACCGAAGAGATATACCAGCCCAAGGGATAAACCAACCCAAGGGACACACTAATCCAAGGGATAGTCATAGTCAACCCCAGGGATACACCAGTTGAAGAAATGCACCATACAAAGTGATAAAACAAACCTAGACATGCCAACCCAGGGGACACATCATTCCAATAAATACACCATCCCAAGGGACACAACGACCCTACAGATACACCAGCCGAAGGGATACACCAACCTAAGGGATATGCCAATAAAATCATGAAACACTGACCATTTTTGTACGTTTTAAGATGGATATGTGTACAGTACTTGGAGCAGCTTGTAGGTTTGACTGTTTACACTCAAACCAAAGGCTGCCATCTCTCTACTCACACAATGATGAACTTGGCAACAGTTCTACATACTGGAGACGACAGAATGTTTGGACGATTGTTTCATACAACTGTGCACTCCCTGATGATGGACAAGTAAGGCCCAAAACTTGTAGTATTTTGCTTATTCATATCATATATTTATTCACCTTCCATTGGATCTTTACAGACATGGAAACAGTCACAATAATACATAAAAGTGTGCAGTGGATTTTTCATAACACAATTAATAAGTAAACTACAAGTAAGACAGACAAGAAGGTAATGAATAATAATAATAATAATAATAATAAGTTAAGTTACACATTAAATGAAATCTTATATCTCGTAGCTATCAATAGTCAAGTAAAAAACACAGAACCATAATCATTAGGATGCTGACTGATAAAATTCATCTAGACTATAGAACGTATGTTCAATTAGGTAACTCTTTAATGTGGATTTGAAAAGCTTAGTATCATTTGAAAAACTTTAATATTTGATGGCAAGTGATTATATAACTTACTTCCAGAATACAGTACTGCTTTCAGAACTAATGCTAAGTTTGTGGAAGGTAAATGTAAGTTGTGGTTAAAACGTTTATTCAAATCATGATTTTCAGAATTGAATTGAGATAGACCTCTATTCTTGTTAACAAAAACAAGTGATGAGAAAATGTATTGACATGGAAGTGAAAGTATTTGTAACTGTTTGAATAGTTGACGGCATGAATCACGACTACCGGTATTTGTAATGATTCTTATTATTCTTTTTTGAATTTAAAAAATTCTGTTGCTGTGATGTGATTTACCCCACAAAATAATACCATACGACATGACTGAATGTATATAAGACAAATAGATCATTCTTAATATATCCACAGACAAAAAAGGTTTTATTGACCTAATAGCATAGCAAGCCTTATTCAATTTTTATGTTAATGCGGCATTTAAAATATTATTGTGATTCTCACGAATTGTGTACACTTTTCGGTCGCAATGTAAAACATGCAGCCTAAACTCACCTCCATACACCGCTGACTGATATCTCACGGATTATACCTGACAGCTGATCCAGAACGAACTTATTTGCCATATTATACCAGTTCATTTCACGTATTGCAGAATCGTCGGATCGGGAGAGGTTTCGCCTGCGAGTATAAAAAATGAAACAAGTAAGCTACAGGAAAAAAAAGGAAAGAACGTGGAATTCCGGAACATTGCAACGAGAATATACGAGGGAAAGTCAAAGGAAAACCTTAAAAGTGAGATAAAAATTCGAAACACAGCTCGATTGTCTTGTAAGTTGACAACAATTATACTCATGGTTTGAAGAGTGGCCGACAGGCGGCAGTACGATGCAGGAATTCAACAAGATGGCGCAGTAGTAGTCTAAAGATGGCGGCCTCGCTTGCAACATGCACCAAAGAGGAACAGCGGTGAAACAGGGGTGAAACCCATCAAAATCCTTCGACGAAAGAAAGTTCAGTACGTCGATGCATGTCTGTCAGCAAGAGTACGAGTGGACTAGGAAGTTCATGAAAGGCATTAATTAGTTCTGTAACAGACTCTCCTTGACCTGATCAGGAACACCGAGTATTGACACCAGAGGCCACTGCAGCAGTTGAAGCCATCGTGAAGGAAAATCGCCGCGGAACAGTGAATGAAATAGCCGCACATCTGGATATGAGTCATGGATCAGCACACCATATCGTCCATGATGTTCTGCAGTTTATTTATATATTTGTATATTTAAGGTTTTAATTTGACTCACCCTCGTATTACTTCATGTATGGCTAAAATCAGAGCTGGCCCAAGAAGAGTGGCAGCTCCTGGCACGGTAACAATTTAGGGCCTCTCTTCAAAACAATATTTTTACATTTTTGCGGCCTAGGACACAAATGGCAAACATTTTTGGAGGCCACTCGTGCCCAAATTGCTGTTAATTTTCACAGTAATTCTTACGTGTGTGGAAACCTGAGTTTACTAGTACAACATTTCCGGTTATTTCAGCAGGGACTTAACGCCCCTTAAAGGTTGGCGCCCAGGGAAGCTGCCCCTAGGTCCGGCCCTGATTAAAGTAAGAAGTATGGGCAATATGTATATGAATATTGTTCAGAAATGGCAATATGTTAAGTTGGAAACTCAACAGTGTGAAAAATACCGCTTGGTGTTATGTTTTTATATTAGATTCGAAAGAAATGAGAACATCTCTCAATATTTACAGTTGTTACAAGGCATCTCCTCATATCTGATTGTTTTCCAATATATGAGGTGTGAAATTTTTATGAAATCCAGTGAAACTCTAATTCCACGTCTTCAAATTTCTAATTTTTGTATCCGTCAGTGTGTAGTATGTGGTTTATATTTTATGATCTCGTATAAAATTTAAAAATTGGGCATTTTCACTGGGCTGTTTGCTAAACATTAAAATCTTCTGGGATGTTATACGATGTGGTCTTATGGCCTGACTGGCCCTGAAGATGATAAGAACTGCGAAAATTCCAAACGTTCCGTGAATATTGACCAATCAGCACGGCCTGAATTAAATTTCATGAAACTGTTTACAATCTCTGTGTTTTAAGCATAAAGAAACAGCACCAAACTACCAAGCAGTTGGAAAATATAGGCCTGTGCTATATAGAGCTATGTAAGACCCATTTGGAAGGTTTCAAATATACTAACATAATTTCTTCCAAACTCAAAATCTGATGTTTTCTTATATGACAATAAAATAGAGAAGCAACACCAAGAAGTAGATGAGGAAGAAAATATTTAGAGAAACAGTTCTGTCTCAAAATTTAACAGCGAAAAAAGAAAAAAAATTTCCTTCCTTAATGCAACCTGATTTCCGAATTAACATCAACTTTGTTCCCAAGCTTCATCTATTCAGTCTTTTGCTCATAGTAGCCTTGAAGAAGGAGATGAGTATGGAGCAATGACGGAATGATACTGACAGGGGAAGATTGAAGTACTGGGAGAAAAACATTATACAGCGTGAGTGGTAGATGAATTAACGAGTATGGAGCAATGGTGGAATGATACTGACAGGGGAAAACTGAAGTGCTGGGAGGAAAACATTATACAGCGTGGGTGGTAGATGAATGAATGACTATGGAGCAATGGTGAAATGATACTGACATGGGAAGTTTGAAGTACTGGGAGAAAAAAATTATACAGCATGGGTGGTAGATGGATGAATGAGTATGGAGCAATGGTGGAATGATACTGACAGGGGAATACTGAAGTACTGGGAGAAAAACATTATACAACATGGGTGGTAGATGAATTAACGAGTATGGAGCAATGGTGGAATGATACTGACAGGGGAATACTGAAGTGCTGGGAGGAAAACATTATACAGCGTGGGTGGTAGATGAATGAATGAGTATGGAGCAATCGTGGAATGATACTGACAGAAGACAACAGAAATGGTGGGAGAAAGTTCTAGCCCAGTGCCACACTGTCTACCAAACGCCTACAGGGGACTTAATTTGTTTAAAATTATACACAAATTTAATCCCCAATTCACGAAGTAAAAAATTCGTCTCCACTTTAAATAACAATCAAGTTAATCCTAATTATAGAAATGTATGAAGTGTATGGTCATTCAGAATAATTTACATATATTAAGTTAATATTTATTTAACTATATATATATTGGCTCACCTGTACAATTCATTCATCAGGCAGTAAGATACAAAGGGAAAATTATATATATATATATATATATATATATATATATATATATGTGTGTGTGTGTGTGTGTGTGTGTGTGTGTGTTACAACTTAGACCAATCCAGTCATTGTATTAAATGTGTTCAGATCTCAATTTGTATACCACAAAATCTTATGATATGCAAGTTGTGGTTTCCCTTTGTATCGTACTGCCTGACGAATGACTTGTAGGTGAACCATAATATGTAGCTTAATACGTATATTTCAATTCAATATAAGTAGATTTTTTTGACTGACGATATACTGCTCACTTCTGTACATTTTAATCACTACGAGATGTCACAGATAAAAGGAGTTCTAACTAGAAAAAGAATACTGTGGGAACGATAAGAAACATACTAAATACAGATTCTAGTGTTTCAGTGGCTGGTACATAGAGTTATCTCTGGGCTTTAATTGGTAAGTAACTTACGTCATTTCCAAAACGCCTTCTCGTTTAGCGCTACAAAAAATACAGAACAAATACAGATACATATTTTATTCAAAGGAAAGGGGATGTGTCACCAGATGATATAGAACAATCTAGAGAGAAGTATTACTTCCGTAATGTGCAAATGTGTTAAGTTATGGAGTGAACATAAGCGTGGGCTGTACTCACTTTATTACTATATATTGCCGTCATCACAACTATAATAGAATATAATACTAATGCAACATGTTTCGACTTACATTAGTCATCTTCAGGCTAAGCTAAGAACCATTATTGCTTTACAGGGTGAGTCGATGGAAGCCATCCACCCCCGCAAGAAGGGTAAGCTACAGAGGGACAGAAGAACAACCCAACCCACCACCACTACACCAAGGAAACCGGCAACCGCCTCACAAAACTAAAAACGAGGCGCAACCGCCCCATAAACAGAAAGCAGAAACATACAGAAGTACAAGTGGAAGGAAAACCCCCCACCCCCACCGCAGCTCCAAAAGCAGAAGAACAACGGACACAAGTAGCTTTTAACACGTCACACACTTAACCATACTTACAGTAGCACATTAAATATAAGTCACATTGTGTATAAAAGACACTGTAAGCCATATGGGATCCCAAATGCACACAACCACCCTGTAAAGCAATAACGGTTCTTAGCTTAGCCTGAAGATGACTATTGTAAGTCGA
>Ga0131853_10017071_pt1 | contig 13229 bp, 10 predicted proteins | sample TergutLab28metaG_FD_92764 | JGI IMG/M metagenome (GOLD analysis project Ga0131853, IMG submission 92764) | Labiotermes labralis P1 segment gut microbial communities from Petit-Saut dam, French Guiana - Lab288 P1 (version 2) (version 2) | ecosystem: Host-associated > Arthropoda: Insects >...
CGCACTTTACATACTGTTTTTAGCCTGTTTCACCGGTCATAAGTCTGTACGCGTAGTTGTTTGGTTCCCGCACACGGAAATTCTTATATAAATTCAGGGGGGGGGGCGCAATTCGGAGGTCATGTCCACCAGTTTGTCGCCCGTTTCAATCAGCGCGAGTTCATCCCTCGGCTTAATATATATCACCGAGTCTGTATCGCAATAGATGGCATTCTCTCGAAGCCTTGTGCAGATAGATATAGATGAATCCTCGCCCCTGGGGTGACTTAAGCGCCTATGACCTCAATGGTATGACGCAAACTTGGCTCGTCTTCCTCTGCCCCGCACTTCCACGAGAGCCAGACAATGCCATCGCTGGCGAAAACGAGGTTTGCAACCTCGATGACGAGCGCGGCCAAAAAACCATACAGTTATTTGGTTTCGGTGATTATCTTAGTCATCGTCCGATCATTTCGCTCAGTCAATTTTCCGCACGTCGAGTTGAGGCAGAGTTTGCCCAGACCTCGTTTCGCGGCCTTAAACCTGATAAACTCCCTATCCAATCTTATGCATTCACTCTGCCAGAACGATTCTACATAACGCAGCCGGGATAACCGCTGGCTTCGGCTTTCAATTTTCACGAATGTATTAATGAAGTTCACGAAAAGTCTCCTCTCGCCTGTTTCGGAGTTGTATTGGGTCACCTGATACTCGTATAGCTAATGGATCTTGAGTATTCTGTATCCCTTCTGCACAAACAACCTAACTTTAGCCATTACCCAGGTACGCGTGAGGGCTTGATCCTCATCCTCAGTATGCGTACATTCTGCACTGGGAGTGTGAACGCATGTTCTACACAGGCAGAACATGAGTTTATTATTTCACCTGTATGGAAGGACTTGTCTGGCGGAACGATCGAACATCTGATTATACCCTCCATACATAGGGAGGCTTCTATGTCCCTACATGCATCGCCCGCGTGAATGACTGGATGAAATATGACGAACTTAAAGTACTTGCTAATGTATGGATAGAGACTCATGACGTCGACATATTGAATGGTTCCATTTTCCCTTGCTTTATGGTAAATACAAATGGCATCGGTTCAACCACTGTACAGTGCATCACGGGTACGCAGCGGACTCTGTTGTACTATGGGATGAGTAAGCAGTTCGGGTTTCTGTTTCACATACCCGACTCTTCAAACTCGCATTCCAATTGGACCTTGACCTGATAATCCGATCGCGTTATGTGCTCCAGGCGTGACATAGTCGCTCATACAGTTCCGCTAGTGTATCGCCACTCGTGTTGATGACGTCACCGAACGGTTGACACGTATGACCGTGAAAATAACATCCAAGGAACTCATATTGTTCCAGTGTCGGGGCAGTAACCGTCTACACTAAAGTGCGGTAATTCGTGTAACTTGTACTCGTGACCGTTGCGACCGTGCATTGTCTTTACATCGTCCGTCTCCTCCATGTGCAGTAGCCACATCATCGCCTTCTTACTGTAGTTTTTGTTGCACGTGTACCCACTAGTAGGAATAAGGTCTGGAGTATCAGGTTGTAGGAAACGTTTACGCATGACCTTATTGCATGGCGATGCGATAGTTATTGCCTCGAGAAAAACGTACAATTTCCGTATTTGCATGATATCTCGCCCAAACACTCGGCATGCCTGCCTTAAGACCGTAATGTCGTCTTGGTAGTATTGTTTAAGCATGCGCCTGTTATCGAACGGTGGGTCCTGCTTCTTGTACTACTCCCCTTCACCGAATTCATTCACCCCATAGTACGAGACGTCATGAGTGCTAAGGTACTGAGAGTACCACGATTTGTCGGCCGTCAGACCGAAAGCCTCGGACAGCTTGCGCAGAGGAAAAAGAGAAGGAAGGACACGCTACCAAAGAAAAACACCAAATGTTCCATTCTCATACAAATGATTTTTAGATCATTCATTATCAGGCCCGTTTTCCATTTTAATTATATCGCTCTATTCAGGATGAAGTGAACTTCGAATGCCTTGGCGTTATGTGCTATAGAGATTAACTATTGGCCCAAGGGCGTGGTTCAGGTTGGTATGAAAGCAACTCCCCGACGGGTTGTTGCCAGAACAAGTGCTTCCTCGTACCGCATTGCACGCAGTCTTCTTCGCCGTCTTCCACGTCCTCGCAACGCGAACAAAACTGCTGCACGCAGACGAGATTAGGTTCGTGTAACTTACTCGGTATTTTGGCTAGTCTCGAAATCGTAGAATACGTAAAATACCTTATCCCCTGCGTGAGGTACCGCGTCCTTCAGGGGTCTCATGTAACATAAATGTCATATTTCTTTGTTCTCCTTACAGATGTCACAGAATGTTTTGTTTCAATCGTGCTTTTCTCGCGTCCCGAGCCATCCGCACGTCTCGCTACACCGCTTACGTTCGCACAACGATTTTCTATTCAATTTGTGCAGATTGTGATTCGCGAAACACGCGGCGTTTCTAAAGTGCCTATGGAAGTCGTCGCATGGGATTCGAACCTCCGCGAATGCGCACGGCGGACTGAACATGCAATCGCTACACGTCTGTTCGCAGACGTGCGCGATGTCGCGTGTACACGCCATTTTGCACCTTTACACACGTATTTTTTGGCCATGGCAGCGGTAAGTTCAGCGATCACCTGATAATTTCGTTCGATATCATCGTAAAGTATATTGACTCTTTTAGGGGAGTCTACCTGTCCTTCGAAAATTATGTCTTCACAGCTCAGACCGCGGTAGACGACTATCTTATACAGCCGAAAGTTTTCCTGGAGTATGACAAATTCGGGAATCTCCGCCCCGTTGGACAGATCGATACCTGTAGTCTCTAATAGGGTTTGGACTACTTGACGTATCTTTCGGCCGTGTATATGCGCCTTATAATTCGGATCATTACCCACCTTTGCAATAGATATTACTAAAGCATGGGCTAAATAGTACTCTTCCGCTTTCACCTCCACTATACTTGTCTTGAGATGCGTCATTACAGAGAGCGGTCTACCTCTACTCTTGATCGCATGTTTCCCGAAACCGACGGGCATCCTAACCAAGTGCACGGTTACTTCCGGGGTGTCCAGAGCATCGAACCTAGAATTCGACTGGGAGACTTTTTTCGAACACGCTCCATATCATGTCCGCGGATAGTTGATCTTTCCGTCTGAAACTTATTCCGTTCGGCTTGTCATTTTGATTCACCTGATTTTGAATCGTTATTCCCACCATATCGCTATCACCTACATCACGTTACACGTGCTCAAATAGGTCTTTCACACTGGCTAGCAAATACGTTACAGGATTACTATTATGTGGAGTTATTAAACGCACGGTAAGCTGCCTTCCTACAGCATTGTACCGCCTGTACTGTTCGTATTCCTCTCCAGTATGTCGAATCTGCGAGCCATGTTTTTCTTTCTCTCTCTCTCTACAAAAATACACACCTATTTAGGATATACACACTGTAAATAAAACTCACTTACCTCATTTATATTCAGATTATTTACAATTCTGCCTATGGGGTCCCCACACACTGTTACTACGGTGTATGAGCGCCCCATATTTATTGCTGGCGTATGCTGACGTAATCATCTTGTTTGTGCCAGAGTTGCGGCTCCACGCGCCACGTTTACCCCGACACGCTACATAGATACTTGAGGTAGTTATTATTTTTAGAATCATACATCATAAACTTATTTCTGCTAAATTTGTATTCACTATATGCAGTTGTTTTCTTCCCACTTAGAGACAAAAAATGAAGGATCTCTCAAAGAAAATCGATGATGCCACTGCCAGCGCTTGCTGCGCTTCCGTCAATATCATCTCATTTGTACTAAATAGACCGTATCCCATTGTCTGCGCTAAACGGATAACAATTAAATTTGGGTCCACAGTCCTGTTGTCTATACAGGACACGGACGAAAAATTAGTACAGATATTCCTCCCGAAGCCATAAGCTAGTGTCGTGTCCGATGAGGACATAGCCAAAAATTATTCCAGATAAATCGACCTAAACCTTGTGTATAAGGGCATGTGCGAAGAACCAAATCGTACTTGTTGGCGATAGATACCTAATGCCTTTAAATTTTTTACCTTTGCAGATAACCTCTTCGCACATACGATCTCAAGGGTCATTCAGTCTATTTGAGACCAAGAAATTCTCGGTATATAAAGCAGGGAACGCCACTTGGTTACCACATTTCACTCCCACTAGGAAGGACACAATCATTAAATTTTGTGAATTCATGAAAAAATGTATTATTGTACAACTGGAAAGAAGTTGAATTCCCGTTCTTCTATTGTAGAGGGACTGAGTTTTCGTTCGCTTACAGGGCAAGGGCTTGGGCTAGATATACACAGGTGTGACGTGCCTCGGATCCGTTTGTTTTGGAACATGAGCAGCATTACAGTTTGGTATATGAATTACATTGGGAGGTACGAAGTAGTCTTCCATGTGTCAAATCAGTGCCTAAGATTGTTCGAAACTTTTGGCCTGCCTTGTGCATGCGGTTTTTGTTACGGTTGCACATTGCATATAGGAGATTGGATTGGAAAAGTGTGTATTTTCACGGACCCTCTGGTGTCGGAAAATCCACTGTACCCGAGAAATCACTTGTGTTGTGTGGGTTGGGACGATGGTAGATGGCAGTGCCCGGGAATTTCTTTTTTGGATCGTTTGTGTGATGTGAGTATGAAGTTGTGGTGTTTGAATAGTTCAAATTTGAAAATTTATGGCAAATGTTTCATCAAATCAAATATTTACTCGAAGGAAGACGTTTTGGACTAGATCGTACGTAGAAGAATTCCAGACGTATAACACTTAAACTACTGTTACACATGGTATGACCTGGTGATGCAATTTCAAACACGAAAATTGTGTATTTTAAATATCATACAATGTCTTATTTTGTAACTTTGATTGTAATGTCTCACTGTGTTGTGGGGAGCCGGGTGCATCTGCACTGTTTACAGCAAGGACATGCAAAACCTTGCACAATAATATTCATTTGACTCTACTGGTACAATTAAATGCACCAGTATGGAATTTTGCGTAAGTTTTTTTATAACAATAGAAAATGTAAGAAAAATTTATTTTACTCTGTAACTGTGTAAAGATTAAATTATGTGTGTACTTTTAGTGCCCTTACATATCCTGAACCTTACATTCAAGTGATAGCTCTCTTTGTATTCCTCAGGCATTGCAGCCACATTTGTATATCCAGGTGGGGAGAAATAACGTTTGTTCATGCATATGTTTAATACCTCACCTCCTCCCCTATGGGTTATCATACAAACATTAATAAGATACTAAATTTTGTGTAATCGCGTGTCTTTATTTTTTTTCCTTATACCAAGGATATGATTTTAAAAAAGAGATGGTTAAAGCGGCAGGATTCGAACTTAGAATATTTCAATTATGAGTCCGGAATCTTACCGATTCAGCCAACTGTTTTCGTGAAACACACAGTCATACGAAGTGTACTTTAAAAATAGCGCCCTGGTTGCCATATTGGAAAATGGCGATGTTACGTTTGAACTAATGGCGAAGTTAGTTTAGAAATAATCCCTTCTTGCACTTACATATATAGCTTCGAGACGCCTTCCGCTGGCAGGTCAACCTCCATTTAGTGAATGCATTACTGTACTGTCACATCGCCCTCGTGGAAGATGTGGGAAATGTACTGTTTTACGACAGTCACATAATGTTTAATTTACACTTACCGCGCGCTACCAGCCATATTGTTCAATGGCCGACTTTAAAGTTAGGTTTAATTCAAATCTAGCGCGGCGCCCACCATTTTGGAAGATGGCGGATTTTAAAATCCAAATTCATTTATACTTACAGCCATACCCACCATTTTCAGTCACATAAACTTCATTTTAGACTTACCGCGCACTTTCCTCCATATTATACAATGGCAGACGTTTTAAAATTACGTTTCATTCAAATATAGTGCACTGCTCGCCATTTTGGAAAAAGGCCGAATTTAAATTCACATTTACTTACCGCCCTGACCGCCATATTTAAAATGGCCGACTTACACTTAGACCACTTCTTGCACTTATTACACTCTTGCACTCATTACTACCAATCACGTGGTCTGGTCACGTAATCTTCCTTTAGCGCAGGGGGCCATGGAATTACTTCTACAAGAATGTACCTAACTGCACGGCACCTTCTTTCGAATATGGGAGATTTTGCTTATTTTTGACTACAAGACTACGGGGGCACACTACCAAACTGGACGGCGGCTTTTTTCCGAATTTGGGGCTTTTGCCCATTTTTTACTACCAGACTCTATGGGGACAACCACCCTAAAGATGGCAGCATAATTTCCAGTGGAAAACCGATCCTTTTTAATAATATTATTGTGCACTTATTACACTCTTGCTCCAAATAAACAAGTCACGTGGTATCGTCACGTGATCTTCATTTAGCATAGGGGCGATGGTGGTACCTCTATCAAACCGTCCAGGGGCACATTACCAGCTGCAGGCGGCAACCACCCTGAAGATGGCAGCAAAATTTCTAGTCGGAAGTCGATCCTTTTTAATAATATGGGATAAACCGCCCTGGATACTACTCACGACAATAGGTACTACCGTGAGCCACACACGGAATACCGGGCCGTACTCATTATAAGCTGTCTTACCCAATTTTTTCAGTCCTATGCTACAACAAATATTTTATTCGTGAAAATGTAAGGTACCTGAAAGACTGTCTGCCGAACAGATTGTACGGTACGTGGCCTACATTTGTGCACCGTATGCAGCACTCCGTAACGGCACTGCAATTCCACATATTTAACCATCTATCCGAAACAAGAAAATAAAAACGAACTAGAATAATAGAAGTCCGGTCTAGCGAAATCAGTATAGCGACTTCCTACGGAATGGAGAGTCCGGAAATCGGAAACGTTCGGGAGCTTGTCCGCACCAGTCCACACTGGCTCTGGGGCCACCCAGCCCCTTATTCAAAGGGTACCGGGTCTCTTTCCAGGGGTTAAAGCGGCCGGGGCTTGGCGTTGAACATTTACCCCATCCAGCGCCGCGGTTAAAGTACGAGTGCAACTAAACCTCTAGTCCTCCTCTGGGACTGTTTTAAGGTGAAGTTTACCTTTCTCTAGGATAAAAGCTACTAACTTAAACTAGACATAAAATGCGAGACTCTATACCGGTGGACCATACGCTGCATATTCACTCGTTACATCCAAATACAAAACATCCTGTAACAATTTTTTATCATTGTAACTCTTATTATAGGGAATTTGACACAGCAACATGAGTTCGATCTGAACTTAACACTGAGATTTCAATTATTAATATATTTTATCACAGCACTTATCATGAATTTTATAGTATGGGCCTGCAGAAGACATTTCGGGTTGTGCCAAAGTCAAGAAAATTTAACACATCATTCGGCAATCTGCATTGCTACATGTTTCAATTCCAAAGTAATCCTCATCAGAAAATTCATACAACATATTTAAATCGCATATGTTCTCTATGTCTTTACATTGCATTTCATTGACAGCTCACTAATTAAATTTTAAATCGCTAAAGTGTAATATAAAGACACCAAGAACAGATGTAGTTTAAATATTTTATGTGAATTGCCTCATGATTCCTTTGGGATCGAAACATGTAGCAATGCAGAATGCTGTTCATGAAACAGAGTTGTGTGTGACTGGTGTGCTTTATTTCATTTTAACGCGAACGCTGTAACACAATGGGCTGAGTCAGAACGAGTTTAAATCTTTTAAAACCGGCCAGGAACTGTACGTACCACTAGTTTTAAAGTTTACAAATTCTTCATGGTGATTGCTATACGTTTATATGATCTCAGAACAAACAGCGACTTTTACCCTACAGCACTAAGAGTTTGCTTTTTATAACTGAGGAGGAAAGTGTTTACAGCGCGGTACGGGTCTTTAAATAAAACACAGTTAAGTTTTTTCTTTAAAGGATTAAAGAACATGAACTGCATTTGTGACATAAGCTGATTCTAAACGAGCGCTCAAAACGCGGCAGTTGAGAAGCCTCACAAAACGCGTGACAAAGCCAACTGAACTCTTAAATAAGGAAATATATGAATACGCGCGTACAAATCTAGACGAACGCTCCCGACGCCTTCTATTTGGCGTTATCCCAGCGTCAAACGATTGCAACGCATTAGGAGGCGTTGTCGACGAAAGCACTTGTGTTGTTGTGCAATCTACACTCAGGCGTTTCATTCGGCTGTCCCAGCGTGGCGTTTCTGCAGGATGTTCGATGATGAAAAATTTATTTTGCGAGGTGGAGGCGCGCCCACAGTATTAGCAATATTCGAACAGAGAAGTGGAGGCAACATGCTGGGCAGAAATCGTTAGAGCAATATATGAAGACGGGAAAACAGTTTCTTCCTCTATAAAAATTAGAAAGGCTAGTAAATTTTCTTTGTGTTGGTTTTCCTTTATGTAACACGAAAATTGTTGAAATATGCTGAATAAGTGGTTTGTAGCGGTTTTCTCTGATATTTCCAAAAACACCTCTAACGATTTTGCTCTTTTTTTTTGTAAATAGCGCTTGCTTCAATAGGTACCTGTCAAACACCATAGCCGCCATATCCTGGAAAACTCGATGAACAAAGGTACAGAACAAAGCTCTTTCAGATAAACGAAAACCACTGAAATATTTTCAGGTATTTTGAAAAAATGTCGGAAACAATACGAAAGGCGGAGGGAATGGAAAATAGGGAAATATATTGCTCCAAAATAATGAAATGTTATTATGCTTCTGAATTGTTTTATTCACATTAAAATGCACGAAAAATCCGGTGTTGTCTGTAATGTGGTATTAAGTAGTTTCTTCCAATTTGTGCCCATCTTCACTCTCTTATTTTGCCAAGGAAGAGCTCCTTATATATTAAAATATTCAAGAAATATTTCCCTTACTACTATTCCTTGTGAGCTTTCTCCTACACTGGCCGATTCTTGTACACGTTGTAATTCACATGACAGAGTATCTTCGAAAACAAACCCATCCCTCTTCCTAACAAAATTGTGCAAAACACAACAATAATGTACTATGATGGACGCAAACTTTGGGTGCAAAAGAATGAATGAATGTACAACATGCCATTTGTTGCTCAAAATTCCAAAGGTACACTCCACAACGCGTATGGCTCTGGCGTTCCTGTGGTTGTATATCCTCTTTTCATGAGATAGATTTTTGGAAGTTTATGGTCGCAGCAAATTCTTTGACAAGCCGAAAGCCTCGTCTCCAAGCTGGACATGAGGAACTGGGGTGCCCTCTCTCGAGTCATTCGAGTGTAGGGGCTTGTCACGAGGCAAATCAAGTTGCCCGGCAGTAAAGCGTTTCCAGAAATTTGAATTTTTAATACATAAGTGTTTCCTTCACGTCCATATGTATCACCATCTATAGCTGTAAAATAGTATCACTTTAATTATGAACCAACTTAAATAAAATTTCACATTAAAATACTTCAAATCGCTCCGACATGTTTCTATCCTAAGATCATCCTCAGGGAGCTACGTTGTTCCTTGCTAAAGTCATTTTAAAAACACTCACAAAATAATTCCATTATATTACCAGGGTATTGTGGCAGCATATCGTGTTGATTAAGATTACGTTGTTGGGGATGCGTCTGACTATGGTGTGCGTTGTTTGTTACGTAGTGAGCGTCTCTCACTACTTCTACGAAATGCACGGTACAACATTATGGATGTAGAATAGTAATTTTCATCAGCCGCAACCATTAAAACAACTGAGAAATACTTCTTGAAGTTGAAATAGTCAGATACAGTAATGGGCGGGAACTGCATTCTGATGTGTTTTCCGTCCACACTTCCCACACTGTTAAGAAAATTGGTAAATATATATAATTCAGTGCATTTTTTCAACCACATTTCCTTGTTTGGTTCTGGCATTTCAAGAGGCTTCAAGACATTCCAAATGACTTCGCGTGTTCCCTGCACTATATCCAGAATAGTTTTCCGTGAGACCTTGAAATCAAATTCCAAATACACAAAATTCATCCCTGAGGCCAAATAGCTGAAAAGAAGTCCAAAGGTTGAATTGTTTGTTTCAGCAAAGAAGCCGATGAAGAAGTGGAAAGCTATCCGTGTCACCTTTATGAGGTGCCATAGACAAATGACTCTTAGTCCCAGCAAAAGGAAACTTAAGAACCTCCACAAACATGGTAGTGAGAGAACAGCTAAAGAACACTCCATTGCTTCGTCAGCTAAGGAGTTGACATCAATTTTGACAGAAAGCTTTGGTATTCAGGAAGAGCAGGCATACCAGGAAAAAGAACGACAGGCAGATGTGTATGGCCATCAGGCATTCTTGATGTCGTTCGTACCTGCATTGAACTGTAAGCCCCTTCACGTCGCCAAGGAAGTTAGATTAAAAATATCTGAAATTTTCAATGCATTCCTCAAGAGTTCATGTATGAAACTCAGTACATCAACTGGACATCATAGTGCCTCAAATGTGTGGTCCACTTCTGGGTGCTCAACGCCTGCTCCTTCAACACCATTCAGCATGGATTCCAACTCTGAGGATTTCAATATCCTGCTACAGAATGCAGTTCAAAACAACTGATTTTTTCTTTTTATGATGCACAAGAAATTACATAAACATAAAATAAATAAACAATCACTTTATTTCTTGTTTAATTATTTTGTTTCAATGGATCTCGAATCGCAAGATATGATGAAAAGTCAAACACGAATATTTGGGTTTATGTTATTATTTTCATTGATGCTGCATGACTGACTCTTTTACTTGATTCGTCTCTTCATAAGGAAGAATTGTACTAAAGACAGCAAAGTAAAAGTCTGCTTCTAAAGTCGGATAACTTCATGTCCATCATTGAATGCTTTGTGCGGGATCAATGAAAATCAAAGCACCTATAAAATCGTATATAATCGTCAATTTCGACTTACCTTAAACATTACGAGTCTCTCAGCAGGATGAATATTCTGCCTCATGATGGTGCCCTGTTTCACAATATTTTCACCTATTAAACCAAGCAATTCGTCGAAAGAAGTAACTGACATCCTGTAGTATTGGAAGAATTTCTCCGGATATATTCTGTGGTTGTTGAAGGAAGTATAAAAATTACCTATCGAGAGACGATGTGATAGTGTAGAATGAGTCCACCATCGCCTCTTTCGAATTGTTTCTTATTTCTTTCTACATCTAACAAAAACAGAAGCCCCGCAACACATACGATCTGAAGAGTATTCATTTTTTAAATCTAGCAGATTACTAAAACGCGCTGTTCAAACTCACGTTTAGAAGAACCGACGCGGTTGGGACGCTACTGTGTAGATAATACAAAAAGCGCTTAACAGCGAGCGTTTCAAACGCCGCGTTTGTTGCGCTTGTGTAGAATCAGCCTTAAAAATTGGATGCTTTATTATCATGAAATTGATACCGTCATCGTAAACTTGCAACAAGCAAATCGTGTTTGAATGCAGCGATGTTTTTGAAGATAACGACAGCGGCAAACATCGTGCAGGTGCTGAGCAGCGAGATGCACCTGGCTTTTGTCCCTTGGGATCCTGCGTGCTATTATTACAGCTATTCAAGCTGTCTGGTCAACTAAACTCACTCTGGCGGTTGGAGATCAAAAGATCATTTCCAGTAGCGGTACAACCGGAGGTCCTGGCAGTTACAGGACGAAGCGGACAGCACGGAAACACACCGAGAGGAAGTAGCAGGCGACACCTAGAAGCGGAACCAAGCAGTAGCTCAACAGGGCCCAGGAATCAACTTCCATCATGTCGGGCCGAAAGCAAAATAATGCTGAAATGTGCCCTGCAGAGGAAAACACTCTATTTTGGCTTAAACACCAGACTATAAATAAGCAGATTAGCGTATATAAACGTTTGGATTATTCCTGTAGCGAATTACGCCGTTATCTTGAAATGGGATAAAATTAACTGCCTTTTGTCGAAAGCAAAATTACCGTATTTTTAATTACTGAAACCACAACAGATTTAATATTCTGTACGTTAGTGGCCAGTAGTAATGGGAGAGGTATATCCCAGGGAACGAAACCGTTTTGCCAAAAATAAAATTACTCCCTCCACTTCCCAGGTCACGTGACACCCTCTCCTCCGGCGCCAGATTTGAATGTGACAGTGTTGCCAACTGTTAGGAGGGAAAATGTCCCTCCCGCAGGGATATTTTCCCTCCGAAAATTCCCTCCGCGGGGAAATATTTGCCGTTATGTTTGAAATAAAGAACGGTAGCCAACTGTGAGTACGTAAAATGATGGAAAAGGAGGGAAATGTGTAGGGAGAATTTCCCTGTTTTTTTTAAATATTTTGCAGTTATGTTTGGAAGTGAGATTGATTGCCAACAGTGAGTAGGGAGAATGAGGTAAATGTAGAGGGAGCATGTCCCTCCCGGGGAAATATTGCAGGGGAAGTAAGGTTTTCGTCAAAAATAGAAGTATCCCCACCAATTAGTAGTCCCACCACTTCTCCGATCACGCGACTTCCTCTCCTCAGGCGGCATATTTGAATTTGAAAGTGATGCCGACTGTGAGTAGAGGGAAAAAAATTCCTTCCCCGTGGAGTAAGAGTGGTCTAAGTCGAAGTTATTTTAAGAGTGAGATAAAAGTCTGACAGTTTAAAATATGGTAACCAGGGAGTTAGTCTTTTTCTCGAAAAGAGATGGCTGTCGAATCCTGCCGCTTTTACAAAAAAAATGTATAGGTTCGTAATAAGCATATGCAAATGTGAGAATGATGTCGAGGAGGAATATAATTGCAATATCGTGTATGTCCTGTGATAAAATGGGCGTAATTGATTGTTCCGGTGTGTCGCCGGGTTAAAATGGATTTCGGTGTTTAGCCGAAACATCGCACATGTTGCAACGCCGATATATTGTGCAAGCTCCTCATGTTAGATATTTGCAAGTTTCGATGTCGACCTAAGCGTTATGCGAAGGTCGATTGCATGGTACAGTACAGCATCTGACACATGTGTATGGTGTAATGAATGCATGCGCTTAAGTAATTGTGCAAACTCAATTCAGTTGATCGATCTTTATGTGAACGTAAGCGATACAAGTTTAAATGGTCGCTAGGAAAATGTTGCATTGATGAGATAGAGGTAGTTAAGCATGTCCTGAGGCTCTTAACGTTAGTATAATAATGGATTATCTACAATAAATTATTCGTAATGTGTAAGAGTGTATACATATGCACGCGCA
>Ga0131853_10017072_pt1 | contig 13228 bp, 10 predicted proteins | sample TergutLab28metaG_FD_92764 | JGI IMG/M metagenome (GOLD analysis project Ga0131853, IMG submission 92764) | Labiotermes labralis P1 segment gut microbial communities from Petit-Saut dam, French Guiana - Lab288 P1 (version 2) (version 2) | ecosystem: Host-associated > Arthropoda: Insects >...
CAAAGAGGCGAGTTGCTTGTGCTTATCATATCATTTTAATTTTTGCATTTTTATCAAACCTTTGTGAACACTTCAAGCTAAAATAAGTGGGAGGTGGGGGGGAGGGGGGGGGGGGGGGGGGGGGGGGGGGGGGGGACAGGCCTGACGTGTTAATTGAAAAGTCAGCTGGCGGTGCGGCTTGGTCATGTTGTTGTCCGACATTAAAGACAAACATATCCGAATAATCGAGTTAAACGTGAGTCTTTTACGACGCACATTCCAGTACTGAAACGTGAAGGCGACGATCCCTGGCCCTTACGAAGGTTCCAGTGGCTGCAGTTTATTTGCTATCGATGGCAGGATGTGAATACTAGCAAAGAATGGATTACCGGTATTAAGATTATTTCCTGTTCCTCTTAGTGTTGTTAATTTATGGAATATGTAGAGTGAAACAGAACACACATTTAACTCTCTTTAATCTGATAACCAATTAACTGAAGAATAAGAACGAACTAAATGCTACTTATTAATTTTTTTTACCTCTGATAGTCTTAACATGTTTCGGGCACTACTATGCCCATTATCAGGAGCTCACGACTATGATGTGCTATACCCTGCAGCCCGGACACCACTCCAGCCTACCCGCACCTAACTTCCAACCTACAGCAACCCAAGAACGAGACGACCAATGTGGTAATAAACATTATAGTCGTGAGCCTCCTGATGTTGGGCATAGTTGTGCCCGAAACATGTTGAGCGTATAAGAATTACAATAAAATAAGAAGTGGCATCTAGTTGGATTTTATTATTCAGTTATCACAATGATTCACAGTCCAACACACATTAAAATGATAACTAATTAGTAAGTAATGTTGAAAAAACGAGAAGACAGACGGAGAAACAGATGTTGGAGTTCAGATGTGGCGATCTCATTAGTTCTGTTGTGATGTGAGAAGCACGTTAATGAGGGTGTCGCGCTGTGAGTCGGGAAACATCATGATTTGATGTTGGTAGAGGGCTTGGTTGGGCAGTGCAAATCGGTCTTCATTTGCAATGGTCTTAATTGCGGCGGGGGGGGGGGGGCGGGGGGCCTTTTGAGATCACACCTCGGGTGTACCGGCCTTGGGGAAAAACTTGGTATTTCGGGTGGGGAAGGGGTTGGGTGGGGTAGCTTAATCCATTTTTCTTTTGAATTGTTTTTATTGGGGGGGGGGGGGGGGGGAGCGGGGGTCTTATGAAGATCAACGTTCGATGTAACGAGCTTAGGAGATAACTGTCGACGAACATCGGACTTGCATTCAGACTCAACTGCTATCCGGTACACTGAAGGTACTGTGGCAAATCGGAAGTAGGCGTAGATGCTTCTGTTACGTTGAGGCATTCGCACTACGGGGATTTTACACAGCGCAAGTTGGTAGTTGTTACGAGGGAACCAACTACCAGCCCAAGCTGCCTAAATAATAATAATAATAATAATAATAAACAGTACACACAGACAGAGAAGTTACATGAAATAGGCCAGATATAATAATTAAAAACAAAAAAGAGAAAATATGCACACTGATAGATGTGGCAATACCCGCAGACAGAAATATTGTGCAAAAGGAAGTGGAAAAGAAGTTAAAATACAAGAGTTTGTGTATAGAGATACAACGAATGTGGAACCTGAAATGTACGATTGTACCAGTAATAACTGGAGCCACTGGAATAGTAACGAGAAGCTTAAGGAACAATTTCGGAGCTGTACCAAGAAAACATCCATAGATTCACTACAAAAGAAAGCTATGCTTGGAACATCACACATAATACGGAAAGTACTGCAATGTGAAGCTTGAAGCCTGACCGGTGGGGATCACCGCTGGTTCAAGAGAAGTACCAGGAAGAAAAGGCCTGTGACAAGAGATATCCTTATTGTATAATAATAATAATAATCATCATCATAATCACCATAATCATAAAATCGTAATACACAACCAGGAAGGAGGAAAGAGCAGAGGTCTTCTGACAGCACAGAAGAGAATGGTGACCATACCAAGGAAACTAAACATGGACCGTCTCAAAGTCCACATAATATCGGAGTCGGGCAAGAAAATGGAAAGACATTGAATAAACGATTCCGGTGGAGCCGAGAGGAGATGAAGGAAGTGTTGTAGTGTTTCACGTACATCAAAGAAAAGACATTAAGAGAGAAATCTAAGGAAGCATATAAATTATGGAGAGAGAGGAACCCAAAGACGAGAATGAATATAGATGCAAAAGCATTGTTAAACCAGAAAAACTACATCTTAAAAGCTCGAAGAGTAACGGCTGGTGAAATTGAGGAGATAAAAGAAAATATTAGACTTAAAATAGGGGATGATACAGAAGATTACACAAATGGAGTGAATGGCGACAAAATGGATGCAAATGTTATAGAGCACCAGAAGTGAGTCCAAGAAAACGACAATACTGGCTTTGCTAAAGTAGAGAATAATGAACACCCAAGTGCTGAAGGAGAGCAACAAACAGTTAAGAATAAGGTAAAGGAAGATCTTCAAATAATGTGGTATAAGTTTAGGCTCCTACAAATGTCTGAAAGGGAGAAGCTGCCAAAACTAAAAACGAAAGGCAAATTGATAAAACTTCAAGAAGAAATAAATGAAGTAATTGAAGAACATTTAGAAGAAGATGAAATGAATATAACAGATATAAAAAACCTGATATATGCAGCAACCACAATCATGACACAAACACTGAATGAGCCCAGCATAAGAGCAAAAATTGAAGAGATCTTAAGGTTTGGAAAATAAGAATGTAGAAACAGATAAGCAGCTGGAGAAAAGAGTTATCAATAATAGCTGAAACTGGAACAGACTCTGATAATGGAAAGTTTAAAAAGAAAAAGAGAAAGATTTTTAAAAAATATAGAGTGACAGACGCTGGGAAAGTTGCACAGTTGACAGAAATATTGAAGCAGAAAGTGCAAGCAAAAGCCGAAAGAATTAGAAGGTATGAAAAAAGGGAAACCCAGTATAGTCAGAATAAGATGTTTAAAAAAAGACACTAAAAAAATTTTACAGGAACCTGGGTATGAAGAATATAGAGGCCAGAGAACCTCCATCTTTGGCAGAAGGAGAGAATTACTGGAAGTCACTATGGGGAGAAGAAGCACAGCATAATGAAAGAGCAGAAGGGATAACAAGGGAACAGGAAAGGAAAGTTAGTCATATGGATTGGATGCCTTTACAGATTACAGAAATTGCTTCATATTTGTCTAAAGCTCAAAATTGGAAATCTGGAAATGATCAAATACAAAATTACTGGCTTAAAGCTTTCCCAGCTACTCACAGGCATATCACAAAAAACTTCAATGCAATAATAGAGGAACCGGAAAAAGGCACCTGACTGGCTGACCAGAAGAATAACTTATTTGATACCAAAATCAGGGGACAGCAAGGAAGTCAGAAACGACCATGTACAAAGCCCTAACAGGAATAATAGCCAAAGGAATCTCCATACATTTGAAAGAGCAGAGCTTACTACCAGCAGAGCAAAAAGGATGTCACCCTGGAACTTAAATTTCAAGGATCAATTATTGATACGAAAGGCAATATATGAGGACTGCAGGAGAAGAAAAAAGAAATTAAGTATAGCCTGGATTGATTACCAGAAAGCATTTGATAGCGTTCCACATAGCTGGGTGGAAAATTCAATAGAATTGGTAGGAGTGAACAGTAAAATTTTTAGATTTTGTAACTATCTATGGAGAAAAGGAACACAAGGCTTATTTTAAAAACAAAGCAGGAAGTAATGCAGTCACAACCTATTCAGATACGAAGAGGAATATTCCAAGGGGAATCTCTTTCGCCATTACTCTTTTGCATTGCATTTATTCCATTAACAAACGAAATGAACAGAGCAGATATTGGGTATCAAGTACATGGAACTGAGAGGAAAATAAGTCACTTAATTTTTATGGATGAATTCAAACTGCTAGGTAGAAATGAGAAAGATTTGAAGAATGAAATGGAAATTGTACAAATAATTAGCAAAGTCGTACACATGAATTTTGTTTTAGAAATATTTCCAAGAATATGTTTAAAAAGAGGTAGTGTCCAAAGGAAAATGCACGTAGGAAGCATATTTGAGAAGAAAATTAAAGAACTGGCCCCGAGAAAAGCATATAAGTATTTAGGCACAGAAGAGAGTTTCGACATACAGCATAAAAATGAGGATGAAAAGCTGAAGAACGAATACATGAGGAGACTGAGACTAGTTTTGGGTACAGGATTAAGTGCAAAGAATAAAATTCAACAATTTTATCATTGGCAGACCCAGTACCTAGATCTAGTTTTGGAATTATTAATTGGCACCAGGAAGAACTGCAAAAACTAGACCGGAAAACAAGGAAAATTCTGACCATTCATGGACAGCATTACCCAAAAGCAGATGTGGGAGGGAGTGGTATAAACAAATACTTGAAAGGTGGATAGAAATATTCATTGAGTGGAGAATGTGATCACTGTCAATATATCAATATGCTAATGAGGAAAATCACGGTTAACCTTTTGGCGCCAGAATTATTTTTTAATTTTAGCACACCCTATATATAAAATTTGAATAACACAGGAACCAAATACGTTAGAATTATGAAACAAACTGAATTTGAAGAGAAAAAAACCGAGAGTATACACCATGTTTAAAATATTCGGTACCTATATTTGTTGAATAAATAAGTAAAATGCAACTTTGGAAGTTAGCGGTGCGGTACGTCAACTATAGTTGACGTTAAGCGACTAAAGATTAAATAACTGCAAGAAATGCAATGCACTGTCTTAGACATTTATTGTACTGCACCGGTACTTCTTACAACTGTCTTCCTGCCGATGAGCCCTCGGGTTCGAAACGGGTACATGTAGAAGAAACTGTGAAAAATTAAAATGAAATAAAATGTAACAAAGGTGCGTTTTTTGCTCTAAATTATGTGGTCATTTTATAGTTCACGGTAAAGCAAAATTAATATCGTTACAGTGTTTATCGTAATCTAAAAGTACTTGCATGTCTGCAGTAATAGGAGACTCCTTAATTAGCAGTCAGGAAATGCTTACATAGCATGACTTGACGTATCTGGCTATTTATCTCAGTATTTAACATAATTGATGCAAAAAATTTTGTTTCATAATAAGTTTTATTTCATGCCTCTACATGTTTCGAGCACATTTGCTCATCATCAGGAGGTCAAAATTGCATTACACATCCTCTGGTATCATCATACCTATAGGTGTGATGATACCAGATGCTGTGTAATGCAATTTTGACCTCCTGATGATGAGCACATGTGCATTACACAGCCTCTGGTATCATCATACCTATAGGTGTGATGATACCAGACGCTGTGTAATGCAATTTAACCTCCTGATGATGAGCACATGTGCATTACACAGCCTCTGGTATCATCATACTTATAGATGTGATGTTACCAGAAGTTGTGTAATGCAATTTTGTCCCCTGATGATGAGCACATGTGCATTACACAGCCTCTGGTATCATCTTACCTATAGGTGTGATGATACCAGAGGCTGTGTAATACAATTTTGACCTCCTGATGATGAGCACATATGCTCGAAACATGTAGAGGCATGAAATAAAACTTATTGAGAAACAAATTTTGTGCATCAAGTTGGTTAAATTCTGAGATAATTATACTGAAATGAACGGTCAGCAAAACGTAAAAATATCTGGCTAGTCTGTTGTGTTGGTACCCCTGGGTTATTAAGTTGCCAGTGCCCCATTTAGATCTTCTGTTATGAATTGTCTAATATAGGCTGGGTAAAATAGTGGAAAGTTACATTAACTGTTGAGCAGAACACGTTCTTAAATTTGAATAAACTTGGTAATAAATTTTGTTTAATTTTTACAGAAATATATAAATACTCAGATGAATACAGTTGAAATTTTTTGCAAACACAGGTGGGTCTTCTAGTAGTAGTATGTTATTTTTGTCAACTATCAGCCAGTATTTTAATGTGTCGTGGAGTATTTAAAAAAATTACTGAATTATAAATTTCACATCTCTTCTGTGACGTTTACATTAGAAAGACAGACTGTTATGGCGGGTGTGATTATGATAATTTTTGCAAGTTCTTTCCTCGCGCATGCGCACCTAACGGATATAAAGCCTATACAAAATAGAAACCGTAAGTGACTCTTGACCCTACTTGCTTACACTCTCGTGACGAAACAACGAATTCAGGCTAAACTTCCCTTCTCATGCTTTGTTTGTCCAGCTTCTTCAGGATAGTCACTTGTGTCTGATAGCTAACTTTGGCGAAATATTTCATCATGGTCTCCGTTTGTAATTTTAGCTCTGACGTGCGAATATGACAAATGGATTTATGCCTTTGTTACGCGAATATTATTCTGTAATAAAATGTTGCTTCGAGATGGAAATTAATTAATGTCTCATTTCCTTGCTTCTAATGAGAGTTTGGTAAAACAGTTTAATTTCCTTCTGTGCGGAACCGTGACGTAGATTTATATTGAATCTACCTTAAACGTGAGTTTCCCATTTTCTTTACATTCTAGCTATTTCTTATGTCTTGGTTCTTCATGGCACCAGATGCACAGCCTTGCCCCCCCATGAATTTTCAAAGCACTTTGTTATGTTAGCTTACACAAAGCAACACAGTTCAATTACCTTACGCGTCTTTTCATTTCGTCCTTCTTACTGTGTGTTCTTGAAGTACCTTTCATTGCTATCAACCGTTTTTGCGATACAGAATGTTGAGTTTCTCATGGAATTGTCCGGAGTTCTGAATTCCAGGGAATTGTAAGACGTTTCTGGAAAACATTACGAACGTCACGTTTTCGACTTTTCAAAGACTTACATCTTTACCGACGTTTCGATCGACCAGTGGAAAATAGAATATGAAAGTAATTATGTCAGAGATATGGGTGTGAAACGTGGTCGCTGACGTCGAGGGAGAAACTTAGGCTGAGTGTATTTTAGAATAGGGTGTTGAGGAGAATATTCGGGCCTAAGAGAGATGAGGTAAGGGGGAATGGAGAAAATTACATAATGAGGAGCTTAATGTTCTCTAATCCTCGCTCAATATTGTTCGGATGATAAAATCGAGAAGAATTAGATGGGCGGGCATGTAGCGCGTATGGGGGAGGGTAGAGGCGTATACAGGGTTTTAGTGGGGAAACCTGAGGGAAAGAGACCACTAGGGAGAACCAGACGTAGATGGGAGGATAATATTAAGATGGATCTTCAGGAAGTGGGATGTGGGGGTATGGACTGGATCGAGCTGGCTTAGGATAGGGACAGGTGGCGAGCACTTGTGAATGCGGTAATGAATCATCGGGTTCCATAAAATGCGGAGAATTCCTTGACTAGCTGCAAATCGGTTAGCTTCTCAAGAAGGACTGTGCTGCATGGAAAAAGTAAGTAAGTAAGTAAATAAGTAAGTAAGTAATAAGTAAGTAAGTTAGTAATGATGTCAGAGAGATAGGACCTACTTACTGCAGTAACTACCGGGAAATGATTCCGTTCGGAATGTTAGATGGGTAAAAGGTTTCGAGTGATTCTACTGCTTGTTTCTTCAAGGTAAATATATATTTCCGTTCCGTCTACGAAACCACAAGACCCTCAGTCCCATAATCAATACTGCGAGTGTTTTATTGCGTATAAATAATTTATTTTTCATAGAATCCTGTCTTGTAACAAAAACAAACAGGTTTTTGGTGCTGGTTTTGTGTGTTTTGTTTGGCGTCATTGTTGGTTGTAAAGTTTAGGAGGGAATGTGGTAAATGAATAAAACAGTGAGATGGACGCTGAGGGAATGACACTGACATGAGAAAACCGAAGTACCAGGACACAAAATCCAACCCATATCACCGGATCCAGCACAAATCCCGTACGAACCACGGAAGGTGCGTGCCAGGAGGCCGACGGCTCAACTGCCTGAACCATACCACAGGCTTGAGAACTGCGCTCTTCTGGTTTGTTACGCAGCGAGTAGCCGTAATTTCTTACTGACATTTCGGGACAACCTATCGGTCCCATCTTCAGGGCCCAGGAATCCAAGGATCCTAATTCTAAAATGAGCCATTCCCGTTGTGTATATATAAACAATAGGTGTGGGTATCAGTCAATAACGCAACAATATCTAAAAAGATGTTTAATGTGGCCATCATCAGATTTTCATCCGAAAGTATGGTGGTAGTGCTTTATAGGATTGGTATGGGTATGTCACGATGGTGAGATCTCAGCATCTGTGATGTTTGTTATATGCTATTTATAGGGCGGCAGGGGGGGGGGCAGTATCTGTGATGTGCGCAGATACCCCCCTGCGCCCCTTAAAAATATGTTGTCCCGAAACATCGGCACGAAATTACCACCCCTCGCTGCGTAATATCCCAGAAGAACGTAGTTCTCATCGACTTAGAGGCGGACGTCTGAAATCACGCATGGCATGAAATTGTTTTTGAAAAAGACTCAAATCTACTGAGATGTTACACCGTATAGACTTGTAAACAGTTACCGACATTTTGGGAGTGAAATTCCTTCATATTGAGAGTCAAGCAGTGAATGAAGAGTTGACCCTGAAGTTGGTGGCAGTATGACTCTCCGAAACGTCGGTAACTACTACTTGATACGGTGTAAGATGCTAGAAAACTTGAGTAATCAACAGAAAAGCCCCTTGATAGCCTGATATATGGCCTTTTATTAATTAACTGATCGATTAATTGATTAATTAACTTAGTTGTTCATTTAACGATGCTCTAAGCGTTGTATTGTTGCCCCTTCATACAGGGAACTAGTTAGTATGAATTGGATAGGATCGGAAATATAATGGCCTTCGAGTATTATAGAACACTCTAATTTATTTCAAGTGTACAACGTATTCAGGTTTTGATAATTGTACAGGGTTATTCAAAATATTTGTCGGTGTTTTAACAACTTGCCACCTCGTTCTCCAGATGCAACCCAATGTGATTTCTTTCTATGGGGTTACGTCAAGAATCAGGTTTATGTTCCTCCTCTTCCCGCAAGTATCCCGGAACTGAAGGTACGAGTCAGAACCGCCACTGAAACCATCACCGCTGACATGCTACAAACTGTTTGGAACGAACTCGATTATCGTGTTGATGTTTGTAGAATCACAAAGGGTGCACATATAGAGCACCTGTAAGTTATGTAACAAAAACCTGGAGTGTTGATTCTATTAAATGAAAAACACATATACTGCTATCTCAATAGTACTGTGTATGACAAGTTGTTAAAACCCCGACAACCATTTCGAATCACCCTGTATTTCGGTCTCCGAAACATGTGCCGCGGACTGTCGTGTTAGTATCGTTTTTAGGTCCAAATTTGTTTATTGACCGTGCGCACTGTGAGTTTACTGGGGACGTCTTTAAGCATTGCAGTTCACACAAGGTTCCACTTTGTTTTCTGTCCCAGAAAGCAGTTTGTGTGAGTTTATTGTGTCCAGCTGTGTTAAGACCTGCTAATGTTAACTGATCTCGCGTGTGTGCAACTTGGTTTAGATAGGAGACAATAGAAACTGTGGGTCTATTGCGCACGAGACCTATGGCAACACAAAGGAAAGAATGATGAATGTCCTGAAGGACTGGGGTTTGTACACTCTAGGGTACACTTTCACAGTTTTAGCGAAATGTGGCACGTCTGGATGAGATGGGTAATATGCAAAAATGCTGTGATTATGAGGCTAACTCGGGAGGCTTAAGCATAGACAGAAATTTAGTTAACTTGACCCCGAAAAATGAAGACGTTACAATGTTCCGTAATGTCGGGAAATATTCGTCAGACCACATGGCGTCACATCCCAGAAGACTTGAGTCTTCAGCGCCACCGCTTTGAGAACTTCAAATTTCACATTCATTTTATCAGAGTGAAAGATACTTGACGGAATTAATACGCTTATGGTGACAGAAAAAGACCCGAATAACCAGAATAATAAATCTTTTAGACGTTCAGGATTGCATACAGTTTCAAAAGTCTTGTAAACAGATATTTCAAATTTAAAATCAGAAGGATAATCATGCTTTTATGTGGGCAGCTACAGTGGATTTATAGATGTACGGAAAAAACTCCATGCCCAAACTTCGTGTGTTGGTAGGGATGCTAAAACAAAGAATTTTATGTTCATGGTTCCGTGCATCGTTGATCTATTTCAATAATTGTCCAACGAGATGCAACACAAAGCAGTCTATTTGTTATTCTGCTAGTTCACATTACGTGTTTCGGGCGTCAACCAAACCCATCATCAGGAGTACACAAAACTGTAACTACAGCCTCCGGTACTGTGCAGCTACTTCCCTCCAACATGGCAAAGTTGGCCATGTTGGAGGGAGGTAGCTGCACAAAAAATATGACCAGTACCGGTGGCTGTAGTTACAGTTTTGTGTACTCCTGATAATGGGTGTGGTTGACACCCGAAACATGTATAGTGAACTTGCAGAATAATAAATAAACTGCTTTGTGTTGTATCTCGTTGGACAATTATTGATAGAGCCAAAATAAAGATTTATTTTCCAGGAACTGTATTTTGGAGATGGGTCCTCGCAGCGCTACGGGCCGTCAAATTGGGGCTGACTAAGTTTCGAAATCAAGCAAAACCACTGAAGTATCGTTAGAAACAAATTGTATTTCTTGCCAATTTAGAGCAGACGTTGAAACGTACGGCCACCGACCTCGATACGCAGCCGACAACAACGAAGAAGAGGCTGACGAATGCGCCCAAAAATGCCAGGTTGCTGCCTGATTGTTGCTGCTGCGTCAAAGATACGCTGGATTGGATGGAGCGGGAGAGTGGCTTGACCTTCCAGGTCACCGGACCTCACACCAAAGGACTTCTTCCTATGGGACCCACATTTAAGCCCTGATTTACACGTCGCCAGTTGTTTCTGAAAAGGATATTCTTTTCCCATATCGTTGAGGCAGTAGCAACCTGGCATTTTTGAGCGTACATGTCAGTCTCTGCTGCTTCGTCGTCGGTTGTGTCTGGAGGCCGGTGACCGTAAGTTTGAACCTCTGATCTAAAATTAGTGCGAAATACAAATTGATTTTTAAAATATTCAAGTGGTTTTGCTTGCTTTCTAAACTTAGACCCAATCTGACGGTTCACAGCGCTGCAAAGACGCATCTCCGACATACAGTTTCTTGAAAATAAATCTTTCGTTTCGGTGCCCCCCCTCACACCTCAAGAAATTTGGGCATGGAGTTTTTCCGCCCCCTGTTTACCTCTCGTCGCGGTAATGTCATTGTACTTCATACTGCCTTTAGACGCCCAACATCAACTATAGTTGACGTACCGCACCGCTAACCTCCAATGTTTCATTTTATATATTTATTCAACAAATATAGGTACCGAACATTTTAAACATGGTGTATATTATCCGTTTATTTCCTCTTCAAAGTGCAGTTTGTTTCATAATTCTAACGTATTCGATTTCTGTATTATTCACATTTTATATACAGGTTGTGCTAAAATTAAAAAAATATAATTACGGCGCCAAAAGGTTAAGCACCGAAATATGCAGTGGCTGTGAGTGGTGGATTATAAACAGTATAGAAAGAAACAGCGGTGTCTTTATTCCTAGAATTTATCTGCAGGGACTAAGGAAGATGAAATCCTCAATCTTGATAGCCAGTGTCCTGGAATAATTCAAACCAGGCACCCTCTTAGTGCAAGTCGGAAGGTTAGCAGCTTGGGACACTTTGATCTTTGGCTGCAGCTGTCTTTAGAAGCTGAATATTGTCTCACTTTACAGAATTCAAGAGCTTTTGCGTTAGGCCTAAAAGTCGGAGTGTTCGTCAAGCGAATCCAGACGCCATAATGTTTGATCGTTGATCTTTAATTCCTTTGTGACAAAGTCACGTGACTTCTGACCACTTTTCATTTGAATGTGTCTGTGTGTTGGTCACCGGGTCGAAAACTTGCAGCCAATTTATATCTTGGTAAGACCTCACCCAAACACCCACTCACCCTCTCATCCCCTTGACTCACTGTCACACTATTTCTCATGTGGATATGTCAGGAGTTCTGCTTTTCTGCTTCTACTAATGGTTCCTTTGAATCAATGGGCTTTCTAGTGAGATCCCTGTTCTAATGGAGCTGAGCCGTATGAAACCACAAGGTGTAATTCAATCCTGGAGTTTCATATGCTACAGGGTGTAATTCAATCCTCGAGTTCCACATGCTTTCAGATTTGGTAACATCAATTTCAGTAGTGGCGTAATACTTCATTTCAAATATAATGGTCCTCATTTTTAAAAGCTTAATCAAATATGTATTTTGAAAATAAAGAAAGGTTTATTAAAATTTTGAAATAAAATACGAAGACTAAAATATTTTTTATAAATTTTTTATAATTTTTAAAAGCTTCATCAAATATGTATTTTGAAAATAAAGAAAGGTTTACTAAATTTTCAAATAAAATACGAAGATTAAAATAATTTTTTTTTAATTTTTTATAATTTTTAAAAGCTTCATCAAATATATATTTTGAAAATAAAGAAAGGTTTATTAAAATTTTGAAAGAAAATACGAAGAATAAAATATATTTTTTTATTTTTAATAATTTTTAAAAGTTAATCAAATATGTATTTTGAAAAAAAAAAAAAAAAAGTTTTTTAAAATTTTGAAACAAAATATGATGACAAATAATTTTAGTTTCACAGACCGAAATTAGTTACGGGCTATTGAATGGGTTTTGAAATGCGAAGGATTTTTTTTTTCCTTACGGGAACAGTTTAGAGAAAGCGGGAAATAAAATATTTAATTTTTTAGGTTATTAATTTAATGAGACGTCTGTCATTATAAATGCCAGGTGCACACATCTCAGAACACTACATGCCAAAGGGTAACATGAATCAAGATCCACACTCGAGATCTACAAATATTAGAGAGCACAATAAAAGAAAAAATAGTCGCCACGGCGATCTGGCGAAAGGGATTTGTGCAGCCCTACTCTGAACTATACCCCAACTCGCACATATGTCGTCGTGATATCGTACGTAATTAATCACGCGCGAATCCTTGCGCTTCTAATGGCAGCCAGCTGTCTGGTGAAGCGAACAGAGCCATGGAATATAACTTTGCTGCTACCAGTTTGCACTTTCCGCACCGCGGAGTTGTTGAGGTGCGGGTCTTCTGGGAAGTGATCTGTGCGCCGGGTTGCTTTTACCCTCAAGGGTTCATTCTTGTTGCATGCAAACCTAAATACGTGATGATAAACA
>Ga0131853_10017073_pt1 | contig 13227 bp, 12 predicted proteins | sample TergutLab28metaG_FD_92764 | JGI IMG/M metagenome (GOLD analysis project Ga0131853, IMG submission 92764) | Labiotermes labralis P1 segment gut microbial communities from Petit-Saut dam, French Guiana - Lab288 P1 (version 2) (version 2) | ecosystem: Host-associated > Arthropoda: Insects >...
TTCATACATTGTATTTTTAACTGCTTCAATGTCACTCGCAACCTGTTTACGTTTTCGCATAAGGCAATTCACCTCCGTGATTATATTATATATTTGTTGGAGATAGATTGCAACTTAGTATAAGAGAGGTAATGAGAAGATTAACAAAAGAAGGTAGCAATGTAAGCAGCCTGTATTCACACATGAATACAGGCTGCTGTTATAGACGAGGCAGGATTCTATTCGCCAATATATACGGCAAGTTTTTCAAGGGCGCTGTCCGGTATCAGTACTGTTCCGTGCTCCATCAAGTAATATTTTGAGTAAGCGGATGCACAGTGTTGACGGCCATGCTCGGAAACAATGGGGTTGATTTTGGATATCAGCTCCGGATTGCCGTCTTGCAGCTCAATGAAGAGGTAGAATAGGCTGTTGTGCTTAAATAGCGCGTCAAAGAACCGAGACTCATCGATGAATAGTCGGTTGAGCCTTGCAGCGGCTGTCGCGGCTTCGTCGAGCGTATCAAATGAAAATACGAAAACAGGAGCGGCAGTTGCGGAAGCCTCGCGCTCAAACCTGGCGCCGCGATGCTGATCCTTTTGATCCGAGCCGTCAGCCGAAACGTCTTGATGGAGCTTTCGCTGCAACTGCTTGAAGCGTTCCTCAAGATCGTTTGGGTTTTGAACCTTTGTCACGATGATCGTTATGCTGTCTTGAGAGTAGGGGATGGCCTCTATCATCAGGGGGAAATTCTCGGACTCGAATCCGCACTGCATATGAGCTTCTTCCATTATGTCGCGAAAGAGTTCCTGCGCTTTTTCTGAGCCATACGCAAGTTCTCCGAGCTTTATATTGCGCTCGTCCAGATCAAGGCGGGTCAGCATTATCTTTACCTGATTTTCATTGATTCGTTCTATCTTCATAGTATCACATCCTTTACAGCACATGACCATTAGTGTAAGGATAGTATAATGCTAATTGCGCAAAAAGTAAAGATGATATTTACGGAAATAGAGTGCCCTCTTCCAGCTTTTGATATGCGCGGTAATTGTCTACGCCGCCGAAGAAGTGCAGTGCATGGGAGAAAGAAGCTGCTTCCGGTGGTAAATATTGATCCAAGTATGGCGTAAAACGCCGCACAATGCTGTCGTCAAGGTGAGTTTGAGTATGCCTAAGGCGCTCGAGCTGCTCCAGCTTGACGCGCGCGGCGGTCAGGCTGACGTCGAATATACGGGATATCCTGTGTACGTCCAGGTTGTGACCGCGCCGGTGTATTTCGAGAAGCAGCGCGCTTGGGATCAGAAACTGAGAGGCAAAAAAATTAGCCTCCGCCTCTTCAACCGGAGCGTTGCGTTTATGGTTTAGAATTACGTGCCCGACTTCGTGCAGCATGGTGAAACGAACCCTTGGCGTGTACCTGTCGGCGTTGTAAAATATCATTGTGCGGTACGTGTCTGTGCCGGAAACGTAGAAGCCGTCCCCAAGCCGTCCGCCAAGCGAGAGCTCGTCGAAAGTTACGCCTGTGCGTTCACAAAATTCCTGATAGCTGCAAATTATTATGCTCTGCCCGGAAGGGGTAAGGAATGTGTCGCTGCTAATTGGACACGCGCCGATATTTAGCCGCAGAAGCTCGTTGTACGCCAGGAGAGTAGCGAGCGCAAGCCTTGGTTTTGTAGGCATTATGGCTTTTGTTCCGGCTGCGTATACTGTGAGCGCTCGGACATGAACTTGTCGAAGTTCTCGTTGATGAGCTTGTAGAGCTCGTCGGCATCCTCCTTGGGCAGGTTCCCCTGAATACGCGCAACCACCTTGACGTCGTTGTTTGTGAATTGATGGAAAGGCGAGTTGCGCTCGTCGGTTTTTTGAAGCAGGTAGTCGAGCGAGACGTCAAAAAAGTCGGCTATTATTTCCAATTCAGAGCTTGAGGGCGTTGACTTGCCCTTCTTCCATTCCGTAACTTTTCCGCGATAACCGTTTAACAAGCTTTCTATAAATGTTTGTTTTACTCCGTGCTCTTCCATAAGTTTCAGTATGCGCTCAATTGTCTTCATGCTGTTGGTATCCATATGTATCACCGAGCCTTCGTAGAGGTATTATCACTAATTTACTGTTTAGGAAATAATAACATTAATCCGATTGCCGGTCAATAGCCAATTGAGATTGACAACTATCAAGACTTTCAATTATAATTGTGACTGTAGAATCAATTAAAGCTGGGAGTGAATGCGTTTGAAGATACGAGATTTTGCCATCGAGATGTATATGAACGCCTACGAGACAAAGTGCCGTTACAACCTTGCGGAGACATGCGTTTCGTCGTTGACTGTAAATGAGTTGCTTGAGCTTAGCGGCGAAAGGGATAAAAATTTGGACGAAATGCTGTCGCTTCGTATGACATATGGCCACATCGAGGGCAGTCCAAGCTTCAAGGAAGGCATTTGCGGCCTTTGCGAAACGATAAAGCCTGAAAACGTGACTGCCACTCATGGCGCAATCGGCGCTAACGCGCTGGTTTTCTGCGCTTTGGTTGAGCCTGGCGACGAGGTGATATCCGTACTGCCGACTTATCAGCAGTTGTACTCCGTACCGGAAGCCCTTGGCGCTAAGGTGACTACCCTTCCTCTTAACATGGAAAACGGTTTCATGCCGGACGCCGGACTGCTTGCCGAGCGCATGAACGAGCGCGTCAAGTTGGTTGTCATCAACAATCCCAACAATCCTTCCGGGTCGGTGATGGACAAGGCATACCTCCAGCGGATAATCGACTCGGTGAGGCCGTACGGCGCGTACATACTATGCGACGAAGCGTACCGCGGGCTTACGCACTCGGGCTTAAATCTTACGGAATCCGTCGCGGATATGTACGAAAAGGGGATCAGTACATCCAGCATGTCGAAGGGCTTTGCTCTTGCGGGGCTTCGCATAGGCTGGGTTGCCGGACCGAAGAACGTGATAGAGCTTGTCAACAAGCACCGGGACTACAATACAATAAGCTGCGGAGTTGTTGACGACTACCTGGCCGGCCTTGCCCTAAAGCACAGCGCCAAGGTCTTCGAGCGTAATCTCAAGATCGTCAGGAAGAATATCGAAGTGCTTGACGGCTGGATAGCTTCTGACCCTAACTTTTCATATGTGCGGCCAAAGGGCGGGACCACGGCCTTTATAAAGCTGGGCTTCGACATGCCGTCGAAGGAGTTTTGCTTGAAGCTTCTGGAAGATACCGGGGTCATGATAGTACCGGGGAGTACTATGGACACGGAGGGCTTTGTACGTATGGGCTATGCGTTCGAGAAGGATTTGCTTGAGACGGGGCTGGGCATTATTTCACGGTTTACGCGAGAGATTGTTGGCTCGTGATTATACAGTGAAACAACTTTAATTAAGACCAATATTTTGTGGAACGTTGGCGGCAGAGGCCAATGCTTCCAGAAAATATTGGTTCGTTTTTAAAGTTGTTTAACTATAAAAAATAGGGGTGAAGATATGGAAAATTTGAAGCTGGATGATTTTAAGAATTTTATGTTCCTTAACAACCTGAAGTACTCGCCGTCGGGTGGGAGTGCGGCTGTTGTCGGCAGCAAGGCAAACGACAAGAATGGCTACAGCAAGACCATCTATGTGGACAAGGGCAAGGGATATTTGCCGCTGACATCCATAAACGGCGGTGTTGGGCCGTATGCTTGGCTGGATGACGAGAACATTATTTTTGCGGAGACACGGAGTAAAGATTTGCAGGGTAAGGTCGAGAAAGGCTACGAGGTCACGAGTTTTCACAAGATTAACATTGGCGGCGGTGAAGCTGTGCCGATGTTTGATGTGGACGTAATCGTCACGGATATCGAGCTTTTGCCCGGCGGCGGATACCTCATGACGGCGCTGTTTGACAACTCCAGGCCATGCCTCAAAGATAAGAGCCCTTCCGAAGCGGAAGAACTGTTGAAGGAATTCAAGAAGGAAAAGGGATATCAGGTTGTGGACGAGTTGCCGTACTGGTTTAACGGCCGGGGTTTCATAAACAAGAAGCGTCGCCGCCTGTTCAAGTACAGCCCCGACACAGGGCTGGAATCATTGACCGACGCGCTTGACGATGTAGAATCCTATAAGCTTTCGCCTTGCGGCAAGTACATACTTTTCATCGGCGAAGTTGCTCCGTTTGATATCAGCGACCTCAAGAGCAACCTGTATCTTATTGATATCGAAAAGGGTGAGAGAAGGGCGCTTCTTTCGGAAAAGATGATTATACGCGGCTTTGGCTTCGCGGGCGACAAGATAGCGCTGGCGGCCACAAGCGGCGATAAGTACGCCTTTAATGAACATCCAAGCTTCTACGCGCTGGGATATGACGGCAGCATGAAACTGCTGCTGGATTATGACCTGTCCGTCGGATCGTACGCCAATTCCGACAGCCGTTTTATTGGCGGCTATGTCGACAAGGTGCAGGACGGATGCTACTACTTTATTTCGATGGACAAATATTATGCCGATGTTTACAAAATTTGCCTCGAAAGCGGAGCGCTGGAGAATGTTACGCGCTGCGGCGGAAACATCAGCTTCTTCGACATCAGGGATTCGTCAATTATCTACGGTTCGATGCAGGGGCTGGGGCTACAGGAAGTTTATGAACTGAAAAACGGCGTAACGACGAAAAAGAGCTCGTTTAACGATGATATACTGGCCAGCCGCAAGCTCTCACAGCCCGAACACCATTTGATGATAGATCAGGAGGGCGGCGAGATCGATGGCTGGATGATGAAGCCTGTGGATTGCGAGCCGGGAAAGAAATATCCCGCGATTCTCAATATTCACGGCGGGCCGAAGACTGCCTACGGAGACTGCTTTTTCCATGAGATGCAGTACTGGGCAAACCACGGCTACTTTGTGATGTTTTGTAACCCACGCGGGTCAGACGGCAAGGGCAACGCGTTTGCCGACATACGCGGCAAGTACGGAACAATCGACTATGACAACCTGATGCAGTTTACCGATGAGATGTGCGGCAAGTACCCCGATGTCGACAGCGAAAGGATCGGCGTCATGGGTGGTTCCTACGGCGGATTCATGACAAACTGGATCGTCGGCCATACGCACAGGTTTGCGGCGGCCGCAACGCTTTGCAGTATCTGTAACTGGGTCTCCATGGCATATGTCAGCGATATTGGCCACTGGTTCACCAAGGATCAGATGCAGGCCGACGCATGGGGTGATTTGGACAAAGTGTGGTGGCATTCGCCGCTGAAATATGCTCCCAACGTAAAGACGCCGACCTTGATACTGCATTCCGACGAGGATTACAGATGCTGGGTTCCCGAAGCCTACCAGTGGTTTACGGCATTGAAGCTCCATGGCGTAGAGACCAGGCTGCACATATTCCACGGCGAGAATCACGAGCTTTCGCGCTCGGGCAAGCCGGATAACCGTGTGCGCCGCCTTGAAGAGATCACCAACTGGATGGATAAGTACCTGAAGAGATAGAACTGCAGCTATAGGAATATGACTGCGAAACTGCATCAAAGGAGGGGTGCGCGGAATCGCAAGATTCCGTGCTGTTTACCCCGACGCGTGATGCAGATCGAGCTACATATTCCTATAGTCCGAGCCCGTAGAATCTACGGGCTCTTCTTTAAAAATGGGGTGAATATTGTTGGATAACTACATCGTGGCAATAGACGGCGGAACGACCAACACGCGTCTGCATCTTATGAAGGATGGGGATATAGTCGAAACTAAGCACGTACAGCTTGGGGCAAATTCCGACAACAAGCTGTTGGAGGACGCCATACGCAGGGAGGTTGACGGCTGGGGTCACATTGAAATAGATTGCTTTATAGCTTCCGGTATGCTTACATCCAATATCGGGCTTATGCCGACCCCGCATACAGAGGCTCCTTTTGACCCCGGTATGCTTTCGCTCTCGCCGGTATTTTTTGAAAACATTCACAAGGCGCCGTTTTACTTCATCTCGGGGGTAAAGTTTTTTGCGAACGGGCATAAAGACTCTGATCTCATTAAGGGCGAGGAGACGGAAATATTCGGATTCCTGCGGGATGAAGACATGACTAGGAGTATATTGTGCATACATTTCGGTACGCACAACAAGGCAATGCTGATTGAAAACGGGGTCATTACCGACAGCGTCACGACCATGGGCGGTGAACTGCTGCATCTGATTGTGAGTAATTCCATTCTCAAAAGCTCTGTGGCCGATCTTGCCGATTTTGAGATGGTACGGGAATATGTGGAGACGGGCTTTGAGTACGCCGCAGAGCTTGGTCTGACGCGGTGCTTGTTCTTGGGGCGTACGGGGGACATCTTGTTCAAAATGAGCAAGGATCAGGTGCTGTCATTTGTCTACGGCGCGCTTGTTCAGGAAGATTTGAAGGCTTACGAAAAGTTGCTGCTCAAGAAGACGGACAGGATCGTGGTATATGGGCGTGAAGGTTTCTCGCGGGCTTTTGAGATATGCTTGAACAAGCTGTATGGCGCGGATATTGCCGTGACAAGGATCGGTTTTGAACAGAGCGAACTGCTTAGCGCGCAGGGATTGTACTACATATATCAGAATTGCAGGAAGAAGGGTGATTGATGTGTCGACGAATGATATAAAGGCGGAGCTCTTGGCGGAGAAGCTTGTGGTGATTATCCGGGGCGTTAAGTCGGGCGACATGCCGTCGTTGTTTGAGGCGCTGGACGGGGCGGGGGTACGCTTCGCTGAAATTACGCTAAACACTGACGGCGCGCTGGATTCGATTGCGGCTATGCGCCGAAAGTACGAGGGCCGTATACATGTCGGAGCCGGTACGGTGATAGATATTGACTTGCTTAAACAGGCTCTTGACGCCGGAGCCAAGTACATTGTTACTCCAAATACGAACCCGGAAGTCGTCCGTTACTGTGTAGAGAGGGGTATACTTATATTGCCGGGAGCCATGACCCCCAGCGAAGTCGCGACGATTACAATGCTGGGCGCCGACACGATAAAGCTGTTCCCGGCGAACAGCCTTGGCGCCGGCTACCTAAAGGAGCTGAGAGGGCCGTATTCCGGCGTGAAACTATTCCCTGTCGGAGGTATTACGCTCGAAAATATGCCCGATTTCTTAAAAGCCGGGGCAGCCGGATTTGGAATCGGCGGAAGCATCTGCAATCCGGGGCTGATAGCCGAAGGCAGGTTTGATGAAATCACCAATAACGCACGTAAATATGTAGAAACGGCAAAGAGTTAAAAATAAATAGACCTGTCTCGAAGCCACGAAGATAACACGGGATGGTTTGGGACAGGTCTATCTATTATTCAGAAGTGATCCATACCGGCTGCTTATATACTAGAATTATATTTTTCAGCACATCTATAAGCTCGGGAGTCGCCGGAGCGCCGATTTCAAAGAGTTGCAGCAGATCTTCCGAATATACTATAGCCCATTTAAGATATGGCGTAATCCAGAACGGAATGTCCTCGCCCTCGAGAAGTTCGTCGGGAAGCGCAAGCGCATGGTCGCGAAGGTCAAGGTGTTTTATGACCATGGCTACCGCCTGTTCTACCGTAATGATTTCGTCCGGCCGGAACAATCCGTCGTCGTGGCCGTTGGCGATTCCGGCTCTTACGGCGGCGGCAACGATTGCCGCGTCGTGTTCCTCAATATCGGGAAACACTATGTCGATTGCTTCGTCTTGATTCATGACAATAGTCCCAAAAACTTCCTTAATGAAGTCCAGCCTTGAGATCGTGCGCCGCACTTCCTCTTGTGAATCGTCCATCAGCTCCACCGCGGAGAGCCATAATTCAGGTAATTCGGGCAATTCAGGCTCGGCAGGTTCCGGCGCGGCCGGTGAATGTGCCTGGATTATATTTTTGAGAACTTCTACAAGCTCGGAATACGCCGGAGCGCCGATTTCAAAGTGACGCAGAAGCTCGTGAGAGTATGTCATGGCCCACTTGACATACGGCGTAACCCAAAGGGGGATATAGTAGATGTCCGATTCTTCGAGGAGCTCGTTTGGAAGAGCAAGAGCGTGGTCGCTGAGGTCAAGAAATTTTATGACCATGGATACCGCCTGTTCAACGGTAATGACCGCGTCGGGGCGGAATGTGCCGTCGTCGTGACCGTTGGCGATACCGGCTCTTACGGCGGCGGAGACAATGGGCGCGTCGTGCTCTTCAACGTCAGGAAACTCTATGTTGACGGCTTCGTCCTGTCCAAGGACAATATGCCCAAAAACTTCCTTGATGAATTCAAGTCTTGTGAGCGTGGTACGCTGCTCCTTCTCCTGAGAATCGTCCAAAAGCTCCATAGCGTGTAGCCATAAGCCGTCCAATTCGGATTCCTCAGCGAGCACATGGGTGGCCGAAGCCGATAATGTCAGCACCAGCGCCAGCGTGAACTCAATAATTTTCCTCATCATTTTCATCCTTACAATGGCTGTTTATTGCTGTAATATCTAACATTAACCGGTATAACAACGCCATGCAGTAGCGGGACAGTTTTCCCAATACTGCATGGCGCTTTAATTATACGATTTGGTGAGCATAGTAACTGCGGGTTCTTAGAATCTGTTCTTAGTTGAAAATATCCGCGAACATATCCAACAGGGTTACCGCTTCGTTAGCCGACATTTCGGCAAGGTTGACTCCCGTGCCGCTGATGCCGATCAGGCTGGGGTCGATCTGCCTCATGCCTACAAGCATGGTGGCAAAAGCGTCGGGATCGCCGAGCAGCATACCCCACGAACCGGTAATTATGGAATCAAGTATGAAGCTGTTTGCGGTAGTTGCGTAAGTGCCTTCCCATAGGGCGGTAAACTGAACTACTTCCGAAGTACCCATGAGGTCGGGAGCGCTGAACTCGAATACCATATCCATGGCAAAGTTGTCTTCCGCAATGTTTGAATCCCAGAAATAATCGCCGGTAAGCTCTGCGAAATTGTCTCCGAACTCGCCGCGGAGGGCAAATGTGTAGTCCATAACGCCTCCGCGCATAATGTTGTTACCTATTTGACTGTAAGTGAGCGATATGGTTTCGCCAAGAGCGTCCACAACAAAGTCAAAACCCAGCTCGTTGACAAGGAAGTCACTACCGAGAAGGTCCAGGTTTAACATGATGTTAACTGGGCCGACGAATGGTATGGGAACGTTTAGATTAGCTGTATGACGTACGGCAAGTCCATTGGTGGCGATATACAAGCTGTAGCTGAAAGTAGAGCCAAGTTCCGCGAGTTCCCTTATAGTGCTTGCGACTTCGCTGATTCCGCTGTCTACAAGCGCCTCTATGCTCGCAGCGTCAAGCTCGAACATGGAGAGGTAGTTAATCATAAAGGTGCGGAGGGTTTCGTCATTTTCGAGAGTGCCGGCAAGGTCGTTAACTAGGTTTGAAAAAGGGACGGGCCCCATGTTTGCGGTAATTTTTTCAGTGCGAAGGTTGCCCCTTTGCGCGGGTACGCGCTGTTCACCCTGGGAAGTGAATCTGGCGTTTTCCAAGTGACGGCGGATAACTTCGCCATATGGGTCAAAAAGTCTTTCGGGAAGCTCAAAATCAATGCCGCCTAAGGATTGTGAACCGGTCATTAACTGTACCGCTTCTACGACCGCCCTTATTCCTTCATAGTCCGCCAAACCGGCTTGTACAACCTCTGTTTCGGCCCACTGATCGGGCGTCATGTCACGCTGGACATAGATATAGTTTCTGGAAACATTTGGGTTGCCAACCGCGACTATGTCGTCATTTAAATAAACGTCGAAGGATATGTCGGGCATGAGAAAGAACGTTTGAAGACCAAAGAGATTTGTGGATGAACTGAACCTGTTGTTGGCTTCGTCTGATCTGCTGACCTGGGTCATACCAGCTGTTTCGCCATGTATGTCGACAGTCATCTCTACCGACATTTCGTACGCGGATTGCGGAAGCCTGAACATAAGATCAAATATTTCCTCATAGCTTCTGCTAACAACCTCGTACTCGCGCGCTAATTGGCTGAACGTCGCGTCCAGCGACGTCATGAATCTTGCCGCGTCGGAGGTTTGAGCCGAGACGGGTATAACAGTGCTAATCACCATTATTCCGGCGACGAGCGTACTGACAATTTTTTTCATTAACATAGCTCCCTTCAAATTTTGGTCAACACTGTTGATGTTGATTGCGATAACTTATTATACCCGATATTTGTCTAAGTTTCAAGTGTAATTTCTGTGGAATATGAACCAAATGAATCCGTTTTTACGACAAGCGCCTCGGAAAGAACGCGGCTATACATACATTGAAATGATCCTCAAATTTTAGACAAATACATGATTTGAACATCCCTAAAGCAATTTGAATATTAGTATTGAGATCAGTTTACACTTTCTTAACAGGAACTTGCAACTCTGTCAAACAATCCTCCATAGCCACTCCGCCAAAGGGCATTATAATCCCATGCCCACGGATTAGCCCTGCAAACTCATAGTCGTTCTGCTCAATCCATGCAGCCAATTTTTCTATTGCCTTGTTATAGTTATCGTATGGGCCGGGGAATTGGATGGTGGCGGCTAATGGGATAGCTTCAAGTTCTTTGTAAACAAAGCCGTCTTTATTTTCGCTAAGGTCACTAACGGGCACGGCGATTTCCATATCCACATCTTCGTCTTTGTATTCATCATCATGGTAAATGGAATAACCTGTTCTTTTGCAGTCAATGCCGTTTTGTTTGATAAACGCCCACATCTTTTCCCATTGTCCAACCTCGTCCTCAAATGAGGGAACAATCTCACGCAGGGAAACGGCTTTAATGGCGGGGATTTCCTTTAATTCAACTTCATAAACCATTCTATCATTCTCCTTCCGAATTTGAGCGCTCATGGCGGTGATTTTATCAAGTTTGTGCTGCTCTGTTGCAATAATGTCATTTATAGTCTGTGCCTTGCGTTCAAGGGCTTTCCGCATAAACTCCGCATTATCATAATACGGCAATGTTTCCTCAATTTCCTCTACACCAAAGCCCATATCCCGAAGTTCAACAACCCGCATTAAAAACGGGATCTGCTCCGCACTATACATTCGATATCCTGTAAAGCGGTCAATTTCGGCAGGACGTAAAAGACCGCATTTGTCGTAATGCCGTAGCATACGAGCCGATACACGGACGAGTTTTGAAAATTCTCCGATTTTGAACATCGTACCCACCTACCTCTCAACTTTTTATTTTAGCATAATGGGGATTATTTTTATACCCTGTTTTTTCGCCCGTATAATGCAAATGTAAGCGGAGCAAACACGCATACAAGCCCCGCACAGACTATAAGCGCCAGTGTAATATCCCATGCGGAGTACATTCCCTGCATTAACAGCCTTGTGGCGGTTACAATATGGGTTGTTGGGTTAAACATTATCACGGTCTGCATCCAATCGGGCATGGTTGAAATATCTGTGAAAATGTTGCTCCCAAAAATCGAAGTGTATAAAATAAGCATGGAGTTTTGGGCTATGCTGTCGGGCTTCTTTACTACCACACCTATTGTCGCAAATACCCAACTTAGGCTAAAAGCATATAGAATAACCAACAACATGCCGAGCATTAAACCTGTAATACAACCCTCTGGACGAAAACCGATTGCAAGCCCTGTAAGTACCACTCCGACAACGGCAATCACATATTTTAATATATCGGCTATAAGCGTACCCAAGACTGGTGCGGGTTGCCAAAAGCCTATAGTGCGGAATCGGTCATATACGCCTGTTGAAATATCCTTGCATAATGCCGACCCTGCGTATACGGTCATGGGCAGCACTGTCATAAATAGCATACCCGGCAGAAGAAATTGCACATACGCTCTTGGCGAACCGTCAATCGCTCCGCCAAACAGGAAAGTAAAAATCAACATGGAAATAATCGCCACCATCGAATCAAAAATCAGTTGCCCCGGCGCGGTTTTGATTTTGAGAAAAGTTCTCCACATGAATGTTGCCGTTGAAGATACGGCACTTGGTCTTTTTATGCGCACATCTTTCGGTGTGCTTAAAGCATTAACCATTGTCTTGCCCCCCATTTTCTGTAAATATCATAAATACTTCATCAAGACTTGCCTGTGATATGGCGTATTCCATTGGCTCAATTCCTGCTTTGGTTAAGCCGTTCAAAACTTGGTTGGCCTGTGAAACTTCGGATATTTCAACGGATAAGGCGTTAGCTTCATCAGCCTTGATAGTGGCTTCTGCAAAAAGTTCACCCACAATATTCTTTGTCATGCCTGCGTCGCTTTCGTTTTGCAGTCTAATCTTGATTGTTTTCCTGCCTACAAGGCTTTTCAGTTCAGCGGCTGTGCCTTTGGCAACGATTTTACCACCCTCTATAACGGCGATTAAGTTTGCTAATACATCAGCTTCTTCAAGGTATTGCGTAGTTAGAAAAATGGTTGTGCCATTCTTGGCGAGGTTACGGACAAAATCCCAAACAACGGCACGGCTTCTTGGGTCAAGCCCTGTTGTCGGCTCGTCAAGGAAAAGGAGCTCTGGGGTTTTAATTATGCTGGCTGCTATATCTAACCGCCTGTGCATACCGCCCGAATAGGTTTTTACCGGCTTGCTCCCTGCTTCGGTTAAGTCAAACTGCTCCAAGAGTTCTTTGGCTCGATTTTTCGCCGCCGCCCCTTTGTATCCAAACAGCTTAGAAATGAGGATTAGGTTTTGTTCGCCTGTCATATCCTCGTCAAGTGCTGCATATTGCCCAGTTAGGCTGATTTTGCTCCGTACTGAATCACTCTCTTTGGGCAGCCTGTAGGAAAGAACGGTTACATCACCGCTATCAATGTTTAATAGCGTGGAGAGTATTTTAACCATTGTTGTTTTCCCTGCGCCGTTTTGTCCAAGCAAGGCAAAAATTTTGCCCTTTGGAATAGCCAAGTCCAGACTTTTCAAAACTTCCTTGGCCTTAAAACTTTTACACAGCCTCTTAATTTCTATTGCCAAGTCGTTACTCATATTTTCGTTGCCTCCTTTGACTCAATCTTGATAATCAAATCATAAACCTTGACACAATGTTAAAGTCAATAGGGATTTCATAAGTAAGAGCGGATACCTTTTTGCATTGAGTATCCGCTCTTTTACTTTAGAATATTGCTATAAAGTAAAATATTAGAAGCCTTAATTGCTTTATATTGTATTAAGGCGTGTTCCCACTAGCGAAAAGCCACAAGAAACAAAGCGATATGGATGAAGCCTGTGTACATGATATCAAGCTTGTCGAACCTACAAAACACACGACGAAAAGCTTGGATGCAACGAA
>Ga0131853_10017075_pt1 | contig 13227 bp, 8 predicted proteins | sample TergutLab28metaG_FD_92764 | JGI IMG/M metagenome (GOLD analysis project Ga0131853, IMG submission 92764) | Labiotermes labralis P1 segment gut microbial communities from Petit-Saut dam, French Guiana - Lab288 P1 (version 2) (version 2) | ecosystem: Host-associated > Arthropoda: Insects >...
GCCACAGCCGCTGCCACTGCCGCAACAGCGGCTTTTTCCGCATTATTTCTCGCAACAACAGCAGAAAAAGCCGCAGATGCAGCAAAAGCATTAGCTACAGCAGAATCTGCCGCAGCCGCATAAGAAGCGGCGTCGGCGGCGGCATCTGATGCCATATTCGCCGCAGCAGTTGCTGCTGCCGATGCTAGCGTAGCGCCAACAGGATCTCCGGCCGCCGCCGCCGACGTAGCCCAATCCGCGGCTGCTGTAGCCGTAACAGCAGCATTTTCTGCCGTTTCCGCCGCCTCTCTCGCCTTGTCTACATTCGTATTTTGCCCGCGAGCTTCGACAACTTGGCTCGCAGTATTTTGCCTCTGCGCTCCGTTAACTTCTTGCGCAGCATTTTGCCCCTGCGCTGCGTTAACTTCTTGTGCGGCATTTTGCTGTAGGATATTCGAAGCACTACGAGCAACGTCCCACCAATTACCAGTATGTAGCGACACACCTGCTTCCTGGAGTACCTGGCCCGTTTGCCTTAGCTCCACCATCGTAGGATCATTCGCGGAAGCCTCGATTTCAGGCCCGAAGAGAACCACTATCGTGGCGTAAGCCAATACCGCTACGCCTAAGGGAGGCACAGCAACCCCAAAGGCAAAAGCCACCCCGGCTAAGGCATCGGCAGCCACTGCAAACTTTTGAAGGAGCTCCCAATTCACGCCTTGCTTCGATTCATCCTCTAATCCAGCCCCCCGTGCCATCCTAGCCCCGGCCTTGTCCCGCGCGCTCATCGTGTCGGCCACCAGCGCAGCCATCAGCAGGTTCCTAAGGCGCAGGTTTTCCGGCTTGGCCATGTCTGGAATGTCGTCGAGCGTGTCCAAAGCCGCTTTGGGAAGCCTGTATGTTCCAAAGGGCACGGAGGATCCGGCCTCGTAAACCGAGAAGCTTTCGTTTTCCCGGTTATAGGGGCCTATGACAAAGGGCTGCCATTCTTCGTCCCCTATCTTGAGCATCATCGCGAAAGGAAAGGAAGAGCCGTCCTTTGCCTCATCGAAGCCGAAAGAGAGTATTCCAACCTCCCCGCTCTCAAGCGTTGTGGCAATGCTTACGAACTGGCCGTCGGCATTGTCCTGCGAAATGACCAAGGGGTTCCTCGCCCCCGGGCTTTTGTCGAGAACGGTAAAGGCTACTATGCCGACATCCTCTTCCACAGGCTCAAGGTTTTCGTCCACGAAGTACGCTATGGGCTGCGCCTCCTTCGCGCCCTGGCGCCCGGCGGCCATGTCGTCGAGCGGCATGGAACAGCCGTAAAGAAACGCGGCTCCAAGAGCGAGGGCCGCAAGCCGTGTTGTTTGAATATGCTTCATATTCGCCTCCTTGGTCTTTCAGACCGAGATAATTGTACAAGACGCTCCATTGTTATGCAACCCTGGCGCTGGTGGGAGCGCGCAGTGATGCGCCTGCTCCCTATCGTTACCCGCTTCGTTGCTGCGCTCCAACTTGATAGGAGGGTCCACCGCGCAAGCCGGCAAAGGCATGGATGCTCCGACTCTCCGATCAAGTCGGGCAGATTGCTTCGCTTCGCTCGGGGTGGCGGAAGGGTATGGCGCTCGTCGCTCTGCCGTCATTGCGGGCCGTGGATACAAGTCACCCCGAGGAGTCCGCAGAACGACGAAGCAATCCACGGCAATACGTGCCGGGCAGATTCGCCAGTGGATTGCTTCGCTTCGCTCGCAATGACTGAAGGGCATGGCGCTCGTCGCTCTGCCGTCATTGTGGGCCGTGGATACAAGCCACCCCGAGGAGCCCGAAGGGCGATGAAGCAATCCACGGCCTATACACCCTGGGCAGATTCGCTAGTGGATTGCTTCGCTTCGTTGCAATGCGGTTATTCCCAAACCGTCACCCGCTTCACGGCTGCGCGCCGACTTGATCGGAGGGTCCAGCTCGGATAAATGCAATTCGCTCTGGATGCTCCGATCAAGTCGGAGCATGACGTGATAGGCAGGGATTGCGTCGCCTCGCTCGGGCTTTCCGAACTATTTGTTCCGAAATATGTTTTTCTCTGTATGGCCTTGATACTATTCCGGACAAATAATATAATGGAAATATGCATGAGGAAGGGGAGATCCTAAGCAAGGAGCTGTTATGAAAACTAACGTTGGACCTAAGATCATCGCCACGGCATTAGTTGCGGCGGTATTGGCCTTGGGGCTTGCCTCCTGCCAGGGGCTTGTGGGCCCTATGGGGGCGCAGGGGCCTAGCGGAGAGTCTGGAACGCCTGGCGGAAGCGACGCGCCTCTGGCGACGATGACCGAGATTATGGAGATGCTTTCCCCCTCGTTTATTGCGGCAATGGAGGCGAACCCGGCCAATGACGGCCTGACAGCGGACAGAGCCTTTACCTTTAGGCCGGCCGGTTTTAGCCTTGCAAACGAGGAAGCGATGAAGGCGGTGTACGCCCTTATCCAGGGCTATTGGGTGGATCTTGACCTTTCCGACATGACAGGGAATTCTTTTGTCGTTTTTTTAACACCCACCGGCGATAAGTCTAAGATACGCTCGGTAACGCTGGGGCAAAACGTAAGCATGATAATGGACAGAAGGGGCGACTGGCACGGAGCTTTTGGGGATTTTTCGAACCTTCAGAGCTTTACCGGAAACGGAGTGGTCGTGGTTGGGGATTATGCTTTTGATGGAGCCTCTAGTCTTACCGATATCAACCTGCCGCAGGCAAGAATTATCGGTGCCGGAGCTTTCGAATGGACAAGAATAGTGGAAGCGAACTTGCCGGAGGCGCGGGTTATCAGGGATGGGGCTTTTCGTGAGGCCACCTCCCTTACCGACATTTATCTGCCGCAGGCGATAAGTATCGGCCATGAAGCTTTCTATAGAACAAGTATCTCGGAGGTGGACCTGCCGCTGGCGCGTGTTATTGGGGATAGGGCTTTTCTTGACGCCGCATCCCTTACCGATATTAGCCTGCCAAGGGCAACAGATATAGGCGCCGAAGCCTTCCGTGGAACAAAGATCGAGCTGGCAAGCCTGCCGGAGGCGCGGGTTATCGGGGATAGGGCTTTTCTTAACGTCGTTTCTCTTACCAATATTAGCCTGCCAAGGGCAACAGATATAGGCGCCGAAGCCTTCCGTGGAACAAAGATCGAGCTGGCAAGCCTGCCGGAGGCTCGTGTTATCGGGGATGCGGCTTTTCTTAACGTCGTTTCTCTTACCGATATTAGCCTGCCAAGGGCAACAGATATCGGGGACGAAGCCTTCCGTGGAACAAAGATCGCGCAGGTGAGCCTGCTGGAGGCGCGGGTTATCGGGGATAGGGCTTTTTACCCTGCCGGCAACACCCACAATGAAAGAGGGGCCAACGCCGTGGTTACGACGGTGGACCTTCCTAGGGTAACGAGCATTGGGGCGGAGGCGTTTAGGTACGCCCGCCTTACAACCCTGCGCCTGCCGCAGGTTAGGGAGATAGGCGCTTCGGCCTTTAGGGACAATGCCTCGCTCGAAAGCTTGAACATACCCTTGGTTGAGCAAATTCATGAAGATGCGTTTAGGGACAACAGCTCGCTCACATCTCCGGGAAGCCTGAACAACCTAAGGGTGATCGGCGATTTGGCCTTTGCTTATACTCGTCTTATCGGGGTTGTCGTTGGCGGGGTGGGGCAGTTGTATCTGACTAATGCCACGTCCATTGGCCACAGGGCTTTTTATGGAGCCGAATTTGATTATGTAAGCTTGCCTAGGGTAACAATTATCCATGAGAGTGCCTTCCAAAATAACGCAAATCTCACAATCGTGGATATTGGCCCGGATATTGCTGTCATCAACGGCAGCGCATTTGCAAATTGTGGCATGCTTAACCACGTAAAGATCAACAGGAGTTCGCCGCCTATTTTGAGTGGAACCGGCCACTTTGCCGGTGCCCACGTGGCCTTTAATGTCCGAGTTCCGGCCGCTGCCCTGGTTTTGTACGAGGCGCAGTGGAGTGCCGCCGGTTACACCGGCGCGTTTGAGGTGCTTCAGTAATACGGCAAGCCCTCGGTAGATGTAGGTTTTAGCCCAAGGCCCAGGTCGTCCGCCTAAGACGAAAAGGCCGCTCTTAAGTAAGGAGTTGTTATGAAAAACAGCGGGAAAAGAAGTGCTGCCATTTTGGAGTTGTCTGCAGCGATAGTGGCCTTTGGGTTTATTTCCTGCCAGGGGCCGGCTGGTCCTATGGGCCCCAAGGGAGATGACGGCACCTCTGGCGGAAGCGCGGCGCCTCGGGCCACAGTACTCGAGATTATGGATGCCCTTGTCCCGGCTTTTGTGGCGGCAATGACGACGAATCCGGCCAACGACGGCTTGACGACGGAAACGGCCTTTACCTTTAGGCCCACCGGCTACAGCCTTCTGGACGCGAATGCGATGACGGCGGTCTACACCCTTGTTAAGGGTTATTGGGTAAACCTGGACCTTTCCGGCATGGGCGGGAATTCTTTTGGCCATGCCGGCGCCGGCATAGACAAATCGAGGATACGTTCGGTAACGCTGGGGCAAGACGTAAGCACGATAATAAGCGGAACGGACGAAACAAACGGAGCCTTTGCCGGCTTTAACGGCCTTCAGCGCTTTACTGGAAACGGAGTGATCGTGGTTGGAGCTCATGCCTTCCGCAATGCCGCTGCCCTTACCGACATTGCCCTGCCTGAAGCGCGTGTTATCGGGTATGCGGCTTTTTTTGAAGCTGCCTCCCTTACCAGCATTAACTTTCCGCAGGCAACAGATATTGGCATCACCGCGTTCTATGGAACAAGGATCGTCGAGGCGAACCTGCCTGAGGCGCGGGTTATCGGGGGGGGTGCCTTTATGGGCGTCACTTCCCTTACTGATATCAACCTGCCAGAGGCGCGTGTTATCGGGGCTAATGCCTTTTCTACCGTCTCATCCCTTACCGACATTAGCCTGCCGCAGGCAACAATTATTGGCGGTTCCGCATTCGCCGAAACAAATATCGCGCGGGCGGACCTGCCTCAAGCGAAGGTTATCGGGGATTATGCCTTTTATGACGTCACCTCCCTTACTGGCATTACCCTGCCAAAGGCAAGGGATATCGGCGAAGCAGCTTTCGTTGGAACAAATATCACGCAGGCGGACCTGCCAGAGGCGCGGGTTATCGGATGGCGTGCTTTTAGTAACGTCACTTCCCTTACCGCCGTGATCCTGCCCAATGTAGAGAGCATTGAGTCTTGGGCCTTTGATAGTTGCACTGCGCTTGCCAGCATAACAATCAACAATGCGACGCCGCCTACGCTTGTCAATGCAGACGCTTTTGCCAACACGGCGGCAAACCTGGAAATATTCGTTCCCTCAGCCAGCGTGGATGCCTACAAAGCGGCGGCCAACTGGAACCATTCCAGCATCGTCAACAGGATCAAGGCGCGCTGATAAGCGCCCCCTATTCCCCCAATTGCCCGCAGGCGCCCATGATCCCGCGAGCCCTGCGGAAGCGGCCGGTTACCGCAAGGCCCAGCTCGCGCAGGCGCCTGGCGTAGGCCGCCGCCTCGGCCGGAGTGGGGGTGGCCAGGGCGCGGCCTTCGAATTCAAGGCCCTTTACCGGGTTCCAGGGGATCAGGTTTATCTGCGCGTCGATGCCCCGGGCGAACTTGGCCGTCTCCAGGGCGTCCTTCTCGCGCAGGTTGATCCCCCGCAAAAGCGCGGCCTCCAGCGTAACGCGCCCGCCGCCGCGCGCCTGGAAATAACGCAGCGCCTCCTTCACCTCGCTTAAGGGATAGGCCCGGGTAAAGGGCATAAGCCTGCGCCGCAGCTCCTCGTCCCCCGTGGTAAGCGACAGCGCCAGGCGGGCCAGCGGCGCGGCCCTTGGCTTTGCCATTAGCCCGCCGTCGGCAAGGGCCCTGATGCCGGCCGGCAGCCCGCAGGTGGAAACGCAGATCCGCCTTCGCGACAGATTCTCGCCCTGCCGGTCGCAGATAACGGCCAGCGCCCGGCTTAGCGCGTCCAGGTTTAAAAGCGGCTCGCCCATTCCCATCACGACGATGTTGGAAACCGGCCTTGCCTCCCCGCGCGAGTCGCCGATTTTTTCCAGGGCAAGGGATTTAAGCCGGAGAAACTGCTCGACGATTTCGTCGGCGCCAAGGTTTCGCTTAAAGCCTATGCTTCCGGTTTTGCAGAAGACGCAGGCGCAGGGGCAGCCGGCCTGGGTGGAAAGGCATGCGGTAAACCTGGGCCGCCCGCCGTCGCTCCCCGAATCGGAAAGAAGAACCGCCTCGGCGCGCCTGCCGTCCGAAAATTCCAAGGCCAGCTTGGCGCTGCCGTCCGGGTCGGAAAGCCTTTGCTCGGCGGCCTGGGGCCGTAAAAGGAAGGAGCCGGCAAGCCGGGCGCGCAGGGGCGCCGGAAGGTCGCTCATTTCGTCGAAGGAACGCGCGCCCCGCGCGATCCAGGCGAAAACCTGGGCGGCGCGGAAACGCGGCTCGGGGCGAAGGCGCTCGGCAAGCTCGGCCAAGGGCATTCCGCAAAGGACGGGAAGCGCTTCCATCGCGCTAGATTCTTTGCAGCATCTCGGTGATTTGCGCCGATGGCCCGTTCGCGCTCTGGAATTGCTTCAGCGTGTCCAGCGCCTCCTGCCTTTCGCCTAGTTTAATCAGGCAGCTGACAAGCTCGGCGACGACCCTTTGGTTGCTGGGCTCGCGGGCCAGAAGGACGCGCAGCCTCTGCGACGCGTCCAAAAAGTCGCGCCGTTCCTTGGACACCAGGGCGATGCCCAGGGCCGCGTAGACGTCGAAGCCGACGGCCAGCGCGCGGTCGTAGAAATCCCGCGCGACCTCAAGCTCGCCCATGCTCCTGTGCGCGTCGCCGGAGCGGGTAAGGATTTCCTTGTTGTCCGGCTCCTGCTCCAAGAGGAGCTTCCAGTAGCGCAGCGCGTCGCCGTGCCGGCTCATCCCTCGGTAGCAGTCCGCCAGGCCGAAAATCGCGTAAAAATTGCGAGGCTCCCTTTTCAGGACCAGCTCGAAGGGCTGGACTCCCTCGGCGAAGGTTTTCAGCTTGCGGTGGCAGTTTCCTATGGAGGTAAGGACCCGCACGTCGGACTCTTTCAGGCTTAGCCGCGTCATCCTGTCCCAATAGGAAAGCGCCTCCCTGTATTCCTTGAAGTCGTAGTGCAGGTGCCCAAGGCCGGTGATCGCGTAGGGGTTGTCCGGCTCGATTTCCAGGACGCGCATAAAGGCGGCCTTGGCCTTGGCGAAATCCTTGATCTTTCTGTAGGCGTTGGCGACGCGGGTAAGCACGGTGATGTTCCCCGAGTCGCTTTCAAGGTACTTTTCCCAGGCCTTGATCGCCTCCTCGTGCCGGTCCAGCGCCTTGAAGCAGTCCGCCAGGCCAAAAAGCGCGTAGGTGTTCCCGGGATGGCTTTCAAGGCAGCGCTGGTACAGCGCGATGGCCTGCGCGCTGTCGCCCTGTTTGCGCGCCGCGTCGCCCAGGCCCACCAGCGCGTAGTTGTTGGCCGGGTCTATGGCGAGAATGCTTTGGAAGCGTTCCCGTGCCTCGGCGAGCTTGTTTTCCCTAAGGAGCTTGTAGCCGGCCTTCGAGACGACGGAAATGTCCATCCGCGCGTCCTGCTCGCCCTCGGCGCCCTCGCGCTCCTGGGGGTGTTTTGTAATGTCACTCATCTGAAATAGCCTCGTCCTCGCGCGCAAGATTTCGTATGATAGCGGCCAGCCGCTCGAACAATGGCTCGCATTTGGCGCGATCCGGAGCCATCCAATACATGCGCAGCGCGTCTAGGAAGCGGTTCTGCGCCCTGTAGCTGTCGCCCACCCTGGAAAGCCCGTCGGAATAGCCGGTGGCCTCGAAAATCCGCCTGGCCGCCTCGACCTCGCCGGAATTAAAAAGCTCGTTCCCCCTGCGATTCAGCGCGACCTTCTGCGCGCTGGAAAGGCCCCGGCGAACGGAGGTTTTTGCGAAGCCGCCGGTATCCGAAAACCGGCTGAAAACTTTGTCGTAATCCACTTTTGCGTTGTTCATCGTTCCTACGTAAATTCTAATGCCTGCGAGCCCAAAAAACAACCTCGCCGAAAGAAGCTTCGCGAATCGCGGCATTTTGCCTTCCTGACTACAAAACAAGCGAAAGCCCCAAAAATAACGCGCTTTCGGCTCGTTTTTCCCTTTTCGCGCCCCTCTCCTTGCTCTACTGGCCGCGCGGAGTTTGCGAGGCGAAGCTCCCGTAAAGGCTTTAAGCCTTTCGCCCGGAGATTATTTCAGCATATTCTGCCCGCCGGTAACCGGAATGGCCTGGCCGGTCTCGTACTGCTGTTCCACGCAGTAAAGGATCGCGCGGGCCACGTCCAAAGGCGCGCAGCCGCGTCCCATCGGCACCTTCGAAACGTAGGACTTTTTCACGTCTTCGATGCCTCGCGCGCCGGGAACCTTCCCCGCGCGAAGGTACTGCGCGAAAAGCCCTTTTTCAGGGTCCGACCAAAGCGGCCCCTCGAAAAAATTGCCCGGGCAAATCGCGTTTACCTTTATGCCGTCGTCCACAAGCTCCTTCGCGAAGGATTGGACAAGCCCGATGCCGCCGAACTTGCTTCCCGCGTAGGCGAAGTTTTTGTTGGAGCCTTCAAGCCCCGACTTCGAGTTAATCTCGATAATGTCGAAAATCCGCTCCGGATGCTCGGCCCTCTGGCGCCTCATCGCGGCGGCGGCGTGTTTGGCGCAAAGAAAAAAGGCCGTGTAGTTGACCCTTGTAACAAGCTCGAAGGTTTCCAGCGTCATCTCCTCGATGCCGCCGGCTTTAAGGATTCCGGCGTTCGAGACGAAAACGTCAAGACGGCCGAATTTTTCCATCGTCCGATCGACAAGGCTTTTGACCTGCGCCTCGCTCGTAACGTCAACGGCGCAGGCCCAGCCGCCGAAGCCCTCGGCGGCGCGCAGGGCAAGCTCGTGATTGATGTCCGCGACGACGATCCGCGCGCCCTCCTCGGCCAGGCAGCGCGCGATGCCCTCGCCGAAACCCTGCGCCGCGCCGGTTACTACGACGACTTTGTCCTGCAAACGTTTCATAGGATCAAGCCTCGCTTGCCGTAATCGCCGTGGCTTGGGACAAAAGGTATTTTTCGCAGGCGGCGCTCCAAAGCCCGCCGTTCTCCCCGACCAATTGCGCAAGGCGCGCGAAAAGCGGCTGCGTTTGGCCAAGGCGCGCGAAGTCCGCGAGCGCGGTAAGCGGCATGGAAATTTGATTGTAAATCAGCTTTTTCCCGCCCGGAATGTTGGGAAGATTCAGAGTCGTCTCGGCCACCGCGTCAAGCCCGCCAATGTGGGTTATCATCGCGGAAGGGTCGATTTTTTTCGCGGCCATCATTTCAAGGCTTTCGATAAGGTCGTCGGTGTTCCCGCCGGAATTTCCGGCAACATGAGTCGCGCCGTAGTGAACGGCGTAGAAATTCATCCTGGCCGAAAATTCCGGGTTCGTAGGCCCGGCGAAAAAGTTAAGGCAGCCATCGTAGGCAAGAATCGCGTCGGCCTGCTCCACGACCTGCGCGACGGGCGCGTAAACGAACACGTCGTCGTAGCCGGAGCCGCCGGAGGTTTCCATCAGCTTCGCATTGTCCGGCGAGTTTAGGTAAACAAGCCTAACGCCGTTTTTCGCGGCGCGCTCAGGCGAATAAATGCGCTCGGCCGATGCAAGGCGCGCCTCGTCAATGTCGGTAACGACTATCAAGGACGGCCTGCGCGCGCAGTTGATCGCGTAGTCTATGGCGCCAAGGCCCATAGGCCCCGCGCCGGCCAAAATCGCCATCTTTCCGCCCTCGACTATTCCCATCAGGTGAACGTAGCTTCCGGGCTTCGTGTGATAATTTACGTGAAAGCCGCCGACGATGCAGCTCATAGGCTCGGCCAGCGAGCCGTGGTAGAACGCCTCGCCGCCGTAAGGAAGCAGGCAGCCGCGCTCCATGACCGCCGAGGGAATCACGACATAAGTCGCGCTGCCGCCTATATGCGCGAAGCTATAGCCCGGCGCGGCGTGAATGTTTTCCGGCATGTTCAAAGCAGGCTGGATCGCGAACTTGTCGCCGGGCTTAAACCGGCCGCGCCATTTAGCGCCCACCTCCACAAGCTCGCCGCAAAATTCATGGCCTATGATTATCGGATTCTGCGCCACGTCCGCAGGAACGCGCTTATGATCCGCGCCCTGTTTCGCCGCCTTGTGGGACGACATGCAAATGCTGTCCGAAATAACCTTCGCAAGAATTTCGTCCTCGGCAATCGGCGGAAGCTCGAAAGCCTCCATGCGCAGATCGTCCCGGCCGTAAAGCCTTACGGCGATCGTTTTCATATTCCGTTTTTCTCCCTGCGGATTTTTTCCACGTTCGTAAAATTCATTCGCGCGACGTGTCCCGGAAGCGGAAGTATTTTTTCGTTTATCGCGTCCAGAATCCATCCGGGCTGGGGATAGTAATATTCCTCAAGCTCCGGGCAAGGGCAAATGACGTTAGGAGCGGCGACGACTACCGGCGGGCCGTCAAGCCAGTCAAAACAAAGCTCGGTGATGTTGCGCGCGAGATCGGAAACATGCGCGCCTCTTTCGCAAGCGTCGCTGACAAGAACCGCGCGGCCGGTTTTCTTCACCGATTCCATCACTTTTTCGTAATTAAAGGGAACAAGGCTGCGCGCGTCTATCACTTCCGCGCTAAGGCCGAATTTTTCCTCTAATTGCTTAGCCGCCTCAAGCGCAACGTAAAGCGTTGCGCCCACCGTCAGAATCGTTATGTCCTTTCCCTGCCTTTTTACCTCCGGCTCGCCGATGGGGATTTCATAGTAGCCTTCGGGAACCCCGCCCTCGTGAAAAAGCTCGCCGGTGTCGTAAAGCCTTTGCGATTCAAAAAACACCACGGGATCGGTGCCCGCAAGCGCGGCGTTCATAAGCCCTTTCGCGTCGTAAGGCGTGGCGGGAAAAACCACTTTAAGGCCGGGAATGTGCGCGGTAAGGGAAGTCCAGTCCTGCGCATGTTGCGCGCCGTATTTCGATCCTACCGAAACGCGCAGGACCACGGGCATGGCAAGCGCGCCGGCGCTCATCGCCTGCCACTTCGCAAGCTGATTGAAAACCTCGTCCCCTGCGCGGCCCAAAAAGTCGCAGTACATAAGCTCAGGGATCGCGCGCCCGCCGCAAAGCGCGTAGCCAACGGCCGCCGCGACTATCGTTCCCTCGGAAATGGGCGAATTAAAAAAACGGTGATACGGAATCGATTCGGTAAGGCCGCCGTAAACGCCGAAGGCGCCGCCCCAATCCCTGTTGTCCTCGCCAAAGGCTATAAGAGTCGGGTCTTCGTAAAACTTGTCAATAATCGCTTCAAAAAGCGCGTCGCGAATATTGATCTGTTTTAGCTTGGAAATTTCCTTGCCGTCCTCGCCTATGGCCGAGCGGGATTTTGCCTTCAGCTTTTGCAGTCGGGAATTATCCTCCTTAGGCGCGCATACATCCGGCTCGCTCGCCTCCATGCGCGCGACGCTGCGATTTGAAAACATAAACCGGCGCACTCCGTCCGGATCTTTTTCCAGGTTCATGCGCGGGGATGCGCCGTCATCGATGGCAAGGCGCATGATCGCTGTGATTCTTTCCTTTATCTTTTCCTCGATGGCCTCAAGCTCGCCGGCTCCGGCGATTTTCGCGGAAACAAGCCCTTCCTTGAAGCTCTTGATCGAATCGACGTTTTGCCAGGCCTCGATTTCCTCCTTCGTGCGATAGGTCGAGGCGTCGGTCGCCGAGTGGCCGGCGAAACGGTAGGTAAGCGTGTCCAGAAGCGCCGGCCCTTTTCGCGCCTCGATTATCTTGCGCTTGCGCGCGAAGGCGTCGATCACGGCGAAGGGATTGTAGCCATCGACGCGCTCGGCGTGAAGCTGCGTGGGGGAAATGCCGGCGCCAACGCGCGCCAGCTCGCCGTAAGCCATGGTCTCGCCGGAAGTTTGCCCGCCCATTCCGTATTGATTGTTGAAAAAATTAAAAATGATCGGCAGGCCGCCGGAATGCGCCTCGTCCCAAAGCGAGGAGAACTGATCCTGCGCGGCAAAGTTCAGCGCCTCCCACACTGGGCCGCAGCCCAGCGACGCGTCCCCTATGTTGCAGACCACGATGCCGGGCTTTGCGTTTGAGCGCTTGTAAAGCGCGGCTCCTGTGGCGATGCCGGCCGAGCCGCCGACGATGGCGTTGTTCGGATAGATGCCGAAGGGCGTGAAAAAAACGTGCATGGAATTTCCAAGCCCGCGCGTGAAGCCGTTTTCCCGGCCGAAAAGCTCCGCCATGAATCCGTAAAGCAAAAAGTCCGAGGCAAGATCCTTTGCGCTGCCTGACTTGTTGCGCGGCTCGACTGCCGAGAGAAGCGCGCCGCCGTTAAAGGCTTTCATTATTTCGACAAGGGCGTTATCGCTAAGTTTTTTGATCGCCGCGTAGCCCTTGGCAAGAACCTCGCCGTGGCTGCGATGCGATCCGAAAATTATGTCGTCGTCGCCAAGCGTGTAGGCCATTCCCACTGCGGCGGCTTCCTGCCCGGTGTACAGATGCGCAGGTCCTGTGTACACGTACTGGATGCCGTTGTACTGCTTCGTCGTTCGCACGGAATAAAGCATTCCCTCGAACTCGCGAATCATCTGCATGTCGTGAAAAATCCCAAGAAGATCGTCCTTGGAAAAACCTTTCGCGGACTGCGCGAAGGGTTTCTGATAGACGTTAAGCGGAATGGGATCGAATTTGATTTCTCCGGCCGCGCGCGCTTTGGCGGGGTCTATAAACTGGTTCTTAGGCATGGAACAGGGCCTCCTTTATGATTTCCGCCACGGTTGGATGCGGAAAAATTATTTTTTTTATTTGCTCTACGCTCATTTGCCGGAAAAGGATCGCGGCCAGAGTCGAAACGATTTCCGAGGACGGATTGCCCAGCATGTGCGCGCCGACAAGCCTGCCGTCCGCGACCACGAGCTTGCAAAGCCCTGCGCCGTCCTCGTTTTCGGCGAGGAAGCGCCCGGAATACTGCATCGGAAGTTTTATCTCGGTCGCGTCTAGTCCGCGCGCCTTGGCGCTTTCCAAGGTTTCGCCTATGCCGGCGGCTTCGGGATTCGTGTAGATCACCGACGGAATGGCGCCGTATTCCATTATCTCGCGCGCGCCTTGAATGTTGGCCACGGCGACTTCGGCCTCGCGATAGGCGACATGCGCGAGCATGTGCCGGCCGTTCGCGTCGCCGGCGGCGAAAA
>Ga0131853_10017076_pt1 | contig 13226 bp, 11 predicted proteins | sample TergutLab28metaG_FD_92764 | JGI IMG/M metagenome (GOLD analysis project Ga0131853, IMG submission 92764) | Labiotermes labralis P1 segment gut microbial communities from Petit-Saut dam, French Guiana - Lab288 P1 (version 2) (version 2) | ecosystem: Host-associated > Arthropoda: Insects >...
GTATTAATAATTAATTATGGCATAATCATAAAGAGTATTAGTACACTTATGTTTACGGTGTGGCATGTTGACAAATATAAAATTACATTTAAATTAGTTATCAATCACTGGACTAATGAAATCCTGTAACATACTGTAGTTCCCTCAGGCCAACGTCTGGGTATGAGTTTTTCGACATATTCACGAATATTTTTTCTCCTCAGAATATTTCCACTATAAAACATTTATTCATGAAAATTGATTAGAAAACTAAAATGACCAATTCCAGGAGAACCTCTCGCGGCCCGGCATAATTGATGCCAGGGACCGGTAGCGGGCCGCGGACCGGCGGTTGAGAAACACTGCTCGAGATGGCCACACTCTCCATATTTCGTTGAATGGTAGGATGCGCAGTGCATGATAAACTCAACCGCACGAGGAAGGAAACCTGCTTATATCTGACAAAATATTTCGTGTCAGAAGCTAACAAAAACCGCTAAAAGCCACACTTCAATACAGCTAGTCTTCCCGAATGTCATGCAGGAATTACACGCCAACCGGCAACGTTCGGTGTCAAGCTGTAAATCAGTAAGTCGGTAATGCGTCAGCCACATCCGTAATTTGAATGCATCCATTCGAGGCTCTTGGTAGTAACTGTTACTTTCTTCACTTCCCTTTCTTTACTTTCGTTTCACCGCTACGGTTTCTTCGCTACCCTTTCCTGTTTATCGCCCTATAGGCAATATTTCGTTACTTCCGAAGTTCCCCAAGAGAAAATCACAATGTTACCTTCCACAGTCTGATGCTTAAGCACACATTCTTCATTCTATTTTCGTTGTTACACCGTGCATGTTGTCGAATTACTCAATTATTTTACCAACTAATGCACATATATAAAAGTTATAAAATTTGCACATTAGAATATTAAAACACTCCGACATGTTTCGGTCCTAGGACCATCATTAGGGAGCCATTTCGTCCTTGCTAAAGTCACACTATAAAAAGTCACACATAAAAAGAGTGCCCTGCTACGGATGTAGCAGGGCACTCCTCGCAACATAACATTACACAACACGGCATGCTGCCACAATACCCAACTGGTACAGCGAAATTAATGTGACTTTTTATAGTGTGACTGTAGCAAGGACGATATGGCTCCCTGATGATGGTTCTAGGACCGAAACATGTCGGAGCGTTTTAATGTTTTAATGTGTAAATTTTATAAATTTTATATATGTGCAGTAGTTGGTATAATAATTGAGTACATTCTTCATTCATTCATTCCTCTGCCTTACGACAGGTCCATTGCTTCTTTCAAAGCGATTTTTCCATAGATTGCGAAAAAGTGTTTCCTCTTTAAATTTTCAGTATCGTCTGTTTTCCTTAAGGTCATCCAGTAGCTGCTTACGTCTTATTCCTCGTCTTAACGTCACTTCTATCCTCCCCCCTATCTTTCCTTCAATAACGTGTATTAGGAGGCAGTTCCTATTCCTACGCAAGATGTAACCATTCAGTTAGCCTTTCTTCATTTTATCGCACGTGGGATTTGGAAGTACACAGTGTTTACGGTGTCACAGTAAACATACCGCATGTACCGTAGAAGGACCGAAAAATTAACCCAGCTTAGGGTAATGATAGCTGTTTATTCCCAGAATCATACGAAACAGGCGCAAATTCCGAAATCCGACACAAAAATGCCGCAGTTTCTAATTCCGAAGTAGGTGGTTACAGCTGTGCCTTAAACAGCTAAGATGGCCGCATGAGACAAGATCTGACTCCTCCGCAGATCGTAACATAAAACCTGCCCACTCAAACATTGTACGTGCTTAACTCCAATGTCAGTTCCTACTACTTGTGAACTTTGTTTCGTCGGTGACATCTGAAATGGAATGGGTGCAGGACAGCACGGCGCAGGGTGAGTTTGTCTTCTCTCGAACTGCAGGATCCTCCTCTTCTGTGACACCTTTTATGACAGGATATCAAAGCCTCTGGATATAATATGACAATGTGTGCGTTTCTGGTTTCAGACTCTCTCTTCCTCAGCACAGTCCACACACGTCCTCACGGACATTTCTGACCCATACGGACGTTGCTATATATACATACAACGCGAAATCCTCTCACGTACAAGGGCTGTCCGGAAGGTATCCGTCCATTTTGAATATCTCGAGAACCGATCTCGTGGTCTTTATGTAACTTGGCAGCTAGTCAGAGGAGACCTCACTGTGCGTCCGTGAAAAGTCACTCTCCCGTAAGGCTAGTCAGTCGGCAGTGAGACGCCGTTGACTGAGCTTGTGTGCTGTGTGACTGTCGCATTTACAAATCTCCTCCCTTTCAAAGGCGATTTTAGCTTTGGGAAAAGCCAGTAGTCGCAGGGAGCCAAATCCGGGCTGTGGAGGGACTGACAGACTTGGGTGATGCGATTCTTTGCGAAAAAAGCATCCATGAGAGCTGCAAAATGGGCAGGCGTATGGTCGTGATGAAGCTGATCGGCTCGCTCGATCATTTTGAAAGCGACGGGAACAAAATACACTAGCTCAGTCAACGGCGTCTCATTGCCGAATGACTAAACCCACGGGAGAGTGACTGTTCACGGATGCGCAGTAATGTCTCCTCTGACTAGCTGCCACGTTACATCAAGGCAACGGGACCAATTCTCGAGATATTCAACGTCGACGGATACGTTCCGGACAACCTACGTACATTCAGTGGGCTAGGGCAATATGTAAATCTGTCACTATTCACGATATGAAGGCATATGATGCCCTGGAGGTACAGCTCCCATCATTCCTAAACTCGGCACTAGATTGAGAGTGGTCAGCTTCACGCTCCGGGGTATTTTGTCTCCCAGGAAAGCACCCTCGTTCTCATCGAATATGAGGCTGAGTGGGGTCCACTGCCGGTCCGAACGCTGTAAACAAGATAAAAAGTTCTTGCCCCTGCTGGCAATCGAACCATGATCCTCCCTTAGACCGACACAGAGCCTTGTCGCTATATCGACTACGTCAATGCCACTCCAGTAGGACAATAAGTAAACCTACAGAAATTTAACCATGCGTCGGTGGAAACTACTGCCTCCATTGCCAAGGCAGAAAAATCCTTCCACACTAAAAGTGGTTGTTGTAAATTGTACCGAAATGCCAGTATGTTCCTACCAGACTACACGGCATCAAATCCCGCAAGACAGTAATATTCAAGCGCGCTACTTGTTCGGCTCGTATCAATATAACGACTCAGGAGATGATAAAGCCTTCGTATCAGGATATTTGTTATTAACATCTGAGCAATCCCGTCCTTCTGGATAAGACGCTGCAATTGGGTGAATGGGACCCGACGTTTCGAACGAACGTAGTGGCTCCGGAACGTCCAGTACAACTCATCCAGCACAGAACAATGATTCCTCCCAATCCTACTTACCTCATGGAGCACAGTTCTTGAGAACAAAAAGTTCCTCGGTTAGCCAAGAAACTCCCCACATTTTATGGAACCCGATAGTTAATTATTGTGTTCACAACAGACCGGCATCTATCTCCATTCTGAGACAGATCATTCCAGTCCACGCCCCAGCACGTTATTTCTTAAAAATGGTAAAATACGGTAAAGTGCGCCCTTGTACAGGCACTGAGGCTCTGTACAGGCCGTACGGCCCATAGGGGGAGTAGAGGTATAGCTCTAACTCTTTCTTGACCACGGCACTAGAACGGTTGAGGTGTCAGCGTCACGCCCCGGCCGCTCCTTACCCCCGGGAAAGAACCGGTACACATTGTACATACAGGACACTGGGTAGGTCCCAGGACCGGTCTGGACAGGTGCGGAAAATCTCGCCTCCACCGGGATTCGATTCCCGGACCTTCCAGCCCGTAGCCAGTCGCGATATCGACTGAGCTACCCGGCCCGCTTATTTCTTGAAGATCAATTTTAATACTATTCTTCCATCTACGCCTGTGAATCCACGTAATACCAATTTGTATTGACGTAAATAATGTAAGGGCACAACATGCATTTTTCTGCTGTACGTGTGCACATCTCCACAAACCCACAGTTGTTTATTTAATAACACTAACACTATTACACAGCAAAAGCCCCTCACTGTACAGTCGTTCTCAACCCTCTGGGGTGTGTAAGAAACTAGTTTATGCACGTATATCACAAGGAGGCAGCACTCGTCAGAGAAGCAAATATGGTGGGTGGCAGTTTGTTAAAAGAATTACAACTGGTGGTTAGAGGCAGATCCAAATATCTGCATGCCGCGCACGACTGTAACACGTGCAGTCCTCACAAACACACACACACACAAATGAACATCAGCATAGCCTACCCAGACTCTAAATTTGCTAGACAGTCTACGGAAATCCAACACTTGCTACCCTGAAATAATTTCATAGGCTTGTAAACATACCAAGTTAACAACTGTTCTGTTATTCAAAGTACAAATTATAACTGCTGGTGACTGCATGCAGATTGACCAAGTAGTTACGGAGACAAAACATCTGCAGGATCCGAACAGAAGCGAACAGCACGTGGCCAGTTGGTCCAAGCGATATCTCTTACTCGGGAAGTGTCAGGTTCAAACCTCGGTTCTGAGCCCGACTATATACAGCGATGACGAGGTGGTTTCCTTCAGTCTCTCCAAAGCAGTGATGGTTTGGTGCCAAAGGAAACGATTCGACTGTTTCCTTCCGAATTACTGCCCATTCATTTATCATTATTTATCCTATCATTCAACATGACACAGTATGAAGCACTGATATCACCATTTTGATTTAAAAAATGGACATTCCCGAAGTAACACTTAAAAGTGGAAAAAAACAAAAGGAATGACTTTCCGATTGACTGAAGTTATAATAGAGACCGAAAATTAAACTCGCATTACTCATCATGTCAGACACAATTAATTGTAAGAACGAAGAAGGAAAATTGCTAAACTCGCCAAGCATCATCGGCACAATTAAACTAATGCTAAGATTAAAACTGCTTATCCAACTAAACCTGAGAGAGGAGAAACAGCCTGCAGTTTAACGGTGATATACGTATGAGGAAGCGTGAGCACAAGGCACGTGGAAACTCGTGTGTAGACAGGTGTGTGCGCACACCCAAAAGTTTTATGAGGACAAGTGTGTTGTGTGTGTGCGCGCTCACGCACGCACACACACAACTTTTGTATGAAGACAATGTGTTTTGTGTGTGTGTGTGTGTGTGTGTGTGTGTGTGTGTGTAAACCCACAACGTTTGTATGAAGAGTAGTGGGTTTTACGTGTGTGTGTGTGGGTGTGGGGGGTTCGCTTGGTGGGTGCGGGTGAGCGCCCACACCCACAGGTTTAGTATGAAGACAAATGGGTTTTGTGTGTGTGTGTGTATGTGTGTTTGTGTGTGTGAGTGCGTGTGTACACCCACAAGTTTTTATGAAGACAAGTGCGTATTATTTGAAGACAAATGTGTTTTGTGTGTGCGTAAGAGCACACCCACAGTTTTAAGAAGCATCTGTAGCGAAGCACACCCCAAAGGCTCTACCCAGAAGTTTACACTTACTCCATGGTGCAGAGTACTTCTTGAGAAGCTAACTGGTTTGCAGCTAGTCAAGAAATTCCCCGCTTTGCACGGAACCCGAAGGTTCATTACCGCACTCACAAGCGTCCGCCACCTGTCCCTATCCTGGGCCAGCCCAATCCAGTCCATGTACCCACATCCCATATCCTAGAGATCCTAATATTATCCACCCATCTACGCCTAGGTCTCCCCAGTGGCTCTTTCCCTCCGGCTTCCCCACCAAGACCCTATACACACCCCTCTCCTAACCCATACGTGCCACATGCCCAGCCCATCTCATTCTTCTCGATTTTATCCCCCGCACAATATTGGGTGAGGTGTACAATTCATTCAGCTCCTCGTTATGCAATCACCTCCATTCCCCCGTTACCTCGTCCCTCCTTGGTCCAAATATTCTCCTCAACACTTACGTGATCTAATAAAATATAAGCCACTCACAATGGAAGACGTGGGGTTGGTATTTCAATATTCAGGATATTACAGCATGATTATTCAGCTACAGACATGACAGGAACACAGTGTGGAGGGAAATGAGAATATCGTAGTAAAATGTAAGCAGATAAAAATAGGTAATAAGCACACCACAGACAGTGCGTATTTAAAGTAGTGTCGTGGTCTTTAGCAAGTGCAAACCAATCAGAAAACACACACATACAAACACACATACAAAACACACACAAACCACACACAAACCACACACACACACACACATAACACACGCACAAAACACACAAACATACACACACACACACAAACCACACAAACACACATACAAAACACACACACACACACGTACAAAACACATATAAAACACACACACCAAACTCACGCACAAAACACACATACAAAACACACACAAACACACACATCCACACACCCATCCACGCACACAAACACACACACAAAACACAAACACACTCACAAAACACACACACACACACACGTACAAAACACATATAAAACACACACACCAAACTCACGCACAAAACACACATACAAAACACACACAAACACACACATCCACACACCCATCCACACACACAAAACACAAACACACACACATACACACACCCTGAAACGTGCTGATCTATCTGCACGTTGTCCGATGCTGACCAAAACCAAAGTGCGTCAAAAAATGCAAATGAACTTTCACATATTAACTTTCACATATTAACTTTCACATATTAACTTTCACGGCAATCCCTTCTGGATCTATCAACAGGCTACTGAGAAAAAAAAATAATAAAGACAAACAAATATGGCGACGCACACGGCAACATTCTGTAAATTTTTATAGCGAAAGCGTCACAGACTAAGAAACCGTACATCGGGGTCTCCGACAGGACGGTCGGTATTTGAACCGAATACCCACGCCTACACCAGTCTCTTGTGCTGGACAAAGGTGCCACCTTTAACCCTACGAATTGTGAAGGGACAAAATAGGGGTGACACAGTAGATCGGTTGGTACATACACCTATGTAGGTCAGTTTAAGGCTTGCAATTTAACCACAATATGAGCAGTTATCACCATTCTGCGCGTAACGAAAGGAATATATTAATTCACCTCGTGAAGTCACAAACTTAAAGCTGAAGCATGAAGAGAACAGCCTGGAGGGCAGGATGGACATGTGACAGGTACTAAAACAATAAAAAATATACGTCAAACACATCAATTTATTATACCAGCTGGTTACATGTTTCGACCCCTTTAGGGTCATCATCAGGCCTTATTGTTGTATCATGTCATTAAAACGTTGCGTTCATTATTGGGATCCCAATTAACGTTTACAAAATGTGAAATTATATTTTTGGACACGTGACAGGTATACCTGACTGACTGACTGACTCCAGGGAGCAGAATCCTTCCTGAGAAAGTAACAGGTCCTCGGCTAGTCAAGAAATTCCCCGTATTTTTCCGAACCCGAATGTTCATTACCTCATTCACAAGCGCCCGCCACCCATCGTCAGCCAGAGCAATTCAATCCAGCCTCCCCAACCAAATTCCTGAAGATCCAATTTAATATTATCTTCCCCTCTATGCCTAGGTCTCCCAATTGGTTTCTTTCCCTTAGGTTTCCCAACTAAAACGTTGGATGCACATTTCCCGACACACCCCCTCCAAACGTGCCACGCCCCGTGCCCATCTCCTTCTTGATTTTGTCACCCGAATAATATGTGGTGAGGAATACAGATCACAAAGCTCTTCGTTATGCAGTCTTTTCCACTCTCCTGTCACCTAGCCCTCTCAGGCCCAAATATCTTCTGCAGCACCCTATTCTCGAACACCTTCACCCTACCTTCCTCCCTCAAGGTGAGAAACCAAGTCTCACACGCATGTAAAAAGGCAAAATTATAGTTCTGAATACCGTGATCTTTATAGTTTTGGAACCAAACTGGAAGAGAGTCTGCTTCGAATTATGGTAAAAATTCTTTTACTAAATTTGTTTACTAATGAAAAACGGAACCGCACACCTGTGACAGTTCTCTGACAGTATACCCTCATCCACCTAGTAAAGCTACGCTGGAGGGTGGTCAGGCTAACTTCAACTCAGTCACACATAAACTGCATTTCCCACCTCACAGTAAAAAGCCTCCATCTATAATTTTCAAATGAGATATCCCCGTCGTGTTGAATATAAGCTAAAATATAATATGAAAAATATATATCATACAGCCATACACAACTTTATATTTTATTAGATTATATTAGATTATTTTCAATGGGCGGAAGGGATTAGAGGACTGATGGGAGAAAAGGGATTAACGGAAGAAGAATGGAATGGCAGAGGCAACTGGAGGAAGGAAATAATATAATTGTCAAATGGGCGCAGGGAGATGTGGAAACATTGTACAGCCTGCTAAATAATAATAATAATAATAATAGATTATAATTGCAGCTACATGTTTCGGCCCAAATGTAGGGCCATCTTCAGGCTGAACTTTCAACAGTTGGATTGTACAATAGACCACTGATGGTCTGTGAAATAATCTCCGTTTATTCCACGAATAACACAGTCCACTCCAACGCACGCGACGGTACAAAATCCCGAGTTCCGTACGTTAAATTGGGTGGTGGCCACTGTGTTTGGAAGTATTAAACATTCAAGAGGATAGTACTATTATGTTCTCATCGGGATACCTCCACACGGCAGGATATGCACGTTCAGTATTGTAAAATCATTCAATTGCTGAGAATAATTGCCTTGTGCACGCATACAAAACGTATTCTCCTGTAATATAATTTGCTGGTCCAAAAATGAAAAAAGTAAATTCAATAGGGATCATTAATTTGAAGCGCAATATTTCTTCTGGGTATAGGACTGTAATTTATACGTATTCAGCGTTCATTTCCAATCAGACATTTTTCTGGCACATTTTGGTAGACTTTTTTCTTATACGTCCGACCAACCGGTAGGCTCTGGCGTGAAATGCTCTCATATATTCGTACATGCAGTGGCCAACCTCTTGTAAACAAAATGAATTGGAATATTTCTATGACTAATCACATTTTCATCAGCTGGAGCGACGTCAGTCTATTATAAGCTCTGTAAAAAATACAGGTATCCAATTCATCGCTTTTACTTACCTCGATTCATACACACGCCACGTTGCTATCTGGGAATATTACAACTCAGCTTCTTGCCTTCTACAGTACATTCAGGCAAACTCACTGTGTAAACACCGTCTCTCCAAAATCCACTTGCTATCGAGATGTTAGGCCCAATTGTACGGCGTCCAACTTTCCTTCCTTTCATTTATTCACGTTTATTCTCACATTTTTCTTCCCTCCTTTCTTCCTTCCTTCCTGCCACCAAATTTCACAGAAATCCGCCCAGTAACTAATTGCTATTGCACCTTCGACAACCCATTGTGTTTGTATATATTACAGGGTTGTTACACTCACCTATCTCGGACACAATTATGAATGCGGACAACTTAACAGAAGAAGAAATAAAAGAAAAGATATTCCAAAGCAAACTAATAACTAGGAAAACCAAAGAAAGGCTGTAATCAGACCAGTAGTAGTATATGGATCCGAATGTTGGGTATTAACAGAGAACATTAAGCAGAAATTATTAGTATTCGAAAGGAGGTTATTGAGAAGAATTTTTCGCCCAACGCAGAAAACAAATGCAGAATTGAGACAAAAAACAAATGAGGAATTGGAAAACCTATTAGCCATGCAAATATAGTAAGGCAAATTAAAAGTAAGAGACTGAGTTGGGTGGGACATGTTGAAAGAATGCCTGATGAAAGAGTAGTTAAAAGCATTTATAAATGGAAACCACAGGCAACAAGACCGAAAGGAAGGCCAAGATTAAGATGGGATGATGACGTGAGAGACGATTTGAGGAAGATGGGGAGTAAACAATTGGAAACAGAAGGCATGGGAAAGGAAACCATGGAGAGGAATAATTGAGCAAGCCAAAACTCACAGAGAGTTGTAGAGCTGAGGAAGAAGAAGTTACACTCACCATCAACACAGCCATTCAGTTACTACGTTTTTATCGGACCACTTACACTGCTACATGATCCGACCAATAAGTGGTAACTTTCAGACAATTAAAATATTTATAATTAAAATTAGATTTGCAACTTCATTTTTTGTGCAGGTAGACTGAGATAACAGTCTTTCGGCATTACAACATGCAGGGCAATATAAGGTGTCAAAATGTTACAATGTCAATATAGATGTTAAAAAGTTATGTCAATATGAATGTTAAAATCTTACAATGTGAATATAAAATGTTAATAGGCTACAATGTCAATACGAAATGTTAAAATGTTACGATGTTAATATAAAATGTTAAAAAGTCACAATGTCAATACAAAATATTAAAATGCTACAATGTCAATACAAAATGTTAAAATGTTAAGATGTCAATATAAAATGTTAAAATGCTACAATGTCAATAAAAAATGTTAATATGTCACAATGTCAACACAAAATATTAAAATGCTACAATGTCAATATAAAATGTTAAAATGTCACAAAGTCAATACAAAATGTTAAAATGCTACAATGTCAATACAAAATGTTAAAATGTTAAGATGTCAATATAAAATGTTAAAATGCTACAATATCAATATAAAATGTTAAAATGTCACAATGTCAACAAAAAATATTAAAATGCTACAATGTCAATATAAAGTATTAAAATTTCACAAAGTCAGTACAAAATGTTAAAATGCTACAATGTCAATAAAAATGTTAAAATGTTAAGATGTCAACATAAAATGTTAAAATGCTACAATGTCAATATAAAATGTTAAAATGTCACAAAGTCAATATAAAATGTTAAAATGCTAAAATGTCAATATATAATATTAAAATGTCACAATGTCAATACAAAATGTTACAGTGTTACAATACTAACATATACATATCATAATGTCCAAAGATGGAGATGGACTTGCAATGGTAACTTTAATTTCATTTATTCAAATGGCCTGAAAATGGCCGATTAGTGGCCGATACATGTAGCTGTGTTATCCTCTGACAAGATCGTAACAAACAGTAGGGTTGACGGTGGGTGATAACTACCTTGTAACACCCTAACTACCGATACGAAATATGCGGACGAGTGGACATGATTTCCGCAGTATGCATTCATTTATGGGCCCCGCAATTAAATTAGAACATGAAATCGCAGCCCTTAATCTGCAGCTTTTTTCCCCGCCAGATTCACTGCAGGATTCCTAGTTCAAGACTGCAGGGATATATGGAGAGGAGTGTCGAAAATGTCAGGCATGTGTCGGCAACAAATCTGCACTGTGGAGTAGCAGAAGTCCCGCTGCTCGAATTGTTTGTACGTACACACTATGGCTACACTTTCTTCTCGTAATGAGGCGGCTGGGAGACACTGTCTCGTAATACAATCCCGGTATACGGGCTTTCAGGTCAACTACTTGAGAACTTCCTAATTAAATGCTCCCTCAGCAAAGACGAAGAATTACGATTTTATTAACCTTTTGGCGCCGGAATTATTTTTTTTAATTTTAACACACCCTGTATATAAAATGTGAATAATACAGGAACTAAATACGTTATAATTATGAAACAATCTGCATTTTGAAGAGAAAAAAAGGAGAGTAAATACCATGTTTAAAATATTCAGTACCTATACTTGTTGAATAAATATATAAAATGTAACTTTCGATGTTAACGGTGCGGTACGACCACTGTAGTTGACATTAGGCGTCTAAAGGTTAAATAATCTTTGAAGTTCCTTATGCATTCGTGATTAACTAATGATTTGTGTGTTCCAATGTAAACAAAGAGGAATGTACATTATAGTGCTGTTCCGAATTCGGCCTAAAAATTCTGATAAAAGGCTCAACAAAACTAAAAGTTAAAAAATATATATGATATTAATGTTTAGCAAGTTACATGCATATTTACTTAGACCAGCATTATAAGAGGGTATTATGCTGTGACAAATTCCACAAGCGCCCATCCCGGTGGACGCGCGGTCTAAGTAGTGGGTCTGAGGCCACTCTCTTGTTGGGACTGCGGGTTCGAACCCCGCCGGGGAGCATGGATATCAGTATCTTGCGAGTGTCACGTGTTGTGAAAATATATGTCTCTGCATCAGGCTGATCACTCATCCAGAGGAGTCCTACCGACTTTGGTGTGCCTGAGTGCGATCTCGAAAACTCGACAAGGAGGAGGCCTGGGATCACTAGGCGCTGCGCAGCCATGGAAAACGAAAGTTTATAATTACCAGCATTCTGAAAGAATGCATGTTATAATTAAGGTTATGCTTGGTTATTCGTTCGTATGTGAACAAACTAACTGTTTGCGTGTAATGTTTTAGGCATTACGAATCCACGTACCATTACGTACAAGATAATCTCATATACCGTGCATGTAACGTTGCCATCTACAACATACGAGTGTTAGCACATTTCCGAGACGTACGAACATGTGAGCAAGTGATGGCTGGATGTTGAAGCTGATCTTGGCTGACTGCCTGCCAGTCAACCTGTCAGCACGTCAGTACAAGACTCTGCTGCTACCTATCGGTTACATTATCAACTAACATGAAATAATAGCCTTTGGCCTTATTTGGACTAAGTTCCCCTTTCACGACTTACTGGAAACTTGTTAAGCCGCAATGTGTTACCAAGACTGTACTACAAACTGCGGAACACGTGACGGGCAATGTACAAAATGGAATAAGACGGTAAGATGGTTATAATTAATGTAACGAATTGTCACAATATGATGGACAAACTAACAGTATGGTGCCGGTAATTCCACCCAGATGTACCCCGTTCGAATCTCGGTCGAAGCAGGGTTCGATCAGGGTCTGAGTTTCTTTCTTTACTTCGCTCCAAACTAACGTAACGGCGAAGGCGTTCAGTCCGTTCCTTCTCCAACATGGGCTATTCCATTCCTTGCACAAGCCCATCTGTATGCTACACCGTCCTTGAGAAACCCAATGCCGCTCGGCTAGAGAAGCGGTGTCTAGTGAAGTGAAAAGTCTAAAGTGAAGTGAAAAGTTATCTAACGTGGAGGGTAGCGGAGTGCAATAAAGTGAAGTGAAGTGAATGAAGCAAAGAAAAGTGGAATGAGGAGAAGTGAAGTGCAGTATGGGGGGGGGGGACGAGTCTTTATGGAAAAGGTTTATAGGAGAAGTAAGTGATGAGAAGTGAAGGACTGGGGTGAAAGCGTGAGTGAATTAATGATTGGAAA
>Ga0131853_10017077_pt1 | contig 13226 bp, 5 predicted proteins | sample TergutLab28metaG_FD_92764 | JGI IMG/M metagenome (GOLD analysis project Ga0131853, IMG submission 92764) | Labiotermes labralis P1 segment gut microbial communities from Petit-Saut dam, French Guiana - Lab288 P1 (version 2) (version 2) | ecosystem: Host-associated > Arthropoda: Insects >...
CTGCGGGAGCTTGGGTATGGCGAGGTGGTAGTCACGATAAAAGGAGGTATTCCAGTCCATATTGAAGAAATTAAAAAGTCAATTAAGTTGTAGTAGGTGGCAAAAGCCGCTCTCACGCCTAAACGAACGGAAAAACCGAAGGCGCTGGCACACACATGGTTCTAATTTTTAGAAATTGTGTCGTGTGAAGCGGTTTCGGTTTTTTGTTTGGGTAATATGGCAATTATAATTTGTGAGACGGAAAGGAATGTTTGATATGAAGAAAGCAAAAAATAGTATGCGCATCCTTGCAATGCTACTTGCACTGCTTATGGTGCTTGGCATACTTCCAACCTCCGCTTTGGCGGCGGGAGGAGAGATTACAGTTTTCATGAGCTTCGAGGGCTATAATCTGGGACACGGCTTCTACATAGAGCCCACTGCAATTACCTTGCCCGCCGGGCAGTCTGCGGCAGACGCTACAGAGAGATTGCTAAATGATACGGATCATGACTTTCGTGCGCAAGGAAGCGGTGCAACCTTTTTCCTATCTGCGGTGGAAGGGTTCAATAGAGACTACATAAATCCGCCAAGCTATATCAACAGTGCTTGGCTGTCAGACTGCACCGAAGACGGCGGCTGGCTTGGTACAGGTGACTATTCATCAACATCTGGATGGATGATTACTGTAAACCACCATTTGATTCAAACCAGCGCAGGGGTATACACACTGAGTGACGGCGATGTCATCCGCTGGCAATTCTCCGTAGAGGGCTTGGGCGCCGATCTTGGCGTAGCGTGTGCGTCTGGAATGCAAGCTCCCTTGCTGTTTACGCATGCGGACAAGACAGTGCTGATCCAAGCTCTGTTTGCACCCAGCGTGGACGCCACAGCACGTCAGGCGGCCTTGGATGTAATCATCAACCCCTTGGCGACACCGGCGCAAGTAGCCGAAGCGCTCACGGCACTGTCTACACAGGGGCAGGATCGGTATGAAAACGGCTGGTTCATCGTATACGACCCCAATGGGAATTTGCAAGAACGGCTTCTCACCTTGGTCGAGGAGCGGGATAATCTGCAACCTCTACTTCTAATTGGTGAGAGGAACCCGGACAATGCGATGATCAGAAATCGGCTTGCAGTGGTAGAGCGGCTTAGAGTAGTCGGGACGATGCACACACAGGACTTCCGCCCAGGTGCTGCAACAGCGAATTTTAGTCAATTTGCGGCTCTGTTAGGCGAGAGCATGAATGGAAATGGAACCAACGTAGACCATATGGCACTCCTGCATCATTTGGTAGAGATTGACCTGAGCGGAGTAAGTGACATTGTGGACGCAAGTGGGGCACTTCCAGGTGCGGCGTTTAGGGGCTTGCGAAATCTGGAACGCGCTCGGCTGCCGCAACAATTCGGTTTTCGTACCACTACATTCCTAAACACACCGAGACTCACAACCCTAAGCTTTGGAAATGACGCGTTCATCGAAAATGTATTTGATTTTCGTGGGTTGGGAGTACTTACATTCACCGGAAACAATTTTCAGAATTCAGGTGCACGAGAGGTTATTTTCCCAACAGGAATTACTTCTATACCCGCCAATATGTTTAACAGCAACCGCGATTTGCACACAGTCAGATTTTACGGCACAACAGCCCCCTCTATTGTAAACACAGCGTTTAATAGCATCACCCCCAGACCTGTGGCCATCGTACCTGATCATACCACAGGCGGCTATCAACTCTTTGACTTTTACCGAAATTTCTTGCAGGTTAGAACTGATCGGACAGCCTTCGGTCTAGTCATCGCAGAGGCAGAGGGACTTAATCAGGTGTTTTATACACTTGAAAGCTGGACAGCACTGCAAACAGCGCTTTCAGATGCGCGCGCAGTATACAATAACACAGAGGCGTTACGAACAGACATAGACACAGCGGCGGCAAATCTGCGGACAGCAATTGACGCCTTGGCCGCAAACGTGACCTTCATAGACGTTCCCGCCGGTGCCACCGTGAGAGCGGTTCGCAAAATCGGCAACCATTTCCAAGAATTTACCGTGTTCCCGATGAACCGGGATCCGGTGCGCTCTTGTGCGGAGCGGGATGTGTTCGCAGCGGAAATTCCGCTGGGCACAGCCTTCCACATTGAGGCCTTTATCCCCGGCGAAACCGCATTGATGGCACAGCGCAGAAATGCCCTGACAGCCCACGGGACGACAATCACTCTAAATCCAACGCCACTTTCAGCTTGGACAAACGGACAGGGACCTGCGTGGCAAGATGCCAACGTGCTGACAAACTTGGACGACACCGGCACGATCAATCTTGCGGTGGGGCAGAGCTTTTATCTGGATACCTTCCGTGCATGGCAGGCGATGGACGGCGTTTTGCTCAACTACTTCATCGAACCGGAATACACATTTGATCTCTTCGGCGACAGTGTTGCCATTGAACGCGTCGGCGGCCCCGGACGAGAACGCCTTCGGATCACAGCCCGTACCCCCGGCACAAGTGTGATTGAAGCCACCTACGGACCGGTGGAATACATTCGCGCAAACGGCAGCCGGCTAGTCTTTGACGGAATGGACCCTCGCAATACCCTTGCAGTGGTGGTTAACGTAGGCGGCGGTGCCGCATTTAACACCGGAATCACCGTGCGCAATGATTTTGACACCTATTTCTTCGACACGGCAGTCGGATATCGCAGCTTTACCTTTACGCCGGATGCCGGCTCTGAAGTCCGTGTGCACGAACCGCTGAATCTCAGCGACTGGGGCTACGGTTGGGTCACATACACAGCGACGGCGGACGGCAGCTTCACCGTAACACTCCGTGACGGCCGGAATATTGTTGAAATCCGCAACGGCGGTGCGGTCAGATACCACGTCATCCATGCACGGGGTGTTTCTGTCAGCGTCATGAACGAATCACGTCCGGGTCAGCCCTTTGCCGCCAACGATATCGTGAGAATCGAAATCAGCGGCTTATTAGAACCCATCGAAAAACTGGCCGGTATCTACAATCCCGGATTTGGCAGCGCCCTTCAAACACGGGCTCGCTATACAGACGGCGTTCAGAACTTTGACAGCTCCCCCGCCAGACAGTTTGAAGCACTTACGCACACATTTTTAATCCGCTTTTTCTTCGGCGATGCGGAAGCAAACGTACTGACCGGACATATCACCGCCGGGGCCATGGGCTCCGAGCCCGGTGCGCACCGTGATATCCCCTTGGGCGGCGTGGGGGCAAACATGAATGCGTTGGCCCGCGGGCCCTTTGCCTTCGGTGCCTTGCCGGAGATCGTCTTGCAAGTTCCTGTGGACCGAACAGCTCTAAGTGCCGCCATCACAGCGGCAGAAGCGCGCAATCAAGCCCTGTATACGTCTGCAAGCTGGACGAATTTGCAAACAGTGCTTGGAATTGCACGCATAACTTATAACACCACAGAAGCCACACAGACGGATGTAGAAACAGCGGCTGCAAATCTGCAGACGGCAATTGGTGCCTTGGTGCTGGAGACTGCGCCGCCTATCGAGTACATCCCCTACATGAACGCGGCGCTCAGTTGGATACGCACGAATACACCACAGCCGGAAGTCGGCAGTGTCGGTGGTGAATGGGCTGTACTTGCGCTGGCTCGCGGAGGTGTAGAGGCTGATGCTTGGTTTGCTGCATACCTGACAAGTCTGGCGAGCACCCTGCCAAGCGGCAGCGGCTTGCAGGTGGGAAGCTGGACGGATCATGCACGTGTAACACTTGCCTTGTCAGCACTTGGTTTCAACGCCGCAGATTACAATGGGCATGACTTGACGGCACCCTTCCGCAACTTTGTGCCTGTTGCCAATAGACCAAACCTGAGCAGAACAATTAACGCAGACATCTGGGCATTGATTGCCCTTGACGCCAGACCGTACGAGGGAGATCGGCAAGCGCTGATCGCGTCAGTTCTCGATGCACAGCAAACAAGCGGCGCGTGGGGCCTAACAGCAACAATAGCTCCCGGTATTGACATTACCGCGATGGCAATTCAGGCGCTCGCACCATATTACGACAGCAATCCCGCCGTGAAAGCCGCCGTAGATCAAGCGCTTGCGTGGCTTGAGAACCAAACCATCACCGATGCAGAAGGCAATGCACAGATGATCGTGGCATTATCCGCTCTCGGACGTGACGCAGAGGACTATGTGGCGGCGCTCCTGACCTTCCGAAACCCAGCAACAGGCGCGTTCCGGAGAAGCGGAGCAGACAATGCCATGGCGACAGAGCAAGCGGCATATGCCCTTGTCGCATACCACAGATTCCGGACAGATCAAAACCGCTTGTATGATATGAGAGATGCCGTGCAGAGCGACGTTGTTACGCCGGTGAACAGAGAGGCTTTGCAGAGCGAAATTACACGCGCCGAAGAACGTATCCAAGCTGACTATACGGCAGCCTCATGGAACGCCAAGATAACAGCCCTTGCATCTGCAAGACTGGCCTATGCCGATACAAACGCAACGCAAATCCAAGTGAATATAGCAAGGAATGCGCTACACGCAGCGATCAACGCTTTGGTGAGAGCGGATAGTACAACTCCGATCAACCGAGACGCGTTACGGAGCGAAATCACACGTGCGGAAGGCCGTACACAGGCCAACTATACGGCGACTTCATGGACGGCGATGGCGACAGCTCTGGCGTCTGCAAGATTGGCCTACGCCGATACAGGTGCAACACAAGCCCAAGTTGACACGGCAAGAGATGCGCTGCAAGTAGCAATCAACGCCCTTGTAAGAACGGATGATACAACTCTGGCCGACAGAACTGCCTTACGGAGCGAAATCACACGTGCGGAAGGCCGTACACAGGCCAACTATACGGTGGCCTCATGGGCGGCGATGACGACGGCTCTAGCGTCTGCGAGATTGGTCTACGCTGATGCGGGTGCAACACAAGCCCAAGTTGACACGGCAAGAGATGTATTGCACGCGGCGGTCAACGCGCTTGTGAGAGTAGAGCGTGAAGGCTTGACCGTTGAGATAATCAGAGAGATCTTGGAAGGCAATGGAAGGCTCACAGTGACAGACAATGGGGTGACGATTAGCTTTGACCGCCAAACTCTGGCAGCCCTCGTAGCCGGAGAGGCGGCAGATACAGAGGTGCGTGTCACTGTGACACGTCCGGGAACAAACGGGTTAAACGCAAGTCAGATGTCAATTGTGGGTAATCGCCCGGCATTTACGCTTACGGTCATGGTGGGCAATCGTACTGTACGAAACTTCGGCGGAACTGTAACCGTTACACTGCCTTATATGTCAAGCATCCCTCAGGCGGAACGCGACCTTCTGACTGTTTATCATGTCGGTGAGAATGGAGCAGTCCGCGAAATGATGGGTGCGCGGTATGACAGATTGACCGTCACCTTCACAACAAGTAGTTTCTCCACCTTCTTCATCAACGAATGGCGGAATCCCTTCGCAGACGTGGCACGGAGCAGCTGGTATCTCCGCAGTGTGCGATTTGCTTACACACACGGTCTCAAAGAAGGCACTGCACCGGGACAATTCTCTCCGAATGTGAATCTCTCACGGGCTATGATTGTAACAATTCTGTGGCGCGCAGAGGGTGAGCCAATCAGATCAGGCGGCAATCCATTCTCTGATGTACGATCCGGACGTTGGTATTCCGAGGCCATCGCTTGGGCTTCCGCAAATGGAATCGTCCACGGTTATGGTGACGGACGATTTGGCCCCGCAGATTATATCACCCGCGAACAACTTGCTGTGATTTTACGCAACTACGCACGGTTTACAGGTGCAAACACAACAGCAGGGGCATTCCGGCCAGGATTTACCGATGTGAATACCGTATCTGATTGGGCCTTAGACGCCATGCGCTGGGCTAACGCAAATGACTTGATTACCGGACGGACACCAACAACCCTCGTGCCGCGGGGCACAGCCACCCGGGCAGAATCTGCCACGATTTTACAGCGGTTCATGGAAGTGCCATATACCCCTGCAACTCCTGAAAATGTAACGCCCAGTGTCAATCGAACAAACTTACGGAATACAATCGCGACAGCGGATGGCCGTACCCAAGCCAACTATACACCGGCTTCATGGAATGCAATGTCTATAGCCCTTACCTCCGCTAGAGCGATCTATAACAATGCAAACGCGACACAAGCCCAAGTTGATACGGCAAGAACTACGCTGCAGAGCGCCATCAACGGACTTGTTCCGGTGAGCACCGGCAATACCAGCGCAAGAGCCTTCATTAGTGTCATCGATCCCAACGCCGGAGCAGGCCAGACGAGCGTGTTCTTTGCAGGGCAGTATTTCAATATCATAGATGGAGAAACCGTCTATGACCTTTTGCGCAGAATACCGGGACTCACAATCAGCGCAAGAGGCCCTGCAAACAATCGGTATGTGGAAAGCATCAATGGATTCGGCGAGTTTGATGATGGGCCGCTTTCCGGCTGGATGTATCGCGTCAACGGCGTGTTCCCGGATCGATCTGCGTCTCAGTTTGTGCTGCGCAATGGGGATAGAGTTGAGTGGTTGTTTACGCGTGATCTTGGAAGTGATATTGGCGGTAGCTTCAGTCCATAAATATCAGGAACACGGAGAACATTGAAGAAGTATCGCAAAATTTTTGTAAGAGGCAAAGGAGAAAACACGTGAGAAAAAAATTACTTTCAGTCTTATTGGTCATGGTCTTGTTAGTTGGGCTAGTTGCACCTGCCAGTGCAACTTCTGCCCCGGTCTTGGACGAGGCCATCGAAAATGCCGCAGAATTTTTACTGCGAACTGTTTCCGCCCCCACAATTAACTCAGTCGGCGGGGAGTGGGCGGTTATTGGCCTAGCCCGGAGCGGTAATCCTGTGCCGGATGCGTTTTTTGAAAACTACTTCCGCGCAGTAGAACAGCAAGTTAGAGCGCAAGGCGGTGTGTTAGACGCACGGCGGCTGACAGAGTATTCAAGAGTTATCCTCGGTCTCACAGCGGCGGGCTTTGATCCGCGCAATGTGGCGGGCTTTGATCTAACCCTCCCGCTGGGCGACTTCGATCGAACAATCTGGCAGGGCATTAATGGGCCGGTGTTTGCACTCTTGGCGCTGGACAGCCTAAACTATGCAATTCCGACAAACATAAATGCCGAAGTACAGGCGACCCGATCCTTATATGTGTCCGAAATTTTACGGCGGCAGACAGCGGACGGCGGCTGGAACTTAACTGCCGGAACGCTAGGCGCCCCAGTTGACCCAAGCGAGACAGGAGATGCGGATTTGACCGGGATGGCACTTCAGGCTCTTGCAAAATATCAAGATGATCCAGCTGTGCGGGCGGCGACTGAGCGGGCACTCCAATTTTTGTCCCAATCCCAAGATGCGGGCGGCGGTTTTTCAAGTGGATTCTCTCCGGGCGCTTCTGCTGTTGAGAGCGCTGTGCAGGTACTTGTTGCCTTAACCGAGTTAGGCATCTCCATCAACGATCCGCGATTTGTGAAAAACGGAAATACCTTGGTGGACAATGTACTGAGCTTCCAAAATGTAGATGGAAGTTTCCGCCATACACACGGCAATCCAGATAGCAACATTATGTCAACTGAACAGGCCTTGTATGGTCTTGTTGCAGCGCGGCGAGCGCAAATTGGCTCTAACAGCCTGTACAGAATGTCTGACAGAATCGTACGCATCGCTGGGAGGCATCCGGATGTGAGGCGTCTTCAAGTTGTACGCTCCGGCACATTTCCGGATATACAAAATCATCCGAACCAAAGGGCAATAGAGGCACTTTACGCCCGAGAGATCATCCACGGCAGAAGTGCGACTGAACGTGTATTTGATCCCGATGCAACTCTAACCCGGGCTGAATTTGCGGCAATCATCACCCGCGGTCTCGGACTGCCGGGACAAAGAACCAATGTGTTTGCAGACGTACCCCAGAGCGCTTGGTTCCACGCCCCTGTTGGAACCGCATTCTTCTACGGACTGGTCAATGGCACATCTCCCACCACATTTAATCCCCAAGGCACGATTACACGGCAAGAAGCCGCCGTCATGATCCAGCGCGGGGCACGGCTCTCCGGTCTTGATACAAGACTCAGCCAGGGGGAAATCCAGAATATTCTTGGACAGTTTGGAGATCACAACGCGGTGGGGACTTGGGCTCGTGAGGCCCTTGCATTTTGCTATCATGCAGGTATCTTAGACAGCGCAGGCGACATCCGTCCCCAAGTCCCCATCAGCCGCGCTGAAATTGCAGAGATGCTATACCGTTTGCTTGATCTAGCAAATCTACTGTAATTGCATAGCAATTGAGCCAAGTGCAAAGGCGAAGGTCTTTGCACTTGGCGATCATTTCTGACAGGAGAGGATACGATGAAAAAAAACAAAACAAAAATGATTGCGATCGTCGTTGTACTGGTGGTATTGATCGGCGCATGGTTCATGGGGAGTTCTCACCTTGGGGGCGGCGAAGATACGCTTGCCTTGGCAGAAGAAACACCTCTGCCCCAAGAGACGGACATCACCTATGATCCCTTCGCCGATTCCGAACTGCCGTTAAGTTTCGGCAATACAGGCAATATCACGCCGAATTTAGAGACCCCGGAACCAGAAGTCCCAGCAGGAGGATCTGAAGCACTGGACGAAAACACGACACCGGGAAATTTGAACGACAATCCCACTCCACCCCCTGAGCAAGAGTCAGGGTCAGCGACTCCCACCCCAACGCCCACTCCGAATCAAGCGGCACCACCCACACCTGCTCCAAGCTCACCACCGGCACAGACACATCCTCCCGAGACCTCATTCTATGTTACCCTAGCCGTGCGGGTTGATACGATACTGCGCAATATGGATCTCCTAGATCGGGAAAAACATGAGCTAATACCCCAAAACGGCGTCATCTTTCCCGCAACACGGATTCGGGCAGAACAGGGTGAGAGTGTATTTGATGTATTACAACGTGAGATGCGGCTTGCAGGGATTCATATGTCCTCACGCTTTACACCGGCTTTTAACTCGGCTTATGTTGTGGCAATTCATAACATCTCGGAGTTTGACGTAGGTCCCCTGTCCGGCTGGATGTATCGTGTCAACGGCACATTTCCGAATTTCGGATCGTCCCAGTATATCTTGCGTCCGGACGATGTAATCGAATGGTTATACACAGTGGATCTCGGACGTGACATAGGCGGCGGAGCAGCGTTTAGATGAGGAAGCGAGATGCCTTCGCAGCACTACACCCAATAGTGAATCTGCTGTATTTTGTGGTGATGATCGGCGGCTCTATGCTGTTTATGCACCCGGTCTTTCTTGCAAGCTCTCTTTTTTGGGCCTATACATACGCAGTATATCTAAACGGCAAAAAAGCACGGCGAATGGGGCTCTTCTTCATGCTTCCCATGCTGCTGATTACAGCAACGCTCAATCCGCTCTTCAATCATCAGGGCGGTACAATCTTAGCATATCTGCCAAATGGGAACCCCTTGACACTGGAATCGACCTTATACGGCATAGCGGCGGCGGTGATGCTACTTAGCGTAATATCGTGGTTTTCCTGTGTGAACACGGTGATGACAAGCGACAAGTTTGTCTATTTGTTCGGACGGATGATCCCGGCGCTATCCCTGATCTTAGCAATGGCACTTCGCTTGGTTCCGCGCCTTCGGACACAGATTCAGGTAATCTCAAACGCCCAAAAGGGCATTGGGCAGGATGTTTCAAACGGCAATTTGTTTCAGCGGGCAAAGCATGGAATCCACATTTTATCCGTCTTAGTTACATGGGCGCTTGAGAACGCAATTGAAACTGCCGACAGCATGAAGGGGCGGGGATATGGTCTGAAAGGACGCACAGCCTTCTCCATCTTTCGTTTTGACAGACGGGATGGAGGCGTGATGCTGTATATCCTTGCCTGCGTTACCCTTGTAACCTTTGGTATGCTCTCGGGTGCGTATCATTTTCGCTATTTTCCAACAATTAGAGGTCAGTGGACGGGGACAATGACAATTATGGTATTTGTCGCACACTTTGCGCTCGGTGCCTTGCCAATCACTTTGAATATGAGAGAGGATTTTGTATGGGCTCGTATCGAATCGAGAACCTAACATTTACATACCCAAATAGAGAAAGACCTGCGCTTGCCAATATAAATTTGACAATTGAGCGGGGTGCTTTTGTTACCCTTTGCGGGCCGTCCGGTTGTGGAAAGTCTACACTTTTGCGGCAACTTAAGCCGTCTTGCACACCCCATGGGCAAAAGTCTGGTACAGTCTACTTCGACGATGGGATTCTTTCAGATTTGTCCACCCGTGACCAAGCGGCAAAAATCGGATTTGTCATGCAGTCACCGGAGAACCAAATCGTAACGGATAAAGTGTGGCACGAACTTGCCTTCGGGCTTGAGAGCTTAGGTATAGAAACACCTGAAATCCGTTTGCGCACAGCTGAAATGGCAAGCTTTTTTGGGATACAAACTTGGTTTCACAAGTCGGTAACGGAGCTCTCCGGCGGACAGAAACAACTACTTGCACTGGCTTCCATTATGGCACTGCAACCAGAGGTGCTCATCCTCGATGAGCCTACAAGCCAACTCGACCCCATCGCGGCGGGCGAGTTTTTGGCAACTGTCGGCAAAATCAACAGAGAACTCGGGGTGACAGTGATCTTAACAGAGCATCGTTTGGAGGAAGCCTTCCCCCTCTCAAGTTGTGTCATTGTGTTGGATCGCGGCCGTGTCGTCGCAGCGGGATCCCCTCGCGAAGTCGGCACAATGCTTCGAGGGGAAAGTCACAGAATGTTTCGCGCCCTTCCTGTACCGCTCCGGGTTTGGGCGGCCTGTGAAGGAGAAGGAGAGCCTCCGATTACGGTGAGAGACGGTGCTAGGTGGCTTTCTGTCCAGACAGTTGACAAGAGTAAATTTCCAGATATTCAAATGCCTCCAAGGGAGAAAATCGCCATGGAATTGACGGATGTCTGGTTTAAATATGAGAAAAACCTTCCTGATGTTGTAAAGGGTCTCACATACAAAGCATATTACGGACAAATCACCGCAATCTTGGGTGGGAACGGTACAGGAAAGACAACGAGCCTGTCCCTGATTGCGGGTCTGAACACGCCATATCGCGGAAAGATTTCTACAGACGCGACCGTATACGCTTTGCCTCAAAACCCCCAGGCGCTGTTCACTGCAAGGACTGTACGCGAGGATTTACACTCCGTATTATCCGGGCGAAGCATATCAAGAAAGGACAAAGGACGGCGCCTTGCCAAGGTCGTGAAACTTTGCCGGTTAGAGGAATTGCTCGAAAGCCATCCATATGATCTCTCAGGCGGGGAGCAGCAGCGCGCGGCGCTTGCGAAGGTACTATTGCTAGAGCCGAAGGTACTATTATTGGACGAGCCTACAAAAGGTCTTGACGCAGAGTTTAAGCAACTATTCGGTGCAATCCTCCACCGGCTGACGGCGGCGGGTACGGCCATCATCATGGTCAGTCATGATGTTGAATTTTGTGCCGAACATGCAGACCGCTGCGCCCTGTTTTTTGACGGAGAGATTGTCACCGAGAATACACCCCGCGCTTTCTTTTGCGGCAACAGCTTTTACACAAGCAGCGCCAACCGTATGGCACGCGATCTGTTACCGGAAGCCACCACTGCCCAAGACATCATACTGGCACTTGGCGGAAAGGCGGAAACGCTTCCGGAGATCATCGATATGGACTATGGGATAGAGGCTTTCCCCTTGCCGCCGAAACGTCAGAAGCTGTCAAAACCGCGGAAAGTGATGCTGACCGTTTTTATATTGCTCCTGCTTGCGACAATTATAGTCACGGGTCTACATCTTGACGGGTTCCGGACATTTATCGGTGGCGGTAATATGGCTGTTGCGGAAGCGGCAGCCAATGCATCACTTTATATCGGAATTATGCTTGCCTTTGCTCTCTGTATTGCCGGTATTGTGCTTGTATGCAGATGGAAGCGTGATCCCCTGAGCTACAGGCCGGAACGCTTGGACACGGCTTTGAGCAAATTGTCACGAAAAGACAAACTGTCAAAGCGCACAATTGCGGCGGCGGCAATGATCTTGCTCTCCATTCCGATTACGATTTACATTGGTGTGTCTCTGTTTGGTGACCGACGATTTTACTTTATTTCCATGCTGATTATATTGCAGACCATGCTCCCCTTTGCCCTCGTATTCGAAGGGCGTTCACCCCAAGCGCGAGAACTTGTGATTATTGCCGTCCTCTGTGCGATTGCCGTGGCGGGACGGGCAGCGTTTTTTATGTTGCCGCAGTTTAAGCCCGTTGTGGCGATTATCATCATCGCAGGCGTTGCATTCGGTGGAGAGGCAGGATTTTTCGTGGGGGCGATGAGCGGATTTGTTAGCAATATGTTCTTCGGTCAGGGCCCGTGGACGCCCTATCAGATGTTTGCCTTTGGTATGATTGGCTTTTTGGCTGGGATTCTGTTCCAGAAAGGCCTGCTTTCCCGATCTGCCGTACCACTGGCGGTCTTTGGCGCATTTGCGACGTTTTTGATCTATGGGGGCATTATGAATCCGGCCGCAGTGCTCATGTTTCAGCCAAGCCCAACACGTGAAATGTTCTTGGTGGCATATTTGCAGGGAATCCCCTTCGATCTCATACACGCCGCCGCAACGGTGGTGTTTCTCTTGCTTATTTCACAACCTATGCTTGAAAAACTTGATCGGATCAAAGTGAAGTATGGACTGGTAGAGCGGGAGAGTAGTCAGAGAGATATTCTTCCTAACAAGTAAAGGAATCAGAAGAAGCGACAGGAATACTCGTTCCCGTCGCTTTTTTGTTTAAGATTGCTTTCTAGGCTGATATGGGCACTTCAATGGTTTCGATCACTGATAAAGCACGAGAACAGTTGCATTCTGCTAGGGATGCATTTTCAAAGAAAGAAGATTTTTGCAGCAACGGTTCGAAATTGAACTTAGATAGAAGCAAAAAATTATCCTATTGAATATTTGTTTTGAGTTTCCCATTGGACTGTCGAATAAGGACGCAAATGGAGACGTTATTGCACTATCTATTGTAGATTTAATGATGATAATAGAACTAATGGACGGCCGCTTATTCGGAGAACCAAGGGCAAAAAATCTGTCAATGGCGGGATGAAAATGTACGAATATGGCGCTTAAATTTTGTACAGAAGCGGCGCAGTTAGTTGGGGTTGTTTTCAAATAAAGTGTTGGTCAAAATAGCCTTTTGTTTCATGAACTC
>Ga0131853_10017078_pt1 | contig 13225 bp, 7 predicted proteins | sample TergutLab28metaG_FD_92764 | JGI IMG/M metagenome (GOLD analysis project Ga0131853, IMG submission 92764) | Labiotermes labralis P1 segment gut microbial communities from Petit-Saut dam, French Guiana - Lab288 P1 (version 2) (version 2) | ecosystem: Host-associated > Arthropoda: Insects >...
GGAGTGAAGGGGAAACTGGTGAATGGAGTGGGTAGCCAGTACCCTTCACACTACCTCGGAACATGGTGTATCCAGCATTACTACCGCTGATGCGCACACCTCGGCCACTAGTAGTCGACTGAACTGACGCCCCCGCCGAATTAAATGGACTCGTCCGTTTCGTCGAAAGACGAAATCTGGTTTCTGCGCGTGTGCCATCACATTTCGACTGGCCTCTACCACAACCTATCCGAAAAAAAAATCGAGGGGAGACACTTCACATAATTCTAGAAGCTCGTTCAGGTATGGTTCACAGCCCAGGTGACAGACTGAGCAACGAAAGGGTCGTACAAACAAAACAGATTGAGTACACGAGATGGTAGCCCTCAGCGTGTGTTAACCCGTAGGTCGCGGGCAAAATGTTGCTCGCGACACAGTGTTAGGTTGCCTGGGGAGACGTTTGTAATGGGAGAACGTCTTTCAACACTTGCCCTACCAAAGCCAAGATGGAATGCCGATGCAATTTTGAAAACTTAAAGGATGTTACGGTACTAATTCATTGTGGAAAAATGAGCTAAAAACAGCGACAGCATAGCCTAGATTGTGAATTGCATTTATAAACCTTTACCATGACATTAGTATATTTTTATTGTACATAACGTATAGAAATATCCACACAGGTAACTTAGATTGGAGTGTGTGTACTTGTCTAGCACAACTTTATTTGATGGTAGAGATATGTATAGAATTTATTGCATAGAGAACAACTACATATTTCGGCACTTGACATCGGCAATCTTCAGGTTGAGAAATAAAAAAAAATCCTAGTAAGCAGCTATACTCGACTTATGTGGGTTGTAGCCACACAGGTAAAACTGTTCATGTGATTGTAATAGGTAAATTAATCCCATTACAGGCCTGGACAGGCCCTGAGGGTTCCAGGTGATTGAGGCTCCCAGATTTCAAGACAATCGGCACGTGAAGGTGGTAAGGTCGTCAGCCCTACGCACCGTCCGCCTTTACCCCCCAGGAAATATTCCTGGTACTAATTTCTGTTAGAGGCTGAGTCAACCCCAGGGCCATAGTGCGGCCGGAAGGGTTATGCCAATGAAAAATTCCAGTGATACCATCGGGAATCGAACCCGCGACCTTCCGACTTGTAGCGCAGTGCCTCAGCCAACCGTGTACCCAGTTCATATAATTGTAAATTGTGGGTTATCCATCCCGTTGTGCTAAAGTAACAATGTTGTTTATTGTCCGTCTTACACGACAATGTGATGTAAAGTTAAGTTATATACAATTAATGTAGCTCGTACATGTTTCAACCCTTTGGGGTCATCCTCAGGCTTATAAAATTTGAAACATACAAGGTACTTCTGAAGTAGTTACCCTCGGGATCCCGTGGTATTACAGTAAGTTAGCTATAAAATATATGTTTAAAGTGGTTAAAATATTATTTTAACCATTTTAAACATACATTTTATAACTAACTTACTGTAATAGCACGGGATCCCGTAGGTAACTACTTCAGAAGTACCTTAAAAAGTGGTTAAAATATTATTTTAACCATTTTAAACATACATTTTATAACTAACTTACTGTAATAGCACGGGATCCCGTAGGTAACTACTTCAGAAGTACCTTGTATGTTTCAAATTTTATAAGCCTGAGGATGACCCCAAGGGGTTGAAACATGTAGCTACATTAATTGTATGTAACTTAACTTTACATCACATTGTTGTGTAAGACGGACAATAAACAACATTCACATAATTGTACTTTTTCTTTCTTTGTTCTCTGTGTTGAATTTCGTGTTGTCCTAATGCAGACCAAATTTTGGCGAGCTTTCCCGCACCAGGTACAAGGTTCAACGGGGTTGATGTTACCGAGGTTAACAAAACAGGCAATATAAGTTTAACGTAATATTGAGGCGCGTTCGCGTTACCATTGTTACAGTCTAAAGGCAATAATTAATACACATTCTGAGTGTGTTTCTGTACCCTGTCTGGCTTCTTCATGTCCTCATACGTTATCTGAAACGCCAAGACTTTTGGGGGAAAAAGTTATCCCAGTGGGGACGAGATTTTTCCGCCCGTCCAGGCCGGCCCTGGGGCCCACCCAGCCTCTTGTAAAATGGGTACGGGGTCTTTCCCGGGGGTAAAGTGCGGCCGGGGCGTACCGCTGACCACTCACCCCCTTCTAGTGCCGTGGTCAAGAAAGAGTAGAACTATACCTCTACCCTCCTTCTGGACCACACCGGGCCTGTAACGGGATCACTTTACTTATATTTTCTTGACTCATTTTCATAAAATACTGGAATATTAAATTTTCATGAAAATACGACCAGTGGGAGCCGAGTTGTTACATGCGCATGGACAGACAGACATGGCGAAGCTAACAGCCGCTTTTCGCAACTTTGGGAACGCGCCTAAAACAACTGCTAATGAGGTTCAACGGGAGCGTGTGACAGTCCCAAGAAGATAAATCGGTTATTGTCTTATGTTATGCCGATGCGTGTTCTTCTGTCTGAAAGCTAAGAGTGGCCCAGTTCGTTTGTATATCGTAGTTTCGGTACCAGTGACGTACTTTGGCATCATTTCATCGTCATAGCCACTGGCATGCCGGCAGAATGCAGCCTTACTCACCGAGATCCTGCAAATGCAGACCCCCACCTTAACTCGACCTACTCAGGCTTTGAGATAATTATGCAGGAATTCTTTGCTTTGGCGGCACGTTAGTGCCGGTCCGCAGCGTGAGATGGCAAGGAGGGGTGAGCGGTTGGGGAAACGTAATTTTGTAAAAGTGTAGAGTGGGGGACACCGTCATTTGGCTTTGTTCCTCGCTCGGACTCTCTTTGGGGGGTGTGCTGGACTGCACTCGACTCGACTCGCCTGTGCTCATCGTTTGACAGTCAATGACGTAACAACCACGTCACCGGTGTAATGTATCCGTTGGGCGTTGTAGAGAGTCATCAATTAATACTTCGACAGTAAGTTTACTTGCTCTGTGGAAAGAATACGTTGCGTATACACCAGGGGTGCGCAAACCCCGGGTGTCACTTCGCCCGGACGATGAAATTTTTAGAGTGTCACCGAGTTTTTCTGGGTTCTCTGTGTTGCTGTTGTTTCATATACTCCTTCTGGCGTCCAGAATTTTGAGGTGGCTTCTGGATTTGTGGGACATTTGTGCACCCCTGTGTATGCAGTCTGCATGTCTGCTGTTCCGTTTGTTGCGTATCGCTCGGCTGGGTCTTACGTACTGAGTGGATCTAGACCTCCATTTCTGCATATGCCGTCATGGTATCTACAGCGACATCTTTATATTACTTAAGGTGGAGCTTTACCGACACTTTCTCACATGCCTTCACGCCGCGCGCAGGTTGAGACCACGTACCTGAAATACAGTTGTGAACCCCCCCCCCCCCTGCCATTCTTGTATGTGGGCTTGATGACGGCTGATCATTGTTAGCCGACACAGGTAGACATATTCTTACAGAATATATGTTGTGCTGGCTGATAGGAACGTGTATTTGTATTTAGTAACGCAACGGGTAGGTGCCATTTAAAGTAAATATTTTTGTTATTTAATTACACAAACCAACACATACACACACACACACACACACACACACACACACACACACATATATATATATATATATATATACAGTATATTATTTAAGAAGTCTAAAATTTACATTAAAACATTTAAAACGCTCCTACATGTTTCGATCACACGATCATCCTCAGGGAGCATATACTGTTCCTTGCTAAAGTTATAATTTAAAACATTCAGTGAATTACTTCACTAAGTTAACTTTGGTGCTGTGGCAGCATGTCGTGTTTTTGTGTGAGAGTCGTACGCTGTACCCCGCTAACGATTTTTTCGGCTAACGAAGATTTTTTCGCTGTTTTTCGGACTCGGCTGACGAAGATGGATTCTGCTAACGAATGTTTTAGTGGATGCGCGCGCTAACATAAAGCAGCAAACATGAACGTTCGGGCCATTCCAGGAGCTTATCTTTTCCGTCTGTATGTGTGTTTCGACTAACGAAGATTTCGGCTAACAAATGTGATTCCGGAACGAATTATCTTCGTTAGCCGGGTTATCACTGTATATATGTGCATGTGTTGGTGTTGGTGTTGGTGTGTAATTAAATAAACCATAGAATGCACGGTGCAACGATAAAAATAAAAATAAATATTTTTCTACTTGGTATGTAATTTGACCAGGGACTGCAGTGAAGTTTTAAATCCTTGAACTGTGGTCCGTATAAATTCTGCGTGCACCCATTAGATGACATTTTATTTATAAGTTTACGAAGTGAGAGGCGGCCTTAGCGACGACGTTTTTAGAAGGGTTAGTACAGTCACCAGTTTGCAGAACTCCCAGAACATAAGAAAATGAACTGCGTGTTCAGCATGGACTTTGTTTCGACACCTAGCGTTTTGGAATCCAAGCCTCGCCGATATTTGCTTGGAAATTTGAGCTACTTGCTTGTGTGATAATGCTGAGAAGTATGGGGGAGTTCTGGATATGGGCTGAATTGGCATTAGCTTCATTGCAGGTGTCAATGTATTGTGCAAACACACGTTCGTTTAGTAAACAGTACTTAACACACCGTCGACCTGTCAACACAACTTCGTTATTGTTAGTAAATAACATGTCACATTAAGTCTTGCTACATGTTTCGGCTTTAATAAGTAATATTCAGGCTAATCTGGTAGGTATAAGAACGCAAAAATTTTAAAATGATTTAAATTAAGAAATATCTAATTCCAAAATTGAACATGACATTTTATAATAATGTAATTTATACGAAATAATAAAATTCTATATGTGGGCCGGGTAGCTCAGTCGGTATAGCGACTGACTGCGGGCTGGACGGTTCGGGATCGAATCCCGGTGGGGGACGAGATTTTCCGCCCGTCCAGACCGGCCCTGGGGCCCACCCAGCCTCCTGTAAAATGGTTACTGAGTCTTTCCTGGGGGTAAAGTGCGGTCGGGGCGTGGGGCTGAATACTCACCCCCTTCCAGTGCTGCGGTCATGGAAGAGTAGAGCTATACCTCCACACACCCTCTGGGCCACACCGGGCCTGTAACGGGAACACTTTATCTTTACCTTAATAAAATTCTGTAAATTGTAAAATAATAAAATGTCGTAATATAAAAGACAAAAATCATGAAATTGTGTAAATTGTAAAATTGTCGAAGGTCATACCATAAAAGGCAAAAATTATAAAAATGTATAAATTATAAAATATCGTAGTATAAAAGGCGAAAGTGATAAAAGTATATAAATTATAAAATATCAGTATAAAAGGCAAATTTTATAAAATTTTATAAATTATAAGATTATACAATATAGAGTGCCAATTTTTTTAACGAGACATTTTATAGTTTATACAGTTTTAGAATTTTTGCCTTTTATACTTACCACAAATTAGCCTAAAGACGTATTAAATTCGGATCATTTTGCTAGAGGTATTGTGACAGCTTATTTGTAAATAATAAAAAATTCTGTTCACAGTATGTACGTATTGTTTTGATTATTATAATACATCACACAGTGGGATGTCAAATATCAGAACTGAAACAGACCCGTTTCTTTGTGCTTCCATAAATTTCTTCTTAACAACCATGTTTTTTGGGTTTACCGCTACCACACAATGAGGTTGTTCAGGTCATTTACACGATATCTCCAATTGTGTCTGTATTTCCAGTTCATCGAAGTGTGTTTCTTTTCTCTCCTACCACAGTTGTTTCGCCCGCATTTTTTTCTATGCTGTATTTCTCTCCCACATAATGAAACAGATGTTATGCTGAGACACGCAATTGTTGTATTTGCTGCACAGCAGGTGACCCAGTTACAGCTCACATCAAGTTACGCTCGTTTTGCGCCAAAGAAAAGTTCATTATCTTAGCGCTGTGTGACTCATTTATAAACATTGTTAAAACTTAATATTTATTATTACACCAACAAATGCACATATAATTAGTATAAAAGTATATTATAATTGCTGCAGCATGTTTCGGTTCCCTCGCACCGTCTTCATTTACACAAATAGATGCACACTTCCAGTTACAGATTACTCCCAACCAGCTCACCACTCACACCTAACCAAGGTAGTCCATCATATCAACTGATGTAATTCATCGCGTTTCCTTTTTTTTTTTTTTATGTTGTTGTGGCGCTGAGGCCCAACGCTGGCCACGGCCTCCTCATTCTTGAGGTTTCTTGATCACATACAACGACGCATCACAGTCGGTAGGACTCCTCTGGACGAGTGATCAGCTCGTCGCAGGGACCTCTACCTGACAACACACAACACTCACAACAGACAAACAACCATGCCCCCGGTGGGATTCGAACCCACGATCTCAGCAGGCGAGTGGCCGCACACCTACGCCTTAGACCGCGCGGCTACTGGGACCGGCTCCTTGTAATGTTACATTTCATATTTATATTTTGTGTCTATTCATTACAGACTTTAATTACATAAGCAGCCACATTTTACCTACTATCAGATTTTACCATAACGACCTATTGCTGTATATAATTTTATTATTTCGATAATTTAGAACTTTAGCTAATACAACCTATAAGCTCTCTGATGATGGTGCGAGGGCACCGAAACATGTCGGAGCAATTAAAACACTTTATTATCCAACAGACGCACAAATATGTAATTCGTAGATACAATTAGAATTATTATAATATATTTAAAAATATTAAAAATATTTAAAATTGCTCCGACATGCCAAGCACTGTATAGAGCTCCCTGACGATGGATCCCTTGTGATCCGAAACATGTTGGAGCAATTTTAAATATTTTTTAATATTTTATAATAATTCTAATTGTATCTACGAATTATATATTTTTTGCATCTGTAGGATAATAAAGTGTTTTAATCGTCATTGATGCACGGTACAAACATGAAGATGTTGGAGCAATTATAGTATAATTTTATACTAATTATATATGCTTATGTTGGTGTAATAATAAATATTAATTAATTAAAATGCGCGATTTGAACGTAAAAGTAATTTAAATCCTGTTTTAGAATTTTTGTACCTCTTGGGAGTGGGCAGTTGCCGACGTTTCGTAGGAAAACGCTGTCTTTTGTAGTCAGTTGTGTGAAGTCGACCCATGAGGTGGAGTGAGATGTAGGGATTACTTAGAAACATCGACAACACAGCCTACCGCTACACAGTGCGAGATCCCCCAGACAGGACCAACATGAACAGCAACTGAGAAGCTGCTTCCTGCTTGTGATGGTTTTACGCGAAGAACTTAAAACGAGCGCATGAATGGTGAGGCCATGATTGTTTGCATGTTAATTCCCGGTATCAGTGGACGTATTACCATGAAGCCTGCTGCATTGTTGTTGGTTATGGCACCGTGCTGTGGTCTGGTAAGTTGGTACCGACGTTTCGGACTACATGCTGCCTCCATCTATTCAGTATTCTGAAGATCTGAGTATGCAGTATGTTCTGGCGAAACGTCGCTACTTTTTATATACTGTTGTGTAGTTCTGTACAGGGCTTTCTGTTCATTGAAGACGGATCGAAATTTACTCTTTCCATTTGTTTGTTTGTTTGCATGTTTGTTTGTTTGTAGTGTATTTAACGATCCTATCCGTAACTGAGGTTATGTAGCAAGTTTTATATTTGTAGTTCCGTGCATCGTAATTCTAGGTTGAATAAATCCAACGAGATGCAACAGTATGCAGATATTTATTTACTGCTAAATTACTCTACATGTTTCGGGCGTCCATGGCTCCCATCATCAGGAATACATAAAACTGTAGTTGCAGCCCCTGGTACAGATCATACTGCCTGGGAAGCAAGCTTCTTCAAATGTGACCAGATTGGTCACGTTTGAAGAAGCTTGCTTCCCAGATGGTATGGTTTGTACCAGAGGCTGCAGTATGTACTCCTGATGATGTGCGCGATTGACGCCCGAAACATGTAGAGTAATTTAGCAGTAAATAAATATCTGCATACTGTTGCATCTTGTTGGATTTATTCAACCTATGTAGCAAGTGTCTGGGTGACAGTGAATGATGATGAATTGTATAGGTTATGGAAGGATGTCAGTATAGCCGTGCTGATTTATGCTCTCCGCGCATTTGACTTGAGGGATTGAGGACGATCGCGAGGAATTTCATTATAGCCAGGGTGTAGGCTGAGATTCGGACCACGCACGCTAGGAAGTGCTACAGCTTGAGCCAGCCTTCCTGGTCCAGGTTGACTTTTTATGTCCATTCATTCGTTTTGTTGTCTGTCTTACGACAGGTCCATAGTCAGTTCCAGAGCCACTTCTCAACACGGTGCGATCAAGTACTTCCTCCCTCGATTTAGAGTACCCTCTCTTTTCCGCAAGGTCATCAGTTAGCTTCTTACGTCTTTTTCCTCGTCTTCCCGTTACTTATATCCTTTCCTGTATCTTTCCGTCTATGACATGACCTAGGAGGCAGTCTTTACGCAAGGTGTGACCAATCAGTAACACTCTGTAGGAGTAAAAATATGAATGTAACGGTATGGTGGGACGTACACAGCAAAAGTACGTCCTTGTCAAAGGCAGCACATTGGCATCTTCAAAATCTACTTTAACAGTTACAGCGGATTGAAGGATGTTTTTGTGCAACTTCTGGCATTCCAAGCGCGTCGAACGAACTGCCAGAGCACTCTTGCCAACTTAATCACTTGGAAGCTGTTCCAAGCCCACATTCCTTACTCTGTAGGGCGAAATAGGCTTAAGGTATTATGACCGCATATATTTGCTTGTTTTTATTTAGTGACTTGTGAGGTACTTGCCTTAATTTATGACCACCTCCCACACCTTTGAACTATCAATTCTCACCATCAATAAAGTCTTATCAAAACTGCGATTTGCAAAACTGTGGGGTGAAGAGAGGCTAGGACAAATTGAATGCAGGGCACAGCATGTTGTATGCTTGTAAATATGCCTGACTTGTCAAGGCGACTTTTGTTAATAACGTATGATATGATCATTTGCGGTATGCGAACTTCTGAGGTGGTGCGACTCTAAAGCAGTTTAACCCTTTAAATGCCGAGTTAAATCCCATCTGCCATCTGCTGACATTTTTAAGTGTTCACCACATTCTCATGTTAGCAGGATAAGGGTAAATGTAGGGTCGAGATGTATTGCATATTAATAGATCTTTAAAAATACACGTTTTTAAGACCACGTTTGTTAATAAGGTATGATACAAGCATTGCGATTGCGAACCTCTGACGTGTAGCGACGCTGTCACCACTTGTGAGTATTGAATGCACGGTCATGAAGTTTCTGCTAATAGGTCTAAAACATATATGCCTGCTTTGTCAAGGCCGCATTGCGCACAGCGTAAGAGCAGAATGTGGCGTCTGCGCGAAATCTGTTTCTTTATTTCTGTGTTTAGTAGCCGCGAGTCTAGTAGCAATGACAGTCGCAGCTGGGAACTTCCTATGGGGATAGATAACTTTGAAAATTATCTGTGTTAGTAGCCGCGAGTCTAGTAGCAATGACAGTCGCAGTTGGCAACTTCCTATGGGGATAGATCACTTTGAAAATTATCCTGGGAACTTCCTATGGGGATAGATCACTTTGAAAATTATCCTGGGAACTTCCTATGGGTATAGATCACTTTGAAAATTATCTGTGTTAGTAGCCGCGAGTCTAGTAGCAATACCAGTCGCAGTTGGCAACTTCCTATGGGGAAGATCACTTTGAAAATTATCCTGGAAACTTCCTATGGGTATAGATCACTTTGAAAATTATCTGTGTTAGTAGCCGCGAGTCTAGTAACAATGACAGTCGCAGTTGGCAACTTCCTATGGGGATAGATCACTTTGAAAATTATCTGTGTTAGTAGCCGCGAGTCTAGTAGCAATGACAGTCGCAGTTGGCAACTTCCTATGGGGATAGATCACTTTGAAAATTATCCTGGGAACTTCGTATGGGTATAGATCACTTTGAAAATTATCTGTGTTTAGTAGCCGCGAGTCTAGTAGCAATGACATTCGCAGCTGGGAACTTCCTATGGGGATAGATCACTTTGAAAATTATCCTGGGAACTTCCTATGGGGATATATCACTTTGAAAATTATCCTGGGAACTTCCTATGGGGATAGATCACTTTGAAAATTATCTGTGTTTAGTAGCCGCGAGTCTAGTAGCAAAGACAGTCGCAGCTGGGAACTTCCTATGGGGATAGATCACTTTGAAAATTGAAACTGCGCGACAGTCAGAATTGCTTGAAGTTGCATTTTGCACATATCTAACAGGTAAAGGTAAATCAGTCCCGTTACAGGCCTGGAGTGGCCCAGAGGGGTCCAGGAAGTTAAGGTTCCCAGATTACATGACAAAGGCACAGGATGGTGGTAAGGTTGTCAGCCTTACGCACCGACCCCCTTTACCCCCAGGAAATACTCCTGGTACTCATTTCTGTTAGAGGCTGAGTCGACCCCAGGGCCATAGTGCGATCGGAAGGACTTTATGTCAGTGATATCTAAAAGGAAGTTTGGTTACTAACAGGAGGAAGCTGACAGTACGTGAGTGTTACGTTTATCGCAGTCCCAGATCCAGGCACTGCAGTTAACGTGACAGGCGTGACTAAAGTTTTGAGCATTGCCTATTGTCGTACCTTTATTTCTTCCATTACGTTTCAGAGACAGGATGCGTTTACATCTTCAGGTGGAATCTGGGGGTACTGAATCCAGTTTGTTTCTAACGAACCTACCGTACCAACATCCACCCTGCCCCCTCCCCCCCATAAACCAGGTGTCGGGGACATTTCTTATCTGACATGTATTGGCACAAGTTAATATAGACGACATTGTGCAGATTGGCTTTAAATCAAACATATTGAAATACTGTACAGTCAGAATCGTTTGAAGTTGACCCCGTAGTTAAATACTGCGACTTTTCCCTCCTGCAATTGAAAGGAGAATGATTATTTTGGAGCGGATTGGAAATTTTTCTGTAGGTAAGTGCACCGCATTATAGGGCTGTAGACCGTGAAGTAGAGTAATCTGTGTGTGATACTTGACCTACTTAGTATTTGTGGTTGGATGTTATGTAACAGTTAGGCTACATTTTGTGTGACGTTTGGTGGACAAGAAAACGTACTTTCTTTTATTGATAATTGCGTAATTAATATGTGATGATGATGCAGTATCAGCGATCAGATTGAAGTACGAAAGAGATGCGAAGACCACATAGAACCATGCAAAACGGGGGAGTATGATATAATTAAACTAATCGTTGTAACAGCGTTTCCGGATTTTTTCTACGAGTGAATGGATAACATGTTCAAGACTTGCAAGAAAACAAACGAAACAATTCTGCTGTGTCATGGTATGTTGCTGGGACGAGGGCCACGGTTGAGTGGTTCCTGATTCAGCTTCATAATCGATAGGTATCGCATGCGATTGGTTTCTGCTTCAGCTTCGTAATGGATGGGTCTCGAATATGATTGAGTGCTGTCTACTTCAGCTTCATAATCGATAGGTATCGAATGCGATTGGTTTCTGCTTCAGCTTCGTAATGGATGGGTCTCGAATATGATTGAGTGTTGTCTACTTCAGCTTCGTAATCGATAGGTATCGAATGCGATTGGTTTCTGCTTCGGCTTCGTAATGGATGGGTCTCGAATATGATTGAGTGTTGTCTACTTCAGCTTCATAATCGATAGGTATCGAATGCGATCGGTTTCTGCTTCGGCTTCGTAATGGATGGGTCTCGAATATGATTGAGTGGTTTCTACATCAGCTTAATAACGGAAAGGTTTCGAATGTCATTCAGTGGTTTATACTTCAGCTTCGTAATCGATAGGTATCGAATGCGATTGGGTGGCTTCTACGTCAGCTTCTTAGTTATTAGGTCTCGAATGCGATTGAGTGGTTCCTGCTTCAGATTTTTAGTCACGATTGAATGGTTTCCACGTCATTCTTGTAGGCTCGACACAATTCTCGGCACGGTTGACGGGTGTCTATACAACTTTTCTTTGGCTTTTGGATTGCAGCAGCGTAGTCCGAGTAGGAGGTTAGAAGATATGTGAAACGTTGAAAGTCCAGTGGTAAACATGTGTACCAGCTGCTTGACACCAAGAAACTCTGCAGTATTCCTCACACAGTGTGTGTATGTGTTCTTATTATACAATAAATGCCGAGTGTTTATCTAAAGGGCGTTAAGGGATTGCTCGTACAGTGGAGATGGAATGTGTTTTCTGTGAGGTAGGAACTGAAGTTTTATATATAAATTAGATTAATATTAGGATTTCTATGGGCTAAAGCGTATGCCACAAATATACTTCGACTGGGTTATGACGCGGTGCGTGATATTTAGAATCTTTCAGTTTTTGTACTCTGTCCAGCACGAATTTTCTTATATTTTTACATACTGGACGATGGATAGAATACGAAACAAGACAAAGTACATATAACGTAACGTTGAGGTGCGTTCGTGCAGCCATTGTTGCAGTGGAGGAGAAATTATCAGTGAAGTGAAGTGCGGGTAAATCAGGGATATACAGGGAGAAGGTTAGGAAGGTGTCATGTAGAGTGAAATGAAAGGAATTTGAAGTATGGGGGAAATGGAGTGTTTCCAAGAACAAGGGTTGGAAAGTGATAAGTGAAATGAAGAAAATTTGAAGTGGGGTGAAGATCAGCTAAATGCGGTGAAGGGAAGGAAAATTAGGCGGGGTGGGATGTGAAGTGTATACACATATAAGGGTAGTGGGGTGGACCGTGTAGTATGATTTACTCACTTTTTAGTACACCTAGTGGTATTTAATACTGATTCATCTACTTTAGGTTCTACTCGTTTAATAATAATAATAAAATAATAATAATAATAATAAATTTATTTATTGCAATTGGGTTGTTACCCGGTGGCAGTGGTTGTTTTACATGTAAACAAAACATGAAATTGGTTACTGCTAGATTTAAGTCGGGAAGGCTACATGAGAAGCATGTAATGGCAACTTGGAATCTTGGGAACCATCTCAGCATGTGCTTATAGAAACAGGGAAACCAAGAAAAATTTGTGTCGAGGTGGCCGGTCGCAGGACCTTCCGAATACTGACTGCTAGACAGCAGTCCGGCATCTTAAAAAAAAAAAAAGCAATGCACACACAGTACAACAAATACACATAAGATAACTACAACAATACACACGGCCAACCAACAACAATTACACACAAGACAACTTAAAACTAGCAACAATACACACGATAC
>Ga0131853_10017079_pt1 | contig 13224 bp, 7 predicted proteins | sample TergutLab28metaG_FD_92764 | JGI IMG/M metagenome (GOLD analysis project Ga0131853, IMG submission 92764) | Labiotermes labralis P1 segment gut microbial communities from Petit-Saut dam, French Guiana - Lab288 P1 (version 2) (version 2) | ecosystem: Host-associated > Arthropoda: Insects >...
ACAGACATACAGACACACAGACATACAGACACACAGACATACAGACACACAGACATACAGACATACAGACATACAGACACACAGACATACAGACATACAGACACCTTTCAGCCCTTGACGCCTACCACAAGAAGTGAATTTGTTTTAACATTTTGACGTTTTGCTGACCGTGCATCTCAGTATATTTATCTCAGTATTTAACCAACTTGATGCACAAAATTTGTTTCACAATAAGTTTATTTCATGCCTCTACATGTTTCGAGCACATGTGCACATCATCAGGAGGTCAAAATTGCCTCTGGTGATGAGCACATGTGCTCGAAACATGTAGAGGCATAAAATAAAACTTATTGTGAAACAAATTTTGTACATCAATTTGGTTAAATACTGAGATAAATTGTTTTAAGAGTTGTATCGAGCTTTCGCCCTGGAGTGTTAGATTTGTTTACTGCAGTAATGTTATTAACTCCAATTCAAAAAAATTAATTTATTTTTCATTTATTAATTTTTCATCTTTCCAATAACAGATACTTCCTTGCTTGCTGCATCCTGTACTTGACCTTCGTGAAACAGGTAGTGTCTTCATTATTTGAGTTGAACTGCGCACCTGTACCTCTCTTTCTCTCGACCCGTCGTAAGTAAAATTCTAGTGTCTTTCTTTATCATAAGAAGTGTAATGCGCGCAGGGCAGACTAATTTTCGTCGACCAGCATTGGGTCTCGAACGTGGGCATGTTGTGGACTGTGACATTAGTACGAGTTATCCCCTTGCACGCCAATTTTATTTGCAACAGACTCTTTTCTGGAAGTCAGAAATTTTATTATGTATAGCGGCCTGTACCCTCCTTTGTACAATCAGAAGTACGGTTCGATGGAAGAATGTAGTTTCAGTGTGGACTATAATTGGAAACTACACTTGTTCGGAATATGAATAATCTTTCAGGACGAGTGCTACTTGGACAGTGCCGACGGCACTGTGAACCAGTACTGAAACCGCACAGGGTCCGTAGTTAGAAACTCGGACCGTGGAAAAGACATTCTTTCTTCTTAGACTGCTTAATACTGGTAGATGGGACCTATAAATTATCCCGAAACGTCGGCACAGAACTGCCATTCTACGCTGCGTAAAATCACAAAGGAACACAGATCTGACATTATTCTGAATCTGTAAGTTTTGTCAGTCTACCGGAATTATGGCATGATGGGTGTTCAAGCCACCGAACTGTTACTGCAGGGACAATAGATCCATTTTTGCTCAGCCTAAATGGTAGAATGCAGTTCTAGACCCTTACGTGGTTATTTTGCTGAGGGCATTGGCACTCAGGTAGCCTTGCGAGTGGAGTGTTGTCCCTCATGTACTTGAGTTCAATAACTCTGAATTGTGCCATCCCCATTGTGTAGTATAAACAAGCAATTACGTGTGAAGTCAATAACACAACTATTGTTAATTAGATGTTATATTATAGGTCAAAAGACTACATGTTTCGGCCGGTAGTGGCCATCGTCAGGTCTTTGTCATTCCAAACACTTAAGATTATTTATATAACTGAGTGGCGGCCTGCAACAAGGCTATAGTATGTGATAAGCCGGTAATACAGAAAAATTCTGGGCCCGGTAGCTCAGTCGGTATAGCGACTGACTACGGGCTGGACGGTACGGGATCGAATCCCGGTTGGGAGGAGATTTTCCGCCCATCCAGACCGGCCCTGGGGCCCACCCAGCCTCCTGTAAAATGGGTACCGGATCTTTCCCGAGGGTAAAGTGCGGCCGGAGCGTGCTGCTGACCACTCACCCCCTTCTAGTGCCGCTGTCATGGAAGAGTAGAGCTATACCTCTACCCACCTTCTGGGCCACACCGGGCCTGTAACGGGATCGCTTTACACTTACAGAACAATTCTATTCTCCGATTTCTTATTCATATTCCGCACAATCTACGTGCATTCTCGTAGTACTTAGCGCCTTGCGTACATCAGCATCCAGCACGCGGTTCTGGCAGATCTTGCTCTATGTGCGATCTGTATTGACTTGGAACTGCAATGAGGCAACATTCAAATTCAATAAAGTGTGAGACCGACCCCCAGAGAATTTTAAATTGTGTGTCCTTGATTTGATGCTCAGCTGTACGATTACAGAAGATTCCCTAACACTCCACCCTGAGAAAAGGCCTTGCGAACCAACGAGCTGCTTCCGGCTAACAGCAGGCTGTGGCATATGCAGCATCTGGGAGGACGGTTACATCATTTGCTAATTAGTTTCAAGTATGGAGACACACTCATGAAAAGAGCTGCACATGCGCATTCTTCTGGCAACTGCTCAACGGAAATACAGACTCGTATGCAAACATGACTGAAAATTACAGATTACTGAAGAATAAAAAACCAACTAGATGCCAATTATTAATTTATTGTACTTCTTATAGGCTCAACATGTTTCGGGCACTACTATGCCCATCATCAGGAGCTCGCGACTATGATGTTGATTACCACATTGGTAGTTTCGTTCTTGGTTTGCTGTATGTTGGAGGTTATGATGATGGGCTTAGCAGTGCCCGAAACATGTTGAGCCTATAAGAAGTGCAATAAAATAATAAGTGTCATCTAGTTGGTTTCTTATTCTTCAGTTATCACAATGATGCACGGTCCAATAAACATCAGATTGCAGATTATGTCTTTTGTTCTGATAGTAAACCCTCATAATTATGCATATCAACAAGCAATTATAAGACTATGTGTACATACGTAGTATGAATATATCTGTGGAACAGAATAGTTTTTCAGTAATCACAGAAACACTCAAATAATTCCCCGCCTGTATGGTATCCGAGGCTTCATAAAAATGATTGCAGGAACCCAACACCGATCCCTATCCTAAATGATATTGATATAGGTCTCGTGCACAAGCCCACATTACTTCCTTACGGTCAATTTAATACTCTCTTACCATCTGCAACTAGATCTTCCAAGCACAGTCTTTCTTTCGGGTTATTTATCTCAGTATTTAACCAACTTGATGCACAAAATTTGTTTCACAATAAGTATTATTTCATGCTTCTGGTATCATCACACCTATAGGTGTGATGATATCAGAGGCTGTGTAACGCAATTTTGACCTTCTGATGATGAGCACATGTGCTCGAAACATGTGGAGGCATGAAATAATAGTTATTGTGAAACAAATTTTGTGCATCAAGTTGGTTAAATACTGAGATAAATATACTGAGATGCACGGTCAGCAAAACGTCAAACTTTCTTTCAGGTGTTTCTAGCTAAAATTGCTTTAATTTAGAATATATTTCTCCCATAAAAGTTGCATTTCCGCTCACCTGACTGTCCTTGATTTGTTCATCCTAATAAGTTCGGAAGAGAGGTTTACATTATACAGTTCCTTTTCTTGCAGTTCCTCCACCCTTCTCTCACCTTTACTGTCTTAGCCCCAGATATTCTCCTCAACACCCTGTCACCAAATGTGCTCCAGATTTTACATCTATACAGAAGGAGAAGTCTTAGTTTATGCACTTAATGTTGCGGGATTTTTTATTCCTGAAGTTTAAATAGCTGAGCTGAGGACAAAAGATTCGGAGATTCATCGTCGTAAAGGTTCCATGCACTTAGAGGCTCTGGATTTCTTCCCTAGTACAGTGATTATTATGCATTTTCTGTAAATCTCAAATAAAATTAAAAAATACACAGTAAATTTACATACGCACGTGTTGACTGGGTTCAGATTTAATGTTCACAAGACGCCCTACTTGAAAATGAGTTAAACATTATAGTAGGAAACTTTCAGACAAATGTATCTTACCGCGTGTGCCCCATTCAGTTTGTCAGGAAATACATACTTACAATAAGAGGGTACGTATTTGAACTTTACAACTTCTGCCAATATCACGTACGCATGGGAAACCCATAATACACTGGTATGCGTGGTTTTGCTTCATTAAATGTTTTCTTTGCTCTGAGACCAACAAATCGTTGTTTATTTTGGGCCCAAATAGGAGAGTGGCCCATAAGTGTCGCACATGTTCTTTTTTTTTTTCCTTATTTCACATTCTTTTTCTGAAGAGCATTACTGCGCCATGCACTACATAGTTTTATCTATTTTGTCTTTGTTGGGTCTAAACAACACAAAACTGCGAATTTCCTGTATTTGAATTGTTTGCAATGTGAAGAATACTGGCCTGTCTGTGTTCAACTTACGATTGGAGCCCAACGCTACTTACAGCGAATATAAAGAAACGCCTCACATGCTATATTCCAGCTATCCTATTAGTTAGCCCAGTTTGGAGATATCTCGTATTTGGTTCCCTCTGATAGGGAAGGAACTCAAATGTGTTATGTTAGTTCTCTTTTTTTCTCTCAAGTTACGATTTTTCGCTTGTTGGTTTTTACTTCCACCAACAGATGGTGTTTGTTGTTTTTATATTTAACTATTTATTTTTTATTGAATATTTTTAAGGTTTATTAGATCTGGTATTTCGACAGGCAGACGTATTTTACTTTTTATATTTTATAATAATATTTAACATTTTTTGTAGGCTTTACGTAGTTGGAATTCATATTTGTAGAGGTACTGGGATTTTTTGTTCCCTGATTGTGGATTATGTCGATGTGTGTGTTATATTTTTGGCCAATTGTATTTTATGGTTAGTGGTTTCGCTTGAAGAAGGAAACGGGGTTTGCTTTCGCTGAGTTTTAGTGTGTTGTATAGAGTACTTTTGTGACGATAGAAAGAGTTTTTTTAAGTGCTGCTGATATAATCAGGAAGATTTTGTGTAGTGCAGTTGGAAGATGTGGTGACTGACAATACAACAGAAGGTAAAGTGCGTGATTTATGTATGAAACATACAAATGTCACGCGTGTGAAACGCGAATTGAGGAGACTTGTCAGCACTGGGCACGTTGTCTTTTTACTGTTGTCCAAGATGCTGGCACGTGCCTGCGTGGTACACTCATCTCACGTGTCAAATATCGCAGAGATTTCACTGCTTTCAAATGCTTCCTGCACAACATCGACCGTCTCCATACTTGTGTCCGGCCGCCCTGCCCCAGACAGTCCTGCATCATGCCTGATTTCAGACTTTCGCCGCGAAGTAGATGAGACTTAATAATATTTATTTACTGCAATTGGGTTGTTACCCGGTGGCAGTGGTTATTTTACGTGAATACAAAACATGAAATTGGTTACTAATAAATTTAAGTTAGTAGGGCTACATGAGAAGCAAGTAGTGGCAACGTGGAATCTTGGGAAACATCTCAGCATTTGCTTATAGACACAGGGAAACCAAGAAAAGCCTGTGTCGAGATGGCCGGTCGCAGGACCTTCCGAATACTGACTTCTAGCCAGCAGTCCGGCATCTAAAGTAAAAACGGCAATACACACATAGTACAGCAAATACACATAAGATGACTACAATACACACAAGACAACTACAAAATACACACAAGACAACTAACAACAAAACATCTTAAAATACAACATGTTCAAAAAGTAAACAACTGGCGCTCTTCTTGCATGTTACGCAGTATATAGTGGTAATTCCTTACCGACGTTTCGGGACAACCTATCAGTTCCATCTTTAAGGGTCAAGAATTCTTAACTCCTGAAGATGGGACCGATAGTTTGCCACGAAGCGTCGGTAAGAAATTACCACTATAGGCTGTGTAAAATCCCAGAAGAGCGCAAATCTCAGGTCCATATCATCTCACCGTCTGCATCCCCTTCTACTGCCACAGAATGCCACCCATGTGTTGAGCCACGTCTCAGACTCAAGGTTCACACGTCCGACATTAATGCTTCCCAAATAAAATCACGCCCATTTCTTTTGGTTATATCATCCACCTCGTGCTGCTGCCAAGTGTACTATTTCCGTCCACGATTTGCATTTTTCCCTAACCTCCCCCTCCACTGGTCCATCTGGAATAACTTTTTCTTTCTGACTGAAAAATTACGTTTTTTGTTACATTCTTACAGCATATTTATCGGAAAGACATGTCATTATTCTCGTCGAATCTCTTAATCGGTCCACGAAACGTTTAACCTGCACCAGAGCTTCGGGCAACCAAGGTAGATGAGACGAGATGAGGCGAGTTGAGTTGAAGACTGTAATGACTATTTAAACGCTATGCCCTTCGCTTCCGAATTGACACTTCTTACAATGCTGAGAAAGTAATATTGAGACTAAGAGGTAGAGAGTTTGTGGTGGATAATTTCACGTGAATGCATTCTGATGGACGATCATTGATTGCAGTGCTTGAATATTGCTAGAAACGAGTGGTTCACAGAAGGTAATCCTCAATCTTCTGATGTTCTCCGAGGGTTTATAGGGATTCGTTTTATTATAATTTACAACCTAGAATTATTTGTCTCAATATTTAACCAACTTGATGCTCAAAATTTGTTTCACAATCAGTTTTATTCCATCCCTCTACATGTTTCGAGCACATATGCATGTGCATCAAGTTAGTTAAATACTGAGATGCACGGTCAACAAAACGTCAAAACCTAAAATTAGTTCAGATTCTTAATTAAAAGGATAATTATTTTTCATCCAAGTGATAAGTCGTGATTATCGTCTCATAGCAGAACAGTCACTTGCAAATGTACCGTTTACATACCACGCATACTTCTTGAGACGTAAGTGAAACACCTGTATTTATGGAATTTATGGTCATACACGTAGGGAGATTATAATACCTTATCTGGCAACCGTGATAGTGTCTTCATTTTCAACACACTTCGAAACGTCGCTAACTGTTTACCAGTCGAACTGACATAACATCTCACAAGACCCGAAACTTCAGCATCACCCCTACGAGATTTTATATTTGTAGTTCCACGCATCGTAATTCTAGGTTGAAGAAATCCAACAGGATGCAACAGCATGCAGATGTTTATTTACTGATAAATTACTCTTCATATTTCAGGCGTCCATCGCGCCCATCATCATGAGTACATACGTACAGGAGTACATACCAAATAAGGACTGGTCCTTATTTGGTCACGTTTGAAGAAGCTTGCTTCCCAGATAGTATGATCTGTACCAGAGGCTACAACTACAGTTTTATGTACTCCTGATGATAGGCGCGATGGACGCCCGAAACATGTAGAGTAATTTAGCAGTAAATAAATATCTGCATACTGTTGCATCTTGTTGGATTTCTTTAACCCCTACGAGAAAATCACAGGGCTGATCTTTTGTACTGTCCGATCCTGCAGATGAAAGCACAGCGAATTTTCTAAACACCGGCAACAGTTTTCATTCCACGGTCTACTGCCACAGGAGATTTGAGATTTACAACAGGACTACTGTGAGAGCCTCGAAGGATTACTCTGTCTGGACTGCTTGTTTCTGAACCTGAAGGCACAATGATCTTTCGAAAAGTCGATGACATTTTACCAGTGGACACGGCTTAAAACCCCAGAAAACTTGAATGGTCGTAGTGGGAACAGTTATAAAAATTACTTCTTAGGCTGCCCGTAACAGTAAACAGACCGCACTGCATTTCCAGCACATACACTTAAAGTTCCAGACGCTACCTTTTATGTATTTCATCACACCGTATAAGGGTCAGCACCTGTGCGGATCTGTCATAAAAGGAATGTCTCATTACAGTTTATCCTGCTCAGATCATACTGGCCGCTTTGTGAGAAAAATATCGACAACTTGACTTGTTTGCTTCTTTTGGAATTCTGGATCTGTCTGCTGTCTGGAAACGTAACTTTAAAGCGTTTTGTAAGATACATGGCATGAGTAGAAGGTATATTGAATAACACTACTTGAATGTGTGTAAACTATTCTACAAAGAAAGGGTAGAATATTTCTGTTATTTTATTCTTTATTATGCCATCTGCCAAGGCGCGTGGATCAGAAGAAATGATTCACCCTTACAGCAGAAAGTTCTCCGCAAAAAAAGATATATTAATTTTACCTAGATAAGTCGCTGTGTGAATTTAACAACGCAAACCACCAATACAAGCATAACATTTTTGGTATGAATCGTAAAATTATAATAAAAATAATATTAAAATATTTCGAGAATTGGAAGCCAAACTCTATTAAATTACGGGCTTCAAACCGTTGTTCTTCCATCCGTAAAATTGAGCAGAAAACAGACCCATTGTGTGGTCAGCTGCACTGATTGTACGGTACTTAAAGGTTTGGTTGAAATGACTTGGTTCCGTAAATTAACAATGGCCTTTCCTTCATGCCAGATAAAACGACTTATCGCCATTACTTGGTTTGTAATGAGGCCGTGGTTTTCCCTCTACACCACACCTGACGACTGTGCCAGCATTACTCGATTTCATGAATTAAGATTAGCATCAAATTCATAGCAGATATGAGGATTACGCCGACATCAGTTGAGTCCACGAACTAATGTATTTTGTATTCCATGCTTTATGTAGGTATACCGTTGTTACTTGGTTCATGAATTTACAGTGACATTTAGTTGACGCTAAGTATAAAAGGCAAAAAAAAAAGATGAAAGATAAAGTTCACCCTAGATCACGCCCTAAAGGCCCAAAAGGTGCGTAGAAATACAGCTGTACCGTTTTTTTTTTTAACTTTGGCACTAGATGTGGGTGGGTATTCAGCACTCTGCCTCGATCGCATTACCCGTAGAAAAGACATTCGGTACCCATTGTACAGGAGACTGAGTGGACCCTAGGGCCGGTCTGGACTGATGCTGAAAATCTCACCTCCACAATTACGCTAAATGTAATTTTCGTAACACTACTACTCTTTGATATGTCTAAAAGCAAGTGATTACCAGTGTACTAAGAGGCTTTTTTGCAACCCCACTTTGTAAATTACTTGTTCCACTAAGAAGATTGTGTAACAAATTCAGTACTGTATCATTTGTACAGTACCTGCTGCTCTTCTTGCCTGATCCTGTCATATATCAGACGGTTCTTATACGAGCTGCTGTTCGTAAGTGCTGTTTGTCTGGTCTCCGTCCTGACAAACAGCAATAATACAGCTCGACGTTGCAAGCCAATTAGCTATAGCAGTTCCTACTGATATAGCAGTTTTGCAAACTGCAGGTTTTTTAATGGAAGATTACATTCGAATTTAATAAAACAAACCAGTGGAAAATAGCCCTGTTTTTGACTGTATATTCCAATTTTAAATTCTCTGTTCGGATTGTGTAAGTCCCGACAGCAAAGTTTCCACAATCGCCCAGAAAATTTCGTCAAATCTTCTCGGGATGACATCCATGTAAGGTCTTTCAAATACATTAGCAATTCAGAAGCCTATCTCGTCTTCATCATCAGGGCTCTGATATGACTCTACTTCCACCGAGGAAGAGGATTGTGGTCATAAGAGAATCCTGACGATGGAGACAAATTCGGCTTCCAGAACTTTAGTTGACTTGAACCATTTGGCGTGGCTGTCAGCCCGAGATCTGGCTCAACTTTGTCGCTGTGAAAACTTAAGATATATAAGATTGGGTTAGAATTTCGAAAACGCTTCCGTCAGTTCTCATTCGTTCTTCTCATTTTAATTTAAACAGCCGTTTTCCATTGAACAAAGGCTCAAATTCTCGTTTGTTTCAGGAGAGATCTTTCACGTAATTGAAGGACAAGTATATTATAGCTGATTACACGGGTTGCGTATTCTGTTGTCTTCGTAAGTCGCCTGCAAATTCGATACCTCGAACCCTGATGCCATGGGTTGGAATATTCTGAACCACAAAGACACGTCTGCTGTCTCAACCTAACAAATTATCATATTTATTTCTAAGAAAAAGTCCCTGCCCATTTCAAAAATTGTACCCAGCTTGGGCATCTTTACCATTTCCTCATCATCCAAACGCGCCCAATATTTTGTTTCGTCCATTGCCCCGTGTAGATAATGTCTTGGGCCTCTTCTGCATAAGTTTCACGGCGATACCTGGGCAAGTTAAACTGAGTGGTAGGGCTTATGACTTATGCTCAGTATGTGGCCTATTCGACTGTCTAGCGGAACCCGACTAATCGCACTAAAGTTCGTAATTTTTCTCATTCGTTCCGGAAAATTCTAAAGTAGTATCTCAAACGATATGACAGTCGCGTTTGTCCATACTTCACTTCGTTATGCACTGATCACTGTACCAGTGGATGATTCATTCTGTGAATTAGTGAAAGGATGGTTAAAGAAATCACGATTAGATGCGACCAGAGCGTGAAGCTACACACACACCAAAGCCCTTGAATATTGCCCTCACGCGTCCTATACGCTTCCGTTTGTGTGGGCAGCTGTTTACAGGCCAAGAACCTCTGGACTTTAACACCACATCTACTACACGGCGTAGTGTGTAGATATATAAACACCTTTGTCTTACTTAATCTCCACGACAAGAAGAGCGTTTTGTCCAATCAGCCCCCTTTTGACAGACGATACAGTATCTTCCTTCACAAGCAAGCCGTGCCACGGCTGAAGCATGTCGTCGGCTTGACGCCATGGAGGTCCTATAACCGTCCGACTCACCTTTCTAACTCACTCGTTTCGCACGAGACCTAATTTTCGGGGACTACCGTGGTTTGAGTTTGATGGACTTGGTGAAGTTGAACTATTAATACGAGTTTGCTGAATTAATAATCTGGAGAATTTGTTGTGATTTTATTTTCAGTCACTGGGCGCTAATTTGGTACAGGTTTTTATTGGATACGATAAACGTAGCACGGATCACTCTCTCATGTTGCGTATTCACTGCATATTAATCTTTAAGAAATAATAAAATTATGTAGTCCGAAACTTGATAATACCGAGTAAGTCCAATTATTTGTTTTAAAATACTGTACTCCCGTAGAAACACTTATAATTTCTAATATCTGATTTAGTCTGTTAATCTGGCCTAAATCTGGAGCGATGCACACGCGCGTCCTCCACCTATGACAAACGAAATACTTGTGTCTCGTTCGCTACAATATGCGAAGTTAGATTCCCTATTTCAAAATTACCCCTACTCTGATTTGCCTAACGAGGCTGATTGGTCCCCTGTAAATTTAGCAGTCTCGTAATAGGCCGAAAACTTCAAAATTTTGTATTCTTCCTCCCCATTGGTTCCTAATGACAGACGCGATATCTTTTAACTTAACATATGTAACTCCTGTAGAAGCGTGCTCTACTGCACATTTTTAATGGGCTACCGTGAATAACACGGTATTCACCCCCTCGTGATTTACATTTCGAAAAAGTGTCAACCCTCGAATTTTGACTGTCCCAGCAAACTTCAAAACTCCATTAAACTTGACGTTGACAAATACGTAACAACTAGAATTCTCTTTTGTAAATGCTTACCGCACCTTCTATCCTATTCTAAACTCCACTTGTCTCTTTCTTCAGTTATCTGTCTATCCTACTTCATACATGAACATTTCTCACTCTCTGCCCTGTAACCATCCTTCTCTTTGCTATTCAACTGACCTTTTGTATCCTTTACCAGATGCTTCTGACCACCCTCATTCGGAAACATGTGTATTCCTACATTTCAGAAAATAATTTTGTACCTTCTAACCAAATAATTGTTCCCACCGGTTATAGTCTGTTTCAATTCCAGGCCAATCCATGTGGGATTTATGGTGAACAAAGTGGCGCTGGGATAGGTTTTCTCTGACTACTTCGGTTTCCCCGTCTTAATGTACCCCAACATTAGTCCATACCCATCCATTTATCGGTCATCGACGTCATGTAATCATAGCAGTGACGGCGTCGCTAAATGATCGCCAGAATGTCACCTGAAGGCAACTCGCCTCCAAATAATGCCAAGATTGCTTCCAGCTGTTACACTTACGTCACCTACATCTTCCATTGTGTGCAGGCACATAGGTAACTCTTTATAGACCATATGGCCTAGTAAAAGATACTGTAGTGAAGAAAAAAGACGAAGGCCTAGAGCATCAGAGAGGGACGGTCGGTAGTCGAGATGACTGACGGAGAGGAAGACTTGGCTGTGAGCCGCAATTCCTTGTAAGTCAGTGTTATGGTGTCTGCGTCTGTCCAAGGTCAATGAAAGGAACAATGCACCACAGCAGCAGCAGCAGCAGCGACAGACCTGACTGATGGGCAGTTCTGTGTGACATATGCGACATGGTCTGCGCACTTCTCTTAACGAACTTAGTTATTTTGTTGTAGTCAGAACAATAAACCAAATAGAAAGAACCATTTTCCTCCTCAGAACTAGTAACGATTTTTTATATTAAGACAGACAGGAGAGATTCATTGAAATACAACAGTATGTGTATTATATTAAATTGTATGTGTATGTGTGTGTGTGTGTGTATGTATATATATCACTTGGTCTTTGGTTAGATAATGTAAGCGGAAAAATACTATCTTCTAGGATGTGATAGCCTGTAGACTGAAGGAAATTTAACAGCGTTCTGTGGTACCTCCTGCCTTCGTTATTGCGCTGGAAGATAGCAGTTAGCACTTCCGCAACACTGATATATTTCTACCAGAATACACGGCGTGACATCACAAAAGAGAGTATTACTCATCGTCACAGCTGTGAGACCCTCAAATCGCGCAGTGAATATCCGGAAATATATTCGTAGAAGGGTGGAGATTTGTACTGCAAATGGATGGATTCAGTTGCTGTATTGCAGTGATTATACTTTGCGCTAGCTTCACTGCAACAGTGGGGTCTGAAAACACAGAAAATTACGTACTGAGGAATTCCAGAATTACTGTCTGTTACATATATTGTTCTTACCTTTGAATATCTTTAAATATTATTTTATCTCATCGCCTACACCAAACTCAAAATCGTTTTTCCAGCCCCTCCTCTTCTTGCCTCATCTTCAGTCTGTGAAGTCATGAATTCGTGCTACATGTCACAGCCTCTCTTTGTCCATTCTAATCTGATATCGTTATTATAATCATGAAACCATAGAACCGAGCTCAGGGCACGTTAAGCTTTTGGAAAAATAAATTTCTGCGGACGTTTACCGTAGAACCGCAGGAGAAGAGATTTTATTTGAGACCTATGTATAAATGGGAGAATAATATTAAAAAGTTTCTTAGAGAAATATTGTTTTGTAGGAAGAAGTGGATTGCACCTGCTGACACAGGAAATGGTCAACTGTGCTATTTTGTCAACATGGGCACGATACCTTGAATTTAAGGAAACTTGGAACTTGTTGCCTGGTTTAGTAATTTTAAGGAAACTTGGAACTTGTTGCCTGGTTTAGTAATTTTAAGGAAACTTGGAACTTGTTGCCTGGTTTAGTAATTTTAAGG
>Ga0131853_10017080_pt1 | contig 13224 bp, 7 predicted proteins | sample TergutLab28metaG_FD_92764 | JGI IMG/M metagenome (GOLD analysis project Ga0131853, IMG submission 92764) | Labiotermes labralis P1 segment gut microbial communities from Petit-Saut dam, French Guiana - Lab288 P1 (version 2) (version 2) | ecosystem: Host-associated > Arthropoda: Insects >...
GCCTGTACAGAGCCTCAGTGCCTGTACAGTACAGCTATACCTCTACTCCCCCTATGGGCCGTACAGCCTGTACAGAGCCTCAGTACCTGTACAGTACAGCTATACCTCTACTCCCCCTATGGGCCGTACGGCCTGTACAGAGCCTCAGTGCCTGTACAAGGGTGCACTTTACTTTTACATTTACCTTTACATTTTTTCATGTCAGTTCAGTTTTAATTTCGCATCATCATCATCATCATCACCACCACCATCTCCTCTATGCAGGGTATTTATAATTATATTCCTCAGACAAAATATGTCCCTAGGGAATACAGTGTTGCAGCTATTCTGTTGTTACTATTCATGGTGCTTATATCGTTAGTTTCAGTGTTGATAAATAATAATAATTATTATTATTATTCAACACTGAAACTAACGATATAAGCACCATGAATAGTAACAACAGAATAGCTGCAACACTGTATTCCCTAGGGACATATTTTGTCTCAGGACTGTAAGTACAAATACCTCACAACCTCAATCCTCACAACCTCATTTTGTTTTACGCCGGTTGGTGCTCTTAGCGTGACTGGCAAGTTTAATCGACCAGTGAAAATTGTGTACTCAAAAAATGTATCTATGTTTCATAATAAAAAAACAGACTAGCTTGTACTAAGATTATAGATCGGTGTTATGTTGTGGAACATTAGGTTGAAATTCACTGCTGTATCCAGTTGACCTGTTAGATTGGAGATATTCTGCGAGGCGAAGTTGCATGTTGGAGTCGTTTTAATTACGGCATGCTTTTGTGTGGTATGCAGATGTTTCGTTAGACAGTACTGCTCCATTTTCAGGACGCAAAGTACATTGTCATTCAAATAGAAGTAATACTTTCATTCGAAAAGCCGGTATCAGTCAGCCATACGCTAGCAGACGCATGCTGGAATCTGTTTATTTTGTGACCTATATTTCACGTGCGCAATTTTTCTGTACCCACTGTACTTACGTCTTTTATTATTATTATTATTATTATAATCATCATCATCATTATCTCCTTTATGCGGGGTATTTATACTTATATTCCTGAGACAAACTGTGTCCCTAGGGAATACAGTGTTCCAGCTATTCTGTTGTTACTATTCATGGTGCTTTTATCGTTAGTTTCAATGTTGAATCCATTGCTTATTATTATTATTATTATTATTATCATCATCATCATCATTATCATCCCCTTTATGCAGGGTATTTACACTTATATTCCTGAGACAAACTGTGTCCCTAGGGAATACAGTGTTGCAGCTATTCTGTTGTTACTATTCATGGTGCTTATATCGTTAGTTTCAGTGTTGAATAATAATAATAATAATAATTATTATTATTATTATTATTGTTATTATTACTGCAATTGAGTTTTCTCTTGGCGGCAGTAGCGATACAATATTGTACTTATTTATTTAGGGAATTTTCGTGCAATTGGAACGTTCAGGACGATTCCAGATTTAATTCATAGCGCTGCTAATGAGACTGTAAATTGAGTATTCAGCGTGTGTCAGAGCATGGAGAACAGTCATCTGAAGACGCGGGTGGAATTAAGATCTGTGTGCGTGAGTGTTTGTTTGTGTTTGTGTTTGTGCTACATGTTACATGTCTCACAGGTTTTATAATAAGTCCTATCACTTATGTCCATCACTTACTACAATTCGAACCAACAAATGCACAAAAATTTATATAGTATCATAAAACAGCAATTGCTACATGTTTCGGGCCTTATTCGTCCGTCATCAGGGAGCAAACAGTTATGTAAACCAAGAAGCAAAGCAAGTTTACCACTTCAGGAATTTTGCAGCTGTTTTATAAAATTGGCCAGAACATTTAGCATTTGGTGTTTTATAATATTATTGTAATATTATTAAAAATGTGAGCATTTATCGTTTTGAATTGTAATAACTCATTTGTAATGTACATGCTGGAGAGTGGGTAAGCGTGTAACTGTGTGAAGATTATCGTATTTAGGACTTTGATGTGTGTTTGACCGTGCATCATCGGTATAAATAATGTAGAAGACCAACTAGATGCAACGATACCAATTTATTAATCTTCCAATCAGCGCAACATGTTTCGGGCAATTTTAGCCCATCCTCAGGAGCGCAAGACTGTGTTTTACAGCATGTGGTATAATTCACCCAAATTGTTGTCGATCGGTGGTGCCGCCACACTCCAGACCACCGACCGACAACAATTTGGTCGCCTTGTACCACATGCTGTAAAACACAGTCTTGCGGTCTTGAGGATGGGAATAAAATTGCCCGAAACATGTTGAGCTGATTGGAAGATCAATAAATTTTTATCATTGCATCTAGTTGGTCCTCTACATTACCTATTTGGGGACGTTCGGAACTTACAGCATTACACCGAGAGCTGTTAACTTCAGGTTCCGCTACAGCGCTACTGTGATATGATACTCTGTGCTCTTCTATCGCTTATTTAACCTTTTGGCGCCGGAATTATTTTTTTAATTTTAGCACACCCTGTATATAAAATGTGAATAATACAGGAACCAAATATGTTAGAATTATGAAACAAGCTGCATTTTGAAGAGAAAAAAACAGAGAGTATATACCGTGTTTAAAAATATTCATTACCTATATTTGTTGAATAAATATATAAAATGCAACATTAGAGGTTAGCGGTGCGGTACGACCACTATAGTTGACATTAGGCGTCAAAAGGTTGAAGCGCTTCAACAACGTGAAGCTACAGTATCGAGTAGCAATGGCTTTTCTCATGCCAGACGTCAAAAATATGTACCATTAGCCCAAAAACGCCCACCACAGCGCTGTATAACGTGATACAATTATTCTGGGACATACTGTACTTCACTTCTAGCTGCATCTCGTATCACGTAATAGAGAACTGTATGAGGATTCGGCTGATAGGCTTTCCACAGAGTTAATTACATTGCAGTGATGCCACTCGGTTCGGGTTGCCTTCCCAGTGCCAAAATGTAATATTGTACGTATAGTGGAAGATGCATGTGAAGATGAACACCGATGTAATGTGCGTGTTAGGGGGGGACAGTAATAAGTTGGGACGGAAGGATATTAACGGCAGGCGGCACATAGTAGAGGCTAGACGCTAAGGAGAGCGACTGTGCGGTCTACACACAGAGCGGTGAGGTTGGTGGCTGTGGGAAAGGTCGAAATTGCTTTTCGGTTGATTCCAGTGAGGTTTTAGACGTTTCCGGGTGTCCAGATGCAACGTAACCCTCTTCGTTCAGAACATGTAAACCAGGCAGGCATTGACTAGCTAAGAGTCTCAGGATTGTGAAGCAAATAACGACCTATACTAGCAAGAGATTAGAAAGTTACAAAGTGAGTTTGTACCTGCATGTTCTTGGTGGGGGGAGGTGCGGAAGGGGGGAATGGGGTTCTTCCGAAACGTGGTGGATTGCTCTGTACCAAATTGCAAGCCGCAGTATGTCAGAATATACGTAGGTTATTCGGAGATTAAGTACCGTCTGCGCATATCTCTCGCGCATCCTCGAGACTGTCACTTTGCGCATGTGCAGTGACTTCCTCTAACAATTGAGAAGCCACAGACGCCATTTCGTGAAATTCTTGTTATGTTTATGTTTGTTCCTGTGCGTTAAACATGTTTAAGACGATTGAAGGTGCCGCCGACTGTGAAATACGGTCTGTAATTCGTTTTTTGAACGCTAGGAATGTGCTACCGAGTGAGATTCATCACCAGATCTGTCGAATGTATGGTGACAATGCGATGAGTGATGGCTTAATTAGGAAATGGGTTCGGATGTTCAATGAAGGACGAGAGAACGTGCACGACGAGGCGCGAAGTGGGCGTCCATCTTTGGTGATTGGTGATTTGGTGTGTAAGGTCAACGAAAGAGTGCTTGACGACAGACGTTTCACAATTTCTGATCTGTCCCTGCACTTTCCTCACATTTCAAGGACCCTACTCCATGACATTGTCAGTTGTCATTTGGGTCGCAGACGGCCGCATTCTATAAGGAGGGTGTACAAAAACTTCTGCCCCGCTACGATAAGTGTCTCAATAATGGCGGCGAATATGTGGAAAAATAGTTTGAAGAATGTAGAATCTGACAACAATAAAATTTTATACGAAACCTTACTCGATTTTTTTTACAGCGGAACGGTACTTACTGTCTGAATAAGCCTCGTAGAAATTATGCACAGCAAAATTTCGCAATTGGTCATAACCCCTGTTCAGAGTCCAACACGTGACGTTTTCAACATGAAGTACGTAAGTATTGTAATTTTTTACGGTAGATCGGTCACGCCCTGCGTCACCAACGTATAAAATACTTTTCTGTTTAGCTCTGCACTGTATTGTAACTTAAAAAGTTTTTTTGCAAAATATTTATTTAATTATTTCACCAGGTCCCTTTTAGCAACGAAATTTACGTAAGGTTTAATCCAATGTACCGGGGTGCTGATAAGTCCTTAGCTCGACCAGGAAGGAAACAAGCTCGGAAGCATGTCTGGGACGCGCGCGATTTCAACAACATCGAGACGCGAGCTGTCATCAAGATTTTTTTTTTCCTGCAAGGCAAGGCGCCGAAGGAAATTCACGCCATTCTGACAGAAACATTAAGTTATTTCCTTCCTGGCCGGGCTAAGGACTTATCAGCAACTATGTACTCTTTGCACTACAAATGGTTGAATCACCTGGTAATGACACATTAATCTCCAAACAGTCCCTTTCTGTCTTCAGCAATACAACTTCTGTCACATTTACTGTTGTGTGGGTAGACAGAAGATTTTGTTTTAAGAAACTTCAATAGCCACAAAGAAGCAGTTCGATATACACGTAAATTCGATAATTGAAAGTTCGATATACACGTAAATTCGATAATTGAAAGTTCGATATACACGTAAATTCGATAATTGAAAGTTCGATATACACGTAAATTCGATAATTGATTTTGAGAAATGTTTGGTAAAGAAGACGCCCGAGTTTATGAAACATTAAACAAAACAGATATTTCATAATGATCATCATAACACTGCGGCACCAGCCTCGTGACGTCATATGACGGCCGCCATAAAGTTAACGCGCCGCTCCACGGTCTTCTTTATCAGCCATATATTTATACTCAGAATAAACCAACCCTCAGTTTTGTCTGTCGTAATGCTGCCATCCTATTGTGTTATTTCGAATTAGGCTAACCTAACGGTTCATCTTCCGATTTACATCAGTGCAGCATACAGAAAGCAACATGCCTGTGTTTCAACAGAGTAAAAAATAATCCGGTCGGTAGGGTCAATCTGTGCGTGTCGCATAACTCTATTGACTGCCTATTTCGTGGGAATTTCCTTAAACAATACTAAAAATAACTGTCTTTGTGCACAGTTTGGAGGTGACGTGTGTCTCAATTAATATACAGGGTTATTCGAAATGATTGTCGGGGTTTTGATAACTTGCCACCTCGTTCTCCAGATGCAACCCCATGTGATTTCTTTATATGGGGTTACGTCAAGGATCAGGTTTATGTTCCTCCTCTTCCCGCAAGTATCCCGGAACTGAAGGTACGAATCAGAACCGCCATTCAAACCATCACCGCTGACATGCTACAAACTGTTTGGAACGAACTCGATTATCGTGTTGATGTTTGTAGAATCACAAAGGGTGCACATATAGAGCACCTGTAAGGTATGTAACAAAACCTTGGGAGTGTTGTTCTATTAAATAAAAAAACACATATACTGCTATCTGAAGTGTATTGTGTATGACAAGTTGTTAAAACCCTGACAATCATTTCGAATAACCCTGTACAATATCCAGCTGCACCTTCCGGTGCAACCACATTGTTACTACTTGCCTCATTGCAACAAACAAGAGTGGCGGCCGATGTGTGCATATCTCAGAACCAGCTATCATGATAACACTCTACAGAACATTACAGCCAAATCCAATTTCATGCGAATATCAAAATCAGCAATTCAAAAACAATAACAATGTAATCCGTTGTATGCTTTCTTCTGGGTAATTTCCCGGCGTCTGAATTTTATACGCCGGCGAATTACCCAGAGGAAAGCATACAGCATTCAGAACACGGCGAAAGTTTGAAATCAAGAATGCAATCCATCATGCACTTACAGGAGTGCTGATAAGTCCTTAGCCCGACCAGGAAGGAAAGAAGCTATTGTTTCTGTCAGAATTATGTGAATTTCCTTCGGCGCCTTGCCTTGCAGGAAAAAAAAATTCTTGATGACAGCTCGCGTCTCCATGTTGTTAAAATCGCGCGCGTCCCTGACATGCTTCCGAGCTTGTTTCCTTACTGGTCGGGCTTAGGAGTTATCAACACCCCGGTAGAAACAAGCTGCACCTTGACCTGAAATAAATCCAAATAAAGAAACCAGAAAATTACATAAACCCTAAAAATATAATCAATAAACAGCTGTGCACAAGCCAAAGCAACTTAGCGAGGTCCAACGTGGACTGTCGATAACGAGACATATTCCGCTGCTATTTATTCAGTTATTCCACGGTTATTCTTGCTCCTCTGCATTCATTTCCAAGCCTTCATCTTCGTTAGCAGCCTAGTGAGAGCACACAATTGTACAGTCCATTTCACTTTTATTCGTGACGTCACTTGACCTAAAGACATCACATAGAATGGGAACACACAATTGATATACACAATTCGGTTTCGTGCCGTTTTTTTGCCTTGCCTTTCTTCATATTATATCGTACGTATTTTCTTTAGTGATCTGAAGTATGTCTAAAAATAGTCTGTCCCTTACTTAATCAATATTTCCTTGACAACACAAAAGAAGCTACCTTCCACGTTCTTCGCACTTTACCGGTTTTCCGCGACTTATTTCCGTCCATTCGAATGAATTCAGGGATGTGGAATTTAAAACAATGCATAATTAGTTTATAAAACCAATAAAATTAAACGGAATATTGTTACAGTTGTAATTATAATGAATTCTGTCAATAAATTCCAGAACTAAGCTCTGTTATTCTTTATACACAACGTTACTCTGGCTGTTGGGCTGTCGAACTCGAGTCTTGAAGTGCACTTACAGTGCTGCGCTCTGCTGGGTTATTAGGCAGCGGGACTGCTACTCCATGCGAAATAACCCAGCACAGCGCCGTGCTCAGCTGCTTCGTAACAAAAGCCTGAAATTACTCACTCATCATTTACAACACTTCATTTGGGAATACTTGGGAAGGGCAGGTTGAATTGGAAGTTGCCTTAGCTAATTACAAAAGGATTGCATTCGTTGAAGAGGCCTAATTGGTACCTCTCGAAATAAAGTGAAGTGCCAACTTGATGCAACAAGGTAATTTTATTGGTGTTCTCTTAGCTCGGCATGTTTCGGGTACATACGCCCATCATCAGGAGCATTAGATGTTGAGTTGCAGCATATGGTTTTCTGCACCGAGTTTTTGGATGGGGTGGTGGTCTTGAGAGCCGCACGGCACCATCCGCACCGTAAACACGACCTACGCAGCGGCTCTCAAGACCACCACCCTTCCAAAAACTCGGTGCAGAAAACCATATGCTGCAACTCAACATCTAATGCTCCTGATGATGGGCGTACGTACCCGAAACATGTCGAGCTAAGAATACATGAATAAAATTACCTAGTTTCGTCAGGTTGGCATTTCACTTTATTTCATGAGGAAGATGCACGGTCAAACAGCCCTCAAGTTGGTACCTCTCGTCTGAAAATCTTTTGTCTTTCCGTCACTCAGCTAAAATCATTTATCACCTGTCTTATCGATGGGTGTGCAACTTGTGTGTCGACGTAAGCGAAGAACATAATCTGTGAGTGCTAAGATGCGTATTTGGACGTCAGAGGTGCAAATGACAGGATGCTGGAGAAAATTACATAATGAGGAGCTTCATAACTTCTACTTTCCATGAAATATTACTAGGTTAATGTAGACAATACGTACATGTAGGTCACGGGCGGGCATATAGCACGCATACCAGAAGTCAGAGATACATAAAACATTGTAATCATTGAACCTGAACGGAAGAGACCTCTGAAATCCTATGCGTACATGGGAGGATAATATTGAAAAGTATCGTAAGGAATGCGATAAGATGACGTGGGCTTTACTGGCCGGTTGTAATGAACAGGTTTGCGAGTATTCAGGGTTTTATGGAAGCCTGCAAGATTTATTGAATAGCTGAGCTACTGCTAGGGTCTGAAGAAGAGCTGGAGACCCACGTGCTCGGTGTTACCAGTGTTACGTGAAAGCTGGTTAGATAAACGCTCTTCCCCCTGTGCCGCTTATCTAGTCTTAATTCCTGGCCAAGAGAATGTATCATTTTATTAAATAATACGTGAGTTGGGATATTTTCAGTTTAGATTTGTTTATCGTAATATCAACATTGTGACATATCAGGATAATTAGCAGCGAATGAAACTGCTGGTCGGAATGAGCGCGGAAGGCTGTTAAAGGCAACGTTCAATTTTATACCGCAGAACTGACTGGCAGATTAGTCAATCGCTGTTCAAATATTGATAGATTGATGGTGGTCTGATGGAACTAATAATGTGGCTGGTGCGTTGATTCGCGATTTGGAAACAAACGGAAGAAACGCCAATGATTGTCACGTGATCAGTGGAGCGTGCGCACTGGTTTGTGACACAGTTACAGTTAATACAGCGGTATTATTGGTTCGGTTATTGTTAATTGTGTGACATGTTTGTTGTGTTGATGAATTACGTTTGTTTGTGATTAAAACAGCTGTCAACAGAGTAGGGGCATTGGCTCTTGACATGGGGGTAGGCATCTAATATATTCTTGGGGGGGAGGGGAGGCGGGGGAAGCACTGCGCATGCACCGTCAAGCGTCTTGTGCTCTTTTAAAAAACGCCCACAGTGAATGAAGCTGTGAATGTACTCCGAACGGAGGAAATGTTTTTGAAATAGGTATAACACTGCCTGGTCGTTCCGAGACGAGCCCAGCAGCGGCCACGCCGCGCAGACTGCAGCAACGTTCATTGTTAAGTAATCAAACTGGAAAGTGATGTGGTCATTACTCGTACAGGCCCGTGCCTTGTGATACTAATTCAATTTAATCTTCGTACGAAGCAAATTTTCAGCGGGACGTGTTTAGCGCGACGGGGGAAAATATTCACAAATCGCAAATCTTTTTTTTTTGGTCAAATATACCAGTGGTGGGAACGAAGCTTAAGGAGCCAGGTGTTGGCAATATGGAGGTCATGCAATGTGCCCCGCTCGTCCTGCCAGACAGGCACGGACCTCTGTACGGAAATATGGCGGTGCGCTGAGTTGTTGAGCAATCGTGACGTCAGGTGATGTGACGTTGATAAGAGGCTAGGCTGTAGTTCTCTGCTCGTTGTGGCACATGTCTGAGTGGTAATTAGTGGGAAGTAGAATAAAACATTACTAATTATACGCTTCGGTAAAGCGTTTTTATTGATAAATATACGACTAATATTCATTGCATTTCTAAAAGATTATAGCTGTACAGTAATTATTAGTATTTTATAATTAGTTACATAGATTTTGTCAGCTCATTTACAAATTATCTCTTTACAAGATATTCACACAGTTGTGACGTACTGAGATATAATTAATCTAACATATACAAATACAAACCAGCTCTGTTTACAAATACATCTGAAAATCTGAATGTACATATATTTTTCAGTTTGAAAGAACAAGTGAAAACCCGTTTTTGAATTAGAGTACTCAAGAACAGGCAGGACGAAACGTCCTTGTAGAATTTGCAGTTGGGTTTTTGAGCTCATTAGTGTCACAAGTGGCACTAAGGCAAATTGCACAACACAGCATAACGTCATGCAGTGTACATGATCTTCAGGAAAATATGAAAAAAAAAATGATTTAACAGTTTTTGGTAGCCTACATTTGGTCTGATGTTGGGAACGTGCGCATAGCCTAACGTTGAAGAGCCCGTTTTGAGGTCGTTAGCGAGTAAAGATGGCGTTTTGTTTGTTGCGAAGTGGCGTCTATATGTGTGAAACTGGTGCAAACGTTAAAGAGATTATCGACCACACTTCAAGGAAGTATGTAAAGAATTTGATGCGAAAACGTGTTGTTAGATGCAACTGGGGAGAAAGACCGAGTAACATTGTTGGGCACAGCACCAGTGACGTCAGTGTGTAGCTTGTCGGTAAGGCCAGTTACACTTCTACAGGCCAGTTGAAATGTGATGGCACACACGATCAGAAACCAGATTTCATCTTTCGGTGAAACGGACGAGTCCCTTTAAATCGGTCGGTGGGCGTCAGTTCAGTCGACTACTGGCAGCCGAGGTGTGCGCATCAGCGGTAGTAATGCTGGATACACCATGTTCTGAGGTAGTGTGAAGAGTACTGGCTACCCACTGCATTTAAATCGGCCGGTGGGCGTCAGTTCAGTCGACTACTGGCAGCCGAGGTGTGTGCATCAGCGGTAGTAATGCTGGATACACCATGTTCCGAGGTAGTGTGGAAGGGTACTGGCTACCCCACTCCATTCGCCAGTTCCTCCTTCACTACCCCTCCCGTGCGTCAACGTGTGCCATCACATTTCAACTGGACTGTAATGCATTGTCACATTTAAACTGTTCTCGTTACAAACGAAGTCCTGTCTTTGTTGTACAGGACAATTATTGCAGTCAAAGCAATCTCACAGCATTACTGTGTGCAAGCTTACCAACTTCTGAGAAAAAAGAGCTACTATAAAGCAAATATGAATTAAAATAGTCCTCTACGAAGACCCTCTCTGATTAGTAGACTCCAGCTGAAATGTGATGGCACACGGCTACGCACGGGAGGGGAAGTGAAGGGAAAACTGACGAATGCAGTGGGTAGCCAGTACCCTTCACACTACCTCGGAACATGGTGTATCCAGCATTACTACCGCTGATGGCACACGGTGACGCACGGTAGGTAAAGTGAAGGGGAAACTGGCGAGTGGAGTGGGTAGCCAGTACCCTTCGCACTACCTCGGAACATGATGTATCCAGCATTATTACCGCTGATGCGCACACCTCGGCTGCCAGGAGTCGACTGAACTGACGCCCCCCGCCGATTTAAATGGACTCGTCCGTTTCGCCGAAAGACGAAATCTGGTTTCTGTGCGTGTGCCATCACATTTCATCTGGCCTCTAACTACATTTGAACGCTTCTTAAATTGCAGAATATCACACCAGGATTAAACCATTTTGTTGAACTGTGCAGATTCTCAGCTACTCTCTGTTAATTTTGGCAGAGGACGTCACGATGTGTTTGAAGTACAGTGATGATATAACATTATATATGTACTCAGTCTAGCATAACAATATATCTATTGTGTTAATGGCTACTGGTTTCGGCTATAACGACAATTTAATCGTACTCACAGCGTCCATAACAGAACCTCGACACATCACACTATAGATAGTACACTGTAAGGCTGTTCATAATTTTGAAGCTGTCAATAAAAGTAAAGGTAAAGATAAAGGTGAAGGTAAAGGTAAAGGGAAAGGTAAAGGTAAGGGTAAGGGTAAAGGGAAATATAAAGATAAATGTAAAGATAAAGGTAAAGCAGTCCCTTTACAGGCCTGGAGTGGCCCAGAGGGTTTCAGAAAGTTAAGGTTCCCAGATTTCGTGACAAAGGCACAGGATGGTGGTAAGGTTGTCAGCCTTACGCACCGGCCGCCTTTACCCACCAGTAAATGCTCCTGGTACTCATTTCTGTTAGAGACTGAGTCGACCCCAGGACCATAGTGTGTTCGGAAGGATTTTATGTCAATAAAAAATCCCACTGACACCAACTGGGATCGAACCAGCTGCACAGCACCTTAACCACTGCGATACCGCAGTCCCCGCTGTCAAACGTTAATTTAAATGTAAATTGGATCCCACATAATTTGACGAATATACGTACCAGCTTATCTAGTGAAAGGGCCTGATGATGACCGTTACGGCCGAAACCTGTAGCCATTAATATCACAAATATATTGTTGTGTTAGACTGAGTACGTATATAACTTTATTTTATCATTACACTCTCTGTTAGTTTGCGTCTTTTCTCGTTCTCCATTCGTAGCTGCTGTTGTTGGTGTGGGCGGCACTCGTGCGTCGATAAAAGGACTTATCAGAACCATAATATTTAAATAACCAACAAAATTCACTCCAGTGTTTATGGTTTAATTGACTATTTTCTCACCAACGTGTTTCGGCCACGATAGCGACCATCTTCAGGGTGAAATTATTAGTCATGCATACCTACAAATGTTGGATATATACTCGTATATATGTATATATAATGGATCTGATTACTGCACGTAATTTGGAACGTATTAAAACAAAGAACTTATCAGATGATTTGCTGATCTTCAGTATGTGGCTCTGTGTAAATCTGTGGCGTCTGAATTGCTTATTGTGTAACGGGAAGCAGTTTAGAGTTACCGTCTATTGCACTGGGGCCATTGGAAGATCTGCTGAACACAGCGCGGGACTCAAACCAATTAGTGAAGAGCAAAACATTAATTGTTCCTGAAAATTTAAATTTTGTATTAGTCGAATGAGCGAGTAAATTTTATGCTGACTAATTAATAGTAAAATTTTAGTGTTGTAATTCATTATAATATAATATTTATCAATTAGTGAAGAGCAAAACATTAATTGTTCCTGAAAATTTAAATTTTGTATTAGTCGAATGAGCGAGTAAATTTTCTGCTGATTAATTAATAGTAACATTTTAGTGTTGTAATTCATTATAATATAATATTTATCGTTTATGTTATTTTTTTTTTAAATGTACGAGTACGTGTTACATTTAACCTGATAAAAGTTTTGACAAAACACACACACACATTTGCATTCTATACAGTGAGGATAAACTTAGCATTGAAACACAATTGAACTGAAAGAGTAGGGAAAGTTGAAGAATACAAGGCCAACTTAATGTCACTAGTTATTAAGTTTTATTTCACTTCTTCTATGCTCAACATGTTTCGGACATTAATAGATCCATCATCAGGAGTCTACGACTTTTCTATCATATCACCACATTGTTTCGATGTGTGTTGGAGTTTCGGTGTGGCTGGGTTGGGGTGGTATCCGTGTAGCAGGCTGCTTCAGCCTGCAACATGGATACCTGCTACTCCAACACACATCGAAACAAGAACACACGACCAATGTGGTGATACAATAGAAAAGTCGCAGGCTCCTGATGATGGATGTATTAATGTCCGAAACATGTTGAGCATAGAAAGCCTGCTACAC
>Ga0131853_10017081_pt1 | contig 13224 bp, 10 predicted proteins | sample TergutLab28metaG_FD_92764 | JGI IMG/M metagenome (GOLD analysis project Ga0131853, IMG submission 92764) | Labiotermes labralis P1 segment gut microbial communities from Petit-Saut dam, French Guiana - Lab288 P1 (version 2) (version 2) | ecosystem: Host-associated > Arthropoda: Insects >...
GGCATTATCTTGCTCATTTGCACGGGTTGCTTTCATGTCTTCGTCGCTACAATCTGCATAAATGCCTGTGCGGGGGGAGCCTGCGCCGTCTGTTACAACAACTCCTGTAAATGCTTTACTCTTTTGGCCGTAGCATTCCAAAATTGCACCTGCTGCCATAAGTTCAATGTCGTCTTGGTGGGCGGCTATGCATAAGTGTGTGGTTTCCGTAAGTTTGGCGTTGCTTGTAGCCGGGAAAAACAGCCTTGCATTATTGTTACGCAAATTCATGGGTATCTCCTCTTTCTAAGTTAGAACCTGTGTTCATACAACGTGTTTGCTATTACGTAGTTTAACATATGAAAATGCCTTTGCAAAGATGGTGTTGAACGGTTGTGCAAAGATAAAAAAATAAAAAAGCCACTACAAGTGTTGACGAATTTATTGCTAACATTTGCAGTGGCTTTTAGTTATTATTTTATTAAATTGCATTTACCCCCTGTTACCACAATTCGGTTTTGTGTCAAAGGATGTAAATATATTATACTATATTTTGGGGTTATTCACAATTGTTAAATTATTACGAATCGTTTATAGTGGCTTAAATAAAATATGAAGGGAATTTACCATGCAGAAAAAAATGACAAAAGCAATTTTAGTTACAATTATGCTAATTACCATTAGCACAACAGGTCTATCGGTGGCGCAAGTTTTTGCAAACAGCCCTATTCGTGTACAAATCGCAGGAGAATTTGTAGATTTTGAAGGCCAACTACCCATTAACCGGTACGGGAGCATTCTTGTGCCTATACGTGGTGTCTTTACCCTTATGGGCTTTGAGCCTTCTTGGGACAGTGCAACTTCTACCGCAACATTGTTTAACGGAACTACGCTTATTATTATCCCGGTAGGTCAGCCAACTTTTACTGTAGATGGGCGGGTTATAACACCAGATGTACCTGCTATAAACTACAATGGGCGCATATTAATTCCACTGCGTGCCATTACAGAGGCAATTGACGGTACTGCAGAATGGCTGGGCAGTGCAAACACTGCAGTCATAACCCCGCCGCCGGAACTGGTAGAGGCCGTAGAAGCAAATTTAGAACAGGAAGTTGAAGACACAACACCAGAGCCACCGGCAGTAAGCAGGCCAAGCAGAGAAGAGCCATTTACAATGTCGTCCATAACATTACCAAACCGCCGTTTAACAGATGCAGAGCGGCAAGCATGGGTTGACGATTACTACGCAAACGGCGGACCAAGTGATTTTGAGCTTGAGGTTGTACGGTTGGTGAACCTAGAGCGTGCTAATTACGGGTTAAATCCTTTGGAAATTTGCCCAATATTAATGCGTGCCTCCCGTTTTTATGCCCAAACAATGGCTAATTTGAACACAACCCTTGGGCATAGAGAAGGCCCATACGGCGGCTCTGCAGCCACAGCAGACGCATTTGGAGACCGCATGATTGGTATAAGAGCCCAGAACGGCATAGCCGGACACTGGACGCCGGAGTCTGCTGTACAAGGCTGGATGAGCTCCCCCGGACATAGGGAAAATATTTTACGCCCAAATATAACCCGAATGGGAACAGGATTTTATTTAGGCGGCCAATGGGGAGTTTTTGGTTATCAAATTTTTGGCGGCGGTGTATCGCCGTATTTTGACTAAGCCGTATTATGAACAATTTGGAGGGAGAATAAAAAATGTTAAAACGCCACAACTTGTACAACACCCTATTCCCCAAACTAACCGACCCATGCGGCTGGCGTGTGCGGGCGCAGCTAACTTACCTAGAGGAGTTAAACAATGCTCAAAATGCCGGGCTAGACCCCTTGCTAGAGGAAGCTGCCGCACTGGCAGCCAAGCTCCACAAACAAAGCGGCAACCTTACAAATGAAACTGTAGCTGAAATAGAAAAGGTACTTGAACCTGCCTCTAAGCTAGCTAAAGCCATAACAGTCTCCTGCGTTGGCCATGCCCACATAGACATGAACTGGATGTGGAGATACGACGAAACGGCATCCCTAACTATTGATACCCTGCGCACTATGCTCCAGCTAATGCGTGAGTATCCGAAGTTCACATTCGCACAATCTCAAGCATCTGTGTACAAAATTGTGGAAGATTACGCCCCGCAAATGCTGCCGGAAATAAAAGACCGCATACGGGAAGGCCGTTGGGAAGTTACAGCTTCCCAATGGGTAGAAACCGATAAAAATATGCCAAACGGCGAAAGCCTGACACGCCATCTTTTATACACACGCCAATACCTAAAAAGCTTGCTTGCCTTATCCGACGAAGATTTTAAAATAGACTTTGAGCCGGACACTTTTGGCCACGGCTCAAACATACCAGAGATACTTGCCTCTGGTGGCGTTAAGTATATGTACCACTGCCGGGGCTACGACCAGCATCATATTTACCGCTGGCAAGCCCCGTCCGGGGCGCAAATTACAGTTTTCCGAGACCCTACTTGGTATAACGACGCCATTGGCCCGGAAACATTTTGTTATGTCCCTGCTTTTTGTGCAAACAATAATATCGACCGCATACTGCATGTCTATGGCGTAGGCAACCACGGTGGCGGCGCAACCAGGCGGGATATAGAGCGGATTATGGAATATAACACATGGCCTTGTATGCCCACGATAACTTTTGGGCGGTATATAGACTTCTTTCAGTATTTAGATACCAAGGAGCTGCCCGTTGTAGACCGTGAGCTTAACTTTGTATTTGATGGTTGCTACACGTCGCAAAGCCGTATAAAAAAAGCCAACCGGGTATCTGAAGCTGTACTGGGCGAGGCTGAGTTCCTTAACGTAGCATCCCACCTGTGTGGCGCATATGACTATGATACTGCAAAATTTGCAGACTATTGGAAAAATACACTGTTTAATCATTTTCACGATATATTGCCCGGCTCAGGTACAATAGACACCCGTGAACATGCGCTTGGGCTGTTTCAGCAAACCATGGCCGGAGCAGGTACGCGCTTAAGTGCTACCACAAGAGGTATCACTTCTAAAATAAATACAGCTGCACTGCTGCCTGTGACGGAAACGTTATGCGATTCTACCGCAGAGGGCGGCGGCGGAGGTTTTAACATTGGCCAAGGAATAGGCACAAGTGGCTACGCATACACAACTTCAAGCCCCGTAGGTGGAACCAAGCGGCTGTTTGTACTTTTTAACCCAACACAGGCTATTATTAACACGGCTTCTTTCCTAGCTGTGTGGGATTGGGAAGGCAACATGGGCAAACTCCGTTTTACCGATGATGCTGGGAATGTTTTGGAGCACCAGCTAATTGACCATCAGCAAATTCACTATTGGGGGCACAACTATTTCCGAGTTCATGTACAATGCGAAATACCTGCATTTGGATACCGCACTGTGTTAATGGAAGCGGCGGACACTTTTAATAAAGCATGGATATCTGATTTTGAGCGTGTGGAAGGACCCGAGGCGTATATACTTGAAAATGACTATGTAAAAGCAGAGTTTGACCCAACTAGTGCGGCATTGATTTCTTTCATCTGCAAAAAAACCGGGCAAAACTATGTAGGGGGAAGTGGCGGGCTATTCCGATATATAGAAGAAGATACTTACCGAGGAATGACATCTTGGCGGGTAGGCCGCATAGCAAAAATTACACCTGTTGCAGAGAATCTGAAAATGAGCCATGTGTCTGGTAGCCTTGTACGGCAATTTAGCTATGAAGCACCTGTTGCAAGCTCCAAGCTTAATGTAACTGTGTCTTTAGACAAAAACGCCCGTCATTTGAAATACAGCGTAACCTGCGACTGGCGTGAGTTTGGTGTGCCGGGTGTTAAGATACCGGCTTTAGGCTTTAACCTGCCGCTTAGCTACGAGTGCAAGCGGTTTACCTACGATAATGCATTCGGCGTAATTACCCGTGATGCAGTTAATAATGACGTTCCGGCTCACAGCTTTGCCTTTGCACCAATGGGTAGAAATGATGGACTAATGATTTCTTCCGACAGCAAATACGGGTATAGGGGCTTTAACAACGAGCTAAACATCAACCTTATCCGTAGCTCGTACGACCCAGACCCCATTCCGGAAATATACACCCATGGTTTTACTTTGAATATAGGAATTGTTTCAGATGCTTCGTCCAATACACTGTTAAATGCTGCATTAGTGCAAAACCGTGCGGCCATAGCCGTAGCATGTGCATCGCAGCAAGGGGAATTGCCACTTGCGGGTAGCCTGCTAGCTGTGACCGAAGGCAATATAGTAATTTCTTCTGTAAAAGTAGCGGAAGACAGTGGCGCAGTTATTGTACGCGGTTACGATGTATCTGGTAAAAATGGTGAAGTAATGTTTGCTTTTCAAAAACCAATACACTCAGCCGCATATGTAGACGCACATGAAAATGAGTTAACAGGAGTTACGCCAGTTGTTGATGGAAATGCAGTTAAAGTTAATTTCTGCGCATATGGTGTTGTGGCGGTTAAGTTGTTGTTTTCATGAAATATGTAAAAACTCAAAATGATAGTTTACACCTGTGTATAAACGACGTATAATAACTATATAATAAAAACGAGAGACGTAGTAGCGTCAACTGCTAACGTCTCTCTGGCACAACCGCTAAAAAGGCGGTGGGCTTGCTTGGTATAGTAAACTATGGCGATAACCGGCTACACCCTCGGCGAAGAAGGGGCCGGTTATTTTTTTATCTTAAGATGCCTAACAAGTAAGATTACAGGCGTAATCAAATATTTGGGCGTGGTTTCGCATTTCCCATGCGGCACATAGACAAATGCAGGCTAGTTTCTTTTATTGCCTCTGCCAACCCCCATAAATTGTTTAATATTCTTACCTCGATATCCAACTCAAATAATGTGCTAAATAAATCGTTATACACAGTTAAAGAAACTGGCTTCTCCGTTTTATCACTTACATAAAACCCCGCTTTATCGTCGAAGTAAAAGTTTGTGCAATCGAATTCGTACGCATATATTGTTGTGTTTGCCATTGTCTTGTACCAAATATCTTCAATAGCAACACAATAACGGGAAGATGTTGTGAAAAATTTATCGATATCTTCTTGCGTTGTTGCCTCGTTGGCACAATACGTTATACGAGGGCAGTCTCGTGGGGTTAAAAATTTTTTAAGTTGGTGTTCGGTCAATGCCCAAACCAGCCCTTTTGACTGGTCAACGTCTTCCCTGTACGGAATACGGGGTACAAATACTTCTATGTTTGATTCTTCGCTTACGTGAAACAGTTTCATTATTGCCCCCTCCTATTTACATCACGCATTGAAATTTTTCTGAATGTACTCCCTGAAATGTTTGTAATAAATTGCTCCCCAAAGGGGTGTCTTTTCATAATAAAAAATTTCATTGCTTGATAAATCGTAAATTACAGGCATTTGCATTGCAGCAAAATGTTTTTTAGGTCTTGATTTCGCAAATGCAATGGCCTCCGGGTCAACTTTTTCCGATGCCATTACATTAAAACTGGCTACACCATTTTGAAACCCGTGTGGCAACCCTTTGTATGTGCTTAAAGCGTGTGCTATACACAGGTTAGAGTAATCCGAAATGTCTTGTGCTGTAACGTGAGGAGCGTAAGTGACGAACGAAAACATTTTTAACTTTGTAGCAATCCATTTCATTTCGAACTTTTCCTCATAAAGCATTTTTGTGCGATATTGTTCAACTGCAACATCTTTTGCTGTTGAAAATTTGGCTTCAACTTTAGATAGATATTCATTGTAATTCATTCAAGTACCTCCAAATATTATAGTTTACGGTTTTAAAAAAGGATGCTTAGATATATGTGATTGTTCTAATCCGAATATCTAAACATCCTTTAATTTTGTTTATACAATAAAGCAAATAGTGGCCTATAATTTACTAATCAATATTCCCAGCAGCCCATTTTTCCGCAAAGTCAATCACTTGCTCGAATGATGGGCTATGAGCATTACGTACATAAAACCCGGAAGTACATACGCCCAATGTAATAGAAGAAAGCGGGTCTAACCCAAGAGACTGCCCAAGGCAGAAACCAGCGTTAAAGTTATCGCCTGCGCCTGTTGTTAGTTTTGGCTTAGGGCAATATGGGCCGTCTGTATTATAAAATTCGCCGCCAATTACGCAACATGCGCTGCGTACAGGGTGAACCACCAAGCAGTATATGCCCAATTTTTCATATGTGGCCATTACTGTATCCTTCAGTTTGTCCGGGCTGTTTTCGTCCCATGTAACGCCCATAACTTCTGCAATTTGATAAGCTTCATTTTCGTTTAACCCAAGAATTGTACGGAACTTGCCTTCGAATTTGCTAATCAAGCTCATAGCATGGCGGATATCTTCTGCTGTGCGTTTTGCAGGGTCTGCAAGGTCGAAGAACGCTAATGGCTTTTCTGCTTTATCTTCTAGCAGTGGGAATACTTCCTCTATGATACCCTCCCAAATTTGGCTCATGTACGGGAGCATTGTCCAGTTTTCCATACCAAACAAGTGGCTTTCGTTTATCATTTTAGCAATGCCTGCCGGGCCGCCAAGGGCTTCTTTGCAACATTCCCATGTAATTTCTTTTAATGTTGCGTGTTTGCCAAGCATTAGTTTGCCATCTTCAAACTCTAACGCGTCTGTAAGGCCTGCGCCGCAAAGGCTATAAACGGCTTTTGCTTTGTCTACCATTGGCTGGAAAACAGGGTGTGGAGGCTTGCCTAAAGAGCCTACATATGTTAGAGACACGCCATATTCTAATAATGCATTAGAAAGGATTGGCCCGTTGCCGCCAAGTTTTGTTTGAACAGGCACAAACTCGAAATTGGCACTTAGACCTGCGGCTTTGCTTACTCTTTCGCCAAAAGCGGCAATAGTTGGGATGCGGGTGTAATTTTGAAAGTCCTGACGCTGGTCTACCACGTGGATAATTTCGTCCACAAACCCGTCTAGGCCGATGATCATGTTTAGGTTAAAACCCTTTTTTGCTTTTAGTTTTTCCGGTAGTGCTTTTACATTTTGCATTTTTTATTTCTCCTTTATGTTAAAAATTATTTTTTCGCATTAAAACAGATTGGAAAACAAATTCGCCTCTGCCAACGTCGTATTGGTTGAAGTTCAGCATTGTAAAATATTCGCATAACACGGCTTGTAATGCTTCGTTTGAATACCGAGAAAAGAAGCGTGGTATGGAAGAGGCGTTTGGGAATGCAGCAAGGTCGTGTGCATATTCGCCTTCCGAATTCAGCCCGCCGTAAACACCCATAAAAAATAAGCCATTTGGGTTTAAGATGGTGTCTATGTTTTTCAAAACTTGCGGTAAGTCGGTTTTTGGTACGTGCAGTAGAGTGTTAAAAGCCCATACACAGTCAAATTTTTTGTCTAGTTGTAGAATATCGCAAAAATCCAGTACGTATGCTTCTATGCACTTTTCCTTACATAGCTCTACCATTTCGCCAGATAAATCTATTGCTACAACTTGCATGCCATTGTTCATGAAGTATTGACTGTCGTATCCCGGGCCTGCGCCTAGTTCCAGCAGAGTTGTTTTGTTTTCGGAATTGGCAAGTGTATGGAACTGTTCTCGTTCCTCAAGTTTCCAGTCTTGCTTGGTGGCGGCGTTTCTGGTTTTGGCTTCTTGATTGTAGTAGGCACGTAGGTTTATTTTAATTTCGCTCATTTTCCCCCCCGTAGCGTTCCAATCATTTCCTGCTTCATATCGTACAATTTTTGCGACAAGTCCACCGGCATAATATGTGGTTTAACAAGCCGTTTATGCTCGTCCCAAAGGGTATTACGCTCTTTTGCGGCGTAGGCACAAATTTCTGTTACCGTTAGCTTCGGGTATACGCACTTTCCGTTTTCAAATACGGGCTGCAAAAGTTCACGTACGGTGAATTCCCCGGCTTTTAGGGTCATGCGTTTCCATGTGGCTATGGGGTCGAAAATGGTAAGGTCTTTTGTATTGTCTAATGTTTCGTCTGCTAGGGCAATTAAATCTGCTTTCATTTTACCAGATTTTGCGTCGTATAGTCTAAATATTTTCTTAACCCCGGGGTTGGTAACTTTAACAGGGTCTTCGGACAATTTTATTTTGTGTTGCCATGGGCCGCCATCGGTTGATAGTGCCGCAATTTTATATACACCGCCAAATGCAGGGTATTCCTTTGAAGTAATAAGATGCGTACCAACACCCCAAAGTGAAATTTTTGCACCTTGGTTTTTTAGTTCAGAAATAAGGTATTCATCCAAGTCGTTAGATGCGCTTATGAAAGCGTCTGGGAAGCCGGCTTCATCCAGCATTTTTCTTGCTTGTTTGGAAAGGTACGCAAGGTCGCCGCTGTCTAGACGAATGCCGTGGCTTGCCAGCGTGCCATTGTCCCGCATTTTTTGGAAGACTTTTATGGCGTTTGGTACGCCGGATTTTAATGTGTCATAAGTGTCTACAAGCAGAATACAGGCTTTTGGGTATAGCTCTGCATAGTATTCAAATGCTTCATATTCCGTATCAAAGCACATTATCCAGCTATGGGCGTGCGTGCCACGGATGGGCACATCAAACATTTGACCCGCAAGTACGTTGCTTGTGGCAGAGCAGCCGCCTATCATAGCGGCACGTGCGCCGTATACCCCTGCGTCCGGCCCTTGGGCACGGCGTAGGCCAAACTCCAGTACGCCATCTCCTTGGGCGGCCCAGCATACTCTGGCGGCTTTTGTGGCTATTAGGCTCTGGTGGTTAATAATATTTAGCATTGCTGTTTCTATTAATTGCGCCTCCATAAGTGGGGCTACTACTTGTAATATTGGCTCCCCGGGGAAAATTACAGTACCTTCCGGCACGGAAAAGATGTTGCCGGAGAAGCGGAATGTTTTCAAGTATTCCAAAAATGTCTCGTTAAAAGTTCCGGTAGAGCGCAGGTAGTTAATGTCTTCTTCCGCAAAAGAAAGCTCGTTAATATAGTCTATTACCTGTTGAAGCCCAGCCGCCATGGCGTATCCGTTACCGCACGGGTTTTCTCGATAAAACATATCGAAAACAGCCACTTGCTTGCGGCCCGTGGTGGTTTGGTGGTGGTGGTAAGCTTGCATCATGGTTAGTTCGTAAAAGTCTGTTAGAAGAGTTAAGTTTCTCAAATGTGGTTAGCTCCTGACTAAAGTTCAAATGGTTACTCTCAGTAACCGTTTGAGTTTATTAAATCTTTGACATGTTCAAAGATTATACTTTTTTTGCGGAAAGTGCAAGGGGAAAGTTGGAACCTTATGTGAGAATCTTAACCTATCTCTGCGTCCCATATTAAAATATTATCCTTCTCCCGCACACCTTTACCACCAAAAACCGGTACAACCATAAATGCACTAACACCACGTTGCCCAAGTTCTTCAAATGTAGCAATTATATCTTCCCCATAATAAGGCGAAACAAACAAATAAACCTGTTCTCTATTGCTTATATGCTCCATATATTCCACCATTGGTGCACATTGGTAGCTTGTGCTTACCCGGGCCAGGCACTCGAAAATTTTGTACAAATGCCCGTCGCTTGTGCCACCATTTACGGCAGATGGTACAGCAGTCACACTATCCCGCCCGTTGGTTATGAAACTCAAGTTAGCCCCTTGGTCTATATAATACTGTGCAAGGGTGGCTGTAAGGCGGATACTTTGCTCATAAACTTCCGGGTTAACCCACGGCCCAAGGGAGTCAAGGTTTAAAACAAGCGTAATTTTTTGCGCAGCGGTGGGCGCATTAATATTAACCATTAAAGTTTGGGCGATGGCAGATGCTTTAAAGTTTATTGTCTTTAATGTATCTGTTGGGTGATACTCCCTAATTCCCCGAAATTCAAACGGATCGGGGTCTATTATTTTTTTAGACAGAATTGCAGAATCTAGCTGCGTAAACAACAACTGTGTAGCCTCGTGTTCCTGCAACAGCTTGGGGAACACAATAAGCTCGCCACGTAAGTTTACACTTTGGTCAAACTGTTGTGTGTGCAGTAAGTTGTTGGCATAAATACGTGCTTCCCGCAAATTAAACAGCCCTCGTTTATTGCATACAAACCGCTGCTTTCTGCGGATTGCGGTGTAGCTCATTATGGCAAACAAGCTGCTGCCCTTGCCCTCTGGGGAAACTGGGTTACCGGTATTGTCTAGCAAAGTAAATTCGGCCGGGAGTAATGTTCTGGTATTAACCCACGGAAGAGGCAATATTTTTTTGTTTGTAAGCTCTTCTTGCAGGTGTAAAGTATCGCCTTCAAATGCCTCTTTAGAAGAAAAGCGCACACGAAAAAAAAGCCCTTTATCCCATAGGCGTTTGTATGCGTAACTTTGCAACACAAGCACTAGAACCAAAAAAAACCCTAGGAAAACAATGAGCACATTAACGCTCCTTCCATACCTCTACCGGCGGCTTAACAGAAGCCATAACTTCTTCCAAAACAGAGCTAATGGCAGACATGCGGTTTTTTATGCCGCCTTTTAAGGCAATTCTATGAGCGAATACATATGGCACAAGCTTCAAAATATCCTGTGGCTTTACATATTCCCCGCCATCTATTGCGGTATATGCCTGTACCAGGCGTGCTAAAGCAATTATGCCTCTGGTGCTTATGCCAAGAGCTACGGCTTCATGCTCTCGAGTGGCTTCCGCCAGTTGTACAATGTAGGCATAAACTTCGTCATGGATAAATACTTCTGCGGCGGTTTTTGCCATGGCGGCAAAATCTTCACCGGTGCATATTGGCTTAAGCTGTTTAAGCGGCGCACCGGTAATGGTATTTTTTACAATATTCACGCTTTCCGCTAGCTGGGGGTAGCCAAGGTTAAGCTGTACTAAAAACCTGTCCAGCTGGGCTTCCGGCAATGGGAATGTGCCTTGTGTTTCTATTGGGTTTTGTGTCGCAATAACAAAATACGGCAGCTCCAGCTGATATGTTGCGCCATCTACAGAAATTTGGCGCTCCTCCATAGCCTCTAACAAGCCGGACTGCGTACGTGGCGTGGCACGGTTTATTTCATCTGCCAAAACGATATTTGCAAACAGGCTACCCTTACGAAACGTGAATTCCCCAGTTTTAGGGCTGTAAAAATTTATGCCTGTAAGCTCGGAAGGCAGCAAGTCCGGTGTAAACTGTATGCGGGAAAAGTTTACGTCAAAAGAACGTGCCAATGCTTTTGCAAGCATGGTTTTACCTGTGCCGGGTACGTCTTCTAAAAGAACATGACCGCCTGCTAAAAATGCAGAAAGTACCAGCTTTATTTCTGTTGTTTTTCCTAAAATAACTGTTTCTATATTGCGGATTACTGCGTCCATTTGGTTTTTTACTTGGTTCATGTTGTTCTATCTCCTTTATTTGCCATACCTGACTCGCTCGTATTTTGCGGTAAGTTCATCTATATTTTCTGTACTTCGTATTTTGCCGGCAATTATATCTGTAGTGTCGGAATTATTAATTTCTATACCCGCACGAATGTGCCGATTTATTTTTTTTGCATATGCTCTGCGTATTGGGTTGCGTAGCTTTGTTTTGAAGCGGGGAAGGAGGTCCATTAAGTCACTAACTACGGTTTTGTCTAAATTAACTACCGTGTCTGTAGTATCTTCTTCCCATGCTTTTTCCCGCTTTTTGTGGAAATATTTGTAGAACCGCCACACCAGGAATACAAGTATAGCAGCAAAAATGAATACACTTAAAATATTAAACGTTCTTTGCAACGATTCGAATAAAGCATACTGGTCGTGTTGAACATCTTCTAGGTGTTCAGCTTGTAGCTGCATATATATTTGTGTATATATGTGCAAATATTCAGGGGCTGTTTCTTGCATAAAGCGCTCCCCGGCAATATCTGCATAATTCATAGTTCGCACAAGAACTTCTGAAAAACGCCTAAATAAGCCAACAATTACATCCCCCAGCAAATTTATATAGCGTAACAGGTTTGTACCAAAAGCCACTAAGAGGCCAACAATAAAAACACCGCCGGCAAACACCATAATAAGGGCATTATTAATGGAAATAATTTTACCGGTTGGGTCCTTAAAGCCGTTTACCTTTGCAAGTACGTTCACGCGATAGTCTACATTATCCATATGAGTAAATAAAATACTTAAACACTTGGCTGTTAAAAACATAAAAATTAGCTGAACTTGCATCGGCTCAGGGGTTGCTTGGGCAAATGCTAAAAGGAAGAACAGACCAGTAAACAAAATAATAAGCGTGGCACTAAATGCTTTTTCCAGAGATATTTCTTCCCGGGTTTTTAAGTAGCATGAAAATAATCCGGTGGCAACAAAGAAAGTTACAATAAACCAGCGCGCGTCATAATTCCAAAAAATCAGGCCAAATACCGTTGCTAACAAAACATGAGCTGTAACAAATGCATATATATCCTTTACTCTTTTGCGAATAGCAAACATAAACAAAAAAGGCACAACAAGAACCCACAAAACAGGGTTTGTTCTGCCATATGCAATAAAAAATACAACGTTGATTATGCTAAATGGTAACGAAAATACAGCTAAGTTTGATATTATTTCTTTTACAATAGCACGTTTGATTTTCATGTAATCACCCGTCGGATTATTTGACTTAAATTACTATACATAGTTTCAAACGTGTGTGCAAGTGTAAATGTCAAACATGTTTTTAGCAATTTAAAAGTGTAGCAAATATTAACCTAAACAATATATAAGAAATGAGGGTTAAAATAGGCACGTCAGGAAAAACACAAATGCACCGCACCTAATTTTCCTCATGAATATGCCATTCAGCCAGAGACGGGTACAGATTTTTTGCAAACAAAAAATCTATACCCGTCTCTTAACTTCATTGGCATTTGCTATAAACGTTCACTATATTTCGCTACACATTTTATTTGTGACATACAATGTAGTTTATGGCATATCATATCACTCCTGCGCAGATAAAACGATAACCTCCGCTTGATGTAGCAACATTTATGTCACTACCCATGTAATCAATGCTTTTTACGATACCGCCAAAATGTAACGAGCCTTTAATTGGGCTTATTTCGGATTGTTTAACATAGTCATTATGACAGTAAGCAAAAAACCAAAACGCTTGAGAAACAGTTATTTCAAAAGGAACAACGAAACAACCCTCAAAGTTTTCTTCATCCACACCATTGTAGTTTGTAATTTCTGCTATATATTTTTTTCTTGCTTCCATTTTAGCACCACACAATTTATAAATACTATCGTCTATACTGACGGCGTAACCATCATGTAGAAAACA
>Ga0131853_10017082_pt1 | contig 13224 bp, 7 predicted proteins | sample TergutLab28metaG_FD_92764 | JGI IMG/M metagenome (GOLD analysis project Ga0131853, IMG submission 92764) | Labiotermes labralis P1 segment gut microbial communities from Petit-Saut dam, French Guiana - Lab288 P1 (version 2) (version 2) | ecosystem: Host-associated > Arthropoda: Insects >...
AAGTTTCACATTAAAACATATTTATATTCCTCCTACATGTTTCGATCCCCATACGGGATCATCCTCAGGTAGTATGCACTATATCGAGAGTGAAGTTACTAAAACAAGTTATTTATATAGGTTATCTGGTAGCATGCGTATTCAGGTGATGCCTATGGAGTCTGGTTTATGCTTATCACCCCCTATGGATACCCTGATAGTGTCCTTGGTCGCCAGTGTGGTTCCACACTATATAAATAACTTGTTTTAGTAACTTCACTCTCGATATAGTGCATACTCCCTGAGGATGATCCTGTATGGGGATCGAAACATGTAGGAGGAATATAAATATGTTTTAATGTGAAAATTAAAAATGTGATTTTAATGTTTTACGTACATTGTGCAATTTGTTGGTTTTAAACAAGTATTGATACGGAAGTGGTGTTGGTTTATATGGAAGTACTATTCCGGCGCTTGATAACAGAGACGGAGAAAAATACAAAAAAGAATTGGTCAGCAGATTTAGTCTCCGGACCGAAATCGCATGCCGGAACCTTCCCAAATCACATCTCAGACAGGCAAGAAATTTTACTTCTCTTGCAAAACCCGAAGTTTCGTTATCATGTTAACAAGACGCGCGTTACTGTCTTTATCCGGAGCCAAATAAAGTCACTTCACTTCATCATACATGCTTTCCTTAAGATCCTACTTTTCCCACGCGATTTCTTCCTTCCAGATTTTTCAGTTAATAACTGTACGCATTTATGATGGCTCCTATGCGTCCTACATGACCAGCCCATTACACCCTCCTTCATGTAATTGCAATAAAATTACGTGCAGCCTAAATTACAAAGTTCCATATGATACAACACTTCCTTATCTTGTCACTGCTCTCAGATCAACCGACCAAACACCTGAATCAGTAACGCAGGCCGTTACAACACACATGTCTTTCGAAATATAACGCCGTGTAAACTGGTAGATGTCTACCAGTGTTTGAGGAAAGCCTGCTGCCTCCCTGTATCCTGATTATGGAGGCGGAAAGTCGCTTTGAAAAGTTATTACACGTCTACCAGTCCACACGGCGCCACATGTCAGAGAGTGTCATCTTTGAATTAATAATTGTTTAACGTTGTATATAGCTGGTGCCTGCTGCCTCCATAATCACGGAAGGTGGAGGCAGCATGATTCTCTTAAATATTGGTAGCAAATAGCTAATTACACTGGCCCGGCATACGTAACGTGATCTGAAGCAGGTGAAATTCACATCCTGGCTTCTTCGCATTCACAGTTACACTCAAATAATAAACCTCTAGTCATTTTGTAGAAGTCCTTATTTCGCCAAATCGCGAAGTGTTTGCTTATATAGAACAACATAATTTAAAAATTTAGGAAATATACACAGGCCTAATAATCACGACGCGTCCGCTCGCTTTTGTTTAATTACCCGTACACCCGTACGACTTAGGCAAAAAATATACTGAACACGAAAAATGTATTCACTTTTCCCTACAGCTTTTATTTTAAATACTTCCTGCTGACATAAATATCTAGTGAGCAACGCTCGAAATGCAAGAAGAATCACGTATGCGTCTGCCTGTAGAAAGTTAGATACTTCCGTCCGAATTTAACCTAAACTGGACTGGATGGAAATATTTTATTCAAACTATGTATAACACCAATTTGCACGAAAATACGTTCAGCGATTCTTCCAGACGCTACGGGCATACGGAAAAGCACAATATAGCAACATTCAGTTGCGAGCGCTACGAAAATTTATATATATATATATATATTTTTTATTTATTTATATTTCTATTTATATATGTGTGCGTGTATGTATATATATATATATATAAGTGTGTGTGTGTGTGTGTGTGTGAGTGTGTGTGTGTGTGATGTGTGCGTGTGTGTGTGTGTGTGGTGTGTGTGTGTGTGTGTGTGTGTGTGTGTCAAGCATAACTCGAACACGTGATGCCCGTGTCCAAAAGGTGTCACCTTGTAGGTCGGCCGTTCAACATTGCTCTCGGTCACGCTGTCCACGATAACCTCCGTGTCGCTGACTATGGCACAAAATGGGCAACTCCCCAAGGTCATAACAGTTGCCGCATTACTTTTTGGCCAGTGAAATATTTAGGTGGAAGGCTAGGACAGTATGTTTCACACAGACATAGCGTTTAACACAATCCATACAAACAAAACCGGGCCTCACGTTTACTTCCGATATCACGTGGTGATAAATCATTACAGGGATTTTTTTAAATAAAAATCTCATTTTTGAAGATGATGATAATAAATATGTTTATCATGATGAGCATAATGACAATAATAATCAGAATAATGGCATAAGCAGAAGAGCAATTGTTTCTACTTATTCTACCCGCCATATTCCATCACCAACATCACATTTACTGCTTCTGCCGCTGCCGCTGCTGCTCATTCCATTGTCTATTACCACCACACCTTACTCTCTCTTCTACAATTATCACATATTTCCATTTACAGTAGAGTGTTAGGCGCGTTCGCAAAATTTCGAAATGCGACCCGTAGTTTCGTCAGGTCTGTCTCTCCGTCCGCATGGAGAAACTCGGCTCCCAATGGACGGATTTTCATGAAATTTGAAATTGGGATATTTTTCGAATATTTGTCGTGAAAGTTACAGTTTCATTCAAATCTCGCAAGATTAATGTGTACTTTGCACAAAGACTAATATACGTTTTTTATAACATCTTGCTCAATTCAACTTGGAATGAGAAATGTTCTAAGAGAAGATGTAAAGAAAATAAAGACATATGTTTTATGTTCAAAACCTTGTTTCCGAAAATCGTGCCGTGTATGAGATAATGTGGAAAAATACATTGGAGCCGAACACACCACAGATGACAACATAGCGCATCCGTATTGCATGCTGGTTACCTAAGTCTACAAACAAACACTCTGATTATGTAATAGTTATTGCTTTTCTAGTGCAACAATGGCTGCAAGAAGGCACCTCAGTGTTACGTTACACGTACAGCACATTGCATGTCTTTTTCTACTTTGTCTACATGTTCACAAAACCTATCGACTTCTTTTCTGCGGTTTCTTTGAATTTCGCTTCACAAAGAAGTTTCAGTTGCCTCTTCCACTGCCCTTTGCACTTTCCATTCCTCCTTTCCATACTTCTAATCTTAGGACTTCACGGCCGACGTTCAGTGCGTTGTGTTGGCTTTTCGGGAAGGACCACGCATAATAAACATTTACCGACGTTTAGAAAAATGGTGCAGATGTTATCTGCAGGGTGAATGAATCTGGGCTCTCATACAGTTCTGTTAGCCGAAGGTGTGTTCGAAAGTAATAAATCGGATCTTTACCCTTCCGCACATCGACAGCCACCAAATTTACATACAGGTTCCACGACAAACTCAGATTAATTCATTCGCAACATTCGCAGAAATGTGTGGAATTATGGGGCCTAACCCCGAAAGCGAATCAAACGCACTGTTTTCTGTAATGTTCCGGCAATTTTACCTTTGCTACTGCACTTTACTCTTCTTAAAACTGTATTCCCTGAGAAAACTTCCCGCGTTTGCCATATTTTTGTCGAATAATCCGACACCGAATATATCGGTGGCATAATTAATGTGCAATAAAACTCACTCCGATAGCCACTTGGCATGTCTCTTTGTTAACTGCTGCTAACAGTAACGACACGGACCGGTTGTGCAGCGTGGACCTTATTGGAATGACGGACGATACACACAGCACATATTCTGCCCTTGTCGATTTGTCTGCCAGCTCCGCTTGGCTATTCACTGGCCAGAATCTTGTGCGACAGCTGTAACACGGCTATGTGGGCTGTAGGGATTTAGGTATTCGGATATGCAAATGTCTAGTGTATACACATTTATTTCAAGTTAGCTCAAGCGATAACTCCGAATTTCAGAGGACACACCGCCTCTCAAACCGCACACATTTCACGCTACTGTAGTCATTACTTTTACTTAAAATATTCTGAGTTTTCCTAACTTGTGTTGTTGGGCCGCAATCTCGCTCTGTTCATATCCAGTCTGTTATATCACCAGCAACAGAGTAGAAGCCAGTCTCTGCTTTGTCTCTCTTTATGTGTGTTGATCGCTCCATCTTTTACGTAGTGGACCTATATTCCTTCTGCCGGCTGGAAGGTATTCACACACTAAATTGGAAATTCGAGTATCGTTCATTCTAAATAAGTGTTGTGTCCACTTAAATGTAAAACCGACAATAATTTCAACTGCCTATATTTAGGTTTTCTCTTATTTTTTACTTTGTTATAAATATAAATACAGATATAAATATGAATATATATGTCCTGCAACTTAACTCAAATCTCCAACTCTGTTTCTGTAATTCTGTCATGATGTTGCATGAAATCCTGTTTGCACACATTACAAGATGCAGCCATTACCTTGTATAAAGTCAACAATATTTTCTCGTCGCATTTTTAATGTAGCCCTAAATTTTTTCATATATATTGTAAACTTTTAATTTACTCTTATAATTTGTAATTATTACTTTTAAAATGCACACTATACCCAAGTAGTTACATTTGTTTATGAGGTTATTTATTTATTTTTATTCTGGTATTCTCATTAATGTCATGAATTTTGTTTTAACAAGAGGAACTTCATGTTATGTTCTTCAAAATTATATTAAATATGTACGGGGTGTTTCTTTTATCGTCACATCGAACACAGCAGCCATACTCATGGAAACATGCATCTGCCGGGATATCCCGAGACAGTTACATTGCTCTGGAGATGCACGTTCCAATGTCCACTGGAAGTCATATTCTGGTTAGGAAAGAAGAATGACATGTCGGAAAGTAGAATGTCATGTAGAATGCTCTGATTTATTCGGATTTGATTTCTGAACTTATTTTGTCACTGTCTCACAATATTTCCCACACACTCACGTGTTTTTAAGTGTGAGTGACATAGGGCACAATTCTCTCACTCCCTCGTTCCTTGCTATCATTTTTCGTATTTAAAAACTTTCAGATATCTATTGATTTTTTTTCTATCCATAACAGGTATACCACCCCTAATAACAGTTGTGGTCGGCGAGTGGAACAATTACATGCGTGACTTTGCTTCTGTTAACTGCACAAATCTTTCTCATAATCCAGGCGAGAAATCTGTGTCAGTAAGTCAAGTTCCTTGTGTTTCACAGAGAGATGCTTAACCTTTAGACGCCTAACGTCAACTATAGTTGACGTACCGCACCGCTAACCTCCAAAGTTGAATTTTATATATTTATTCAACAAATATAAGTATCGAATATTTTAAACATGGTATATACTCTCCGTTTTTTTTTTCTCTTCAAAGTGCATTTTGTTTCATAATTCTAACGTATTTGGTTCCTGTATTATTCACATTTTATATTCAGGGTGTGCTAAAATTTAAAAAATAGTTCCGGCGCCAAAAGGTTAATAATGCAAATACAATCCGTGCATGAATGTTCTCTTTCCTAAAACCATGCTGGACCCCCTATGACAGAGATTCAAAAATAGCCTTTATTCTTCGTGTAATTAGGCTTACATTAACTTTTTTATCCAAAATAAAACAGAAATGTAACTTCGTAATTTTTAAAATTCTATCTCCCTTTTTGTTAACTGTAGCAATTAACGCCATGTTCAATTTTAGGAATCTTCACACAGTTGCGTAAAGCTTCCATGAATCTTGTCATGTCTGTCTTTCCGTCTTGCCTTCCATCCGCCCACATGTACTGTACAAGCGCAGCTCAAGCAGAACGGATTGCGTGAAATTTTATAGTGGAGGCTTTGTCGCGAAATTCTTAATTTTGTTAAAATATGGTAAAATATTGGATACCTTTTAATGAAGACATGGGCACGTTTTTCATTGTCGGCGGCAGTGCACCACCAGAAGAGCGCTCTCTTGGAGTAAAATTGCGTCAGACTATTCTTCTGATTTGGTTTCAGTTATCTGGTCGTCTGGGTATGAAATTATTTGGATTATTTTGTTGATACTTAATTTAATTCCATTCGTCGTAAAGGCTTTTTATTCTTTAACCATTTTGCTGAAGTACGTGTTAAAAACAACTGGCGAGTGACGGCAAGCTTATCCCACCCCTTTGTTCAGGTGTATTGGTTCCGATATATAGCCGAACTCTAGTCTTAATTTATTGCTTTTTTTCCATATAAGCTGTTGCCGGCTTGTAGCAACCGTGTTGAGATTTTTTTGCTTTCAATATTTTCCGCAGCATTTTCTTATTTACGTTGTCGTATTTTATTTTCATAAGCAACAAATAAAATAAACGTAGTGTGCCGTAGCGTGAAACTACGTCTCTGCAGCTCCTTCTCTCTCGCAAACCACATTGTTCTTCTTCTATGCTGTTATTGGAATATTTGTTCAATTTGTTTTTTGAATATATTTGTGTATAGTTACCACATTTAGTACAGAGCAAATCTCGTAGTAATTATAACCATAAATTATGCGTCACCAAGTACAAACAAGTACAAAAGTCTCTGCAAGTAGAAACAGCTACGTTTGTTTGAGAAGCAGTCACTATTCTCGTATGCGATACGAACCATATACAGGGGCCGGGCGTACCGCGACAAAAGGTCGATATGCGTATATGTCTATCGTTCGTTAATTCACACGCAAATTTTTAAAGTTACACCTATAGCACAAAAAAAAAATGCTTTTGGTTTGTCGACATCAATGTCACGGTCATCTTCATCTTCCCGAATGCGATCAATATGTTGGCGGGTAAAGCCGTCGCCTCGAAACAAAACGCAATGGCGAAGCCCGAGTTCCGTCAAATGTCAATTTCACGTTGCAACTGTAAATTACTGTCTTTGTGTTGATGCGTACAGTGGCGTAGGTACGTTTTACGGCGCCCTGAGCGAGTAAACATAATGATTGTTCCTAACAGAAATAATGAACTTTAAATAAATCACTGTTTTATTTGGCATAGCAACTTGAATTTTCTGAATGCAGAAAAATCAACATTTTTCGTTTAAAATATTCATTTTGTTGCCCCTTGGACTCTACCGCTCGGGAAAGCCGCAAAACCCTCCCTCCGCCCCCCCCCCTTCCCTCCTATACGGCCACAACCCTACATGTATAGGAATTGTTTCTAGTGAAAGGTAAATTTCACGCTTTAACGTGCTATGAAGGCATAGGTGGCGGATACAGGTACACCTCTACTATTCCTTAACCTCGGCGCTAAATATGGGTGGGTAGTGAACGAGCGGCTTTTGCTCAAAACTAGTCCCTGTCCTTTTAACCTGTCTGTAAGAAATATATGCTAAATTTATCATCATCCAGCCAAGATTTTCAAAACAATCTGATACCTCCAAATTTTCAGACCAAACTTTTGTGTGCATTTTTGAACACGCCCACATAGTACGTACGCTCTTCCCTCCCTCATGCTCCTTTTTTGAATCACACTAATAATTTTTCGTAAAAAGTAACAGTATTAAATTACTCATTGTGCATATTTCCTCCTTCTCTTTGTTTCTTGTTCTCCCTTCTGTCTAGACATTTTTCTCGGTATCCTGTTATCACTTATCTGAACTCCATTTTCTTTCCTTAATGAGAAAATTCAGGTTTCATATAAAACAAGCTGTAAAATTATATTCCAATTCCAATTTTATATAACAGATGTGATGAAAGGAAATATCCTGAACTAAATTGGCGGCAGGCACTCCCCAAAATAATATGCTTTTAATTTCTTTATGAATGCAATTTTGATTTGTTAATCTCGTTACCATACACCTAAAATTAAAAATATCATCCCTAAGTTCATCCTTACGATATCAGTCCAGTATTCCAATGTTATTATTTAAATTCATCCTTATGGATAATCCATAGTAAATAAATGATCAGAGTGGCATTAGATGTGGTAGGATTGTTGTCTTTCGGGATACGACTCCATGCATTGTGGAAGAATTTGTATGGACTTTCAGAGAAATTGCTGCCTTCATCGCCAGGGTTGATGAGTCATGCTTTGTATCCTGGTAATGTAGAAACCAGGTGTATCTGTAAGACGTCAACCAAACTGCAAGACGTCACATTCCCAAAGATAGTAAAACTCACAGTAACCGCAGTGAGAACATGAACTCTCTTGGACAGTGGTTGTAATTCCAGATAGGGATACGCTGCTCGCACGTAGGCAAAGAATCAACAATTACCAACACCCTCACAGCACGCCTAATCGTGCCACAATATTGCAGGAAGCGCCCATGTATTTTCAGAGATGGCGACAAGAAACTCCGCTGCACAAGGTCCCGCTGCCTCCCTATAGACTCGACGAGGTGACAGCATTTACCTAACGTTGCTCCTTCTTCATTCTCTTTCATTCCCATCTTCCTCTCTTTATCTGTAAACTACTCCCCTTCTAATTTTCTTTATTCTCCCACCCGTTCACTTATGTTGTTACTTGCAGTTTCAGGTGCAACCTAACTTGCTCGAAAGTACCCTCTATTTTTGTCCCCATCTTCCCACTTCTATTCTCTATTCCTCGTCCTTCCATGTGCTCCTCCTTTCCACACATTCTCATTGATACGGTATCCCACCTACTCTTGCATTTTCCATGTTGATCCGCACTGCATTCAGCATGTTTACGTTGAGTTGCAGTTTCTATCATTCCTGATATTTCTAAGGTAGCCGCTGTTGAAGCTGCAGTTCCCCAGTACGTCACTGTGGATAATCTGGTCACATACTTCCAAAACTTTGACGTCCACATGCTCAGTGTCCTGCACAACCTGGAGCCGGAGGACGTGAAGATCAAAGCCCGCGTGCGCCGTCTCAACAACAGGTCCTTCATCTTCACCGTCACAGGAACGAGCGACTACAGACCAAGGTGGTATTCAGAATGACATTCGGCCCCAAAATTGACTGGTTTGGGCAACATATTACCATCAACGAGGAGGGCCATAACATTATAGAAATATGGAAGTTCTCTACTAAATGTGTGTATTTGTAGTCTTGATCATATAGAAAATTTTAGAATTTTGGAATTGATCATATAGTTTAGGGAAATTAAATGAATATTGGTGAGATACAATTCGTATTTGTTAGACATAGTACATTTGAATTTATAAGCGAAGAAATAACTGCAAAGTGGAAAACCCCTACAATAAAGAGCTTCTTATTTGTATCTTTCTTCATATATTATTGAGAATAAAGCTAGGCAATAAAATATGTGGGTCATATCACAATTATGACAGAGATGTGTATTCACAGTCTTAAACAATATATCTGAAAGGAAATAAAATTAGGCAAACAGCGGCAGTGATGGTAGTGTAATATTAAAAAGAATTAAAACTTTTTAAAATAATCTTAAGCGTCAATAAAAACAGGCAAACAAATGACCAGATGTGCTAAGTGTCTTGCTGTGTCCATCAAACTGTTTCAAACTCATTACTAACGGACAAGTTCAGAACATTTTGGCACTTACGAACTACATTCAACCTTGCGAGATCTTTGGATTCTTGACCCTTGAAGATGGGACCGACAGGGGCCTGTTTCACGAATCGACTGGTGTGACAAGTAACAAGTAGCACCAAAATCTGTTTCACGAAATCTTTTGCTAGACTTGTCGCTTGTTACCTTCTCAGCGACTAGTTTGACAAGTCGGGTAGTGGAAACAAGGACGGGTAAAATGGCTACTGCAAACAAACTAGCTGTTCTGCAGAAGATAAAACAGGAGAAAGGTCTTCTTTGTGGGTAATTTTCGAATGATCCCACAAAACAAAAGAAATGTGAGAAGTGGAAGAAAGTGACCGAGCTTGCAGAGTCGTTAGGTCTAGTGACAGAGAAGTCGTGGCAGTACTCTCGCGACACTCTGTTGTCAAACTGGAGAAAGAGGACGTTGGTGAGTAAGAAATGGGTAGGTGTGAGCCGCGTGATGCTTATTTAGGAGGTAGGCTCCAGCAAACCAGTGATGTAGCCGGTTAAGTTTACTCACTTTTTAAATTAATTAGCAGTTTCTTTATGCTGTTCCATGTTACAAGACGTAGGACTGTTCCTCTTTTTTCTGGAATATTGTGGATTGATCGATAAAGCATCTTTCCTTGTTCATTTTACACTTCATAATTGCTCTGTAACTAAATATTTACTTATCTCTTTCTCTCCTCTTCTTTGCTTCATTCAACAAACTCATAACTGTATTTTAGGTGACAGCTGTTACTATTCAATTTATGGATCCTTGTAAAAGCAATAAACTGGAAAAATATACTAGTCATAATTGTGTGCGCGCAACGTCATTAGTACTTTATTTCAGACAAAAAGAGACAATGCAAAAATGACAGGAACAAGTGGAGGTAAGGAGGTGAAGTACAACGAAATGGACCTCCTCATTCTGGATTTCCTTGGAAAGGACAATCCTTCTGTAGAAGGTATGGAGTTTGCCGACTGTTTTCAGGCTGATTACAATTGTACCTCAGCAGCAGGCACAGTCACCTAAATCTGTCTTGCAGGCTGATATACTCTCACCATCTACTGTCACTCACGAAAATAGGAATGTTAGAAAAGGTGGGGTTGAGTTTCTGTCGGAATTAGTCATAATTTTCCTTCAATATACACAATTATTTCGCCGGTATCATTGGCCGTGCGGTCTAAGGCGTAGGTCTACGGCCGCTCGCCTGCTGAGATTGTGGGTTCGAATACCACCAGGGTCATGGATGTTTGTCTGTTGTGAGTGTTGTGTGTTGTCAAGTAGAGGTCTCTGCGACGAGCTGATCACTCGTCCAGAGGAGTCTTACCGAACTGTGATGCGTCGTTGTGTGTGATCTAGAAACCTCAAGAATGAGGAGGCCATGGCCCGCGCTGGGCCGCAGCGCCACAGGAAAAAAAACACAATTATTTCACTTTCCTAGGGCGTCATAATCTGTAGGCTTTCATGGCATCTTTTGGGACGGTATTGTGAATAGTGGCTAAAATACTGTTTTTTTACAAGTAAGGGGCAGCTTACAAGAGGGTCAGAACGACACTCGATATACCAAGCAGACGACAAAAAGAAAAGAAGGAAATTAGATCTGCAGATTCAGCACTTGAAACTGTTAATTGTAAGCTTAAATTGGAGGCCCTAAAGCTTGCAAGGAAATTTGTCTGTGTCTCGGTCAAAGTATACGGAAGTTCTGCCTCAAACAAATACTATAGTTGCATGTAATGCAAATATTCTGTTTAAATCACAAGTTGGGCGTGTGATAAATGATACTTGTTCTCAGAATGTTGTTTTGTTAAGGCTAATGTAAGATAGGCACAAAGGATGAATAGATTAATTCAATTATTGATATTTTTAATGCCGTTGCTATTTCACAGTAACAATATTAACAATAAAATGTCCTTACTATGAACCACTTGTCATTTTACATTCATACGTGTGAAACAGCTCAAGGACCAAGTTTTAGCCTGGAAGCGTGCCCTCAAGATTTTGATTGTAGTAAATTTGGGGGCTGAAAGCCAGGTAATGTGTCCCAGCTAATCTAATGGTTCTCGTGGGACATCAGCCGACCTACGCCTTGCCATTATAGTACACTGCCTTGTGAACCCTTTAGTGATATTTTTGCTGGTGGGCTAGGTGCTATGGCCGGGAGTTCTCACAATTAAGAAATAATTTAAAAAGAGATTCCCAGTAAAGAAATTTTTGACAAATAAAAAAAAATCATAAAAACATATTCCTTTTTATCAGCATAAAGACAGTTTTGGTTTATTTTCACTGAACTCCAACCTTCCAGCTGTGGTGCAGCGAGATGTGTGTGTGTGTGTGTGTGTGTAAGACACAGTCCAATTCCCAGAAAAGATAAACGTTGATTATTAGTAACTCCGTCCTTCCTTCATTTAGGCTAAACACTACAAGATCTACGTGAAAAAGTTTATCGACTTCTACCCACAAAACTTATACAGAGGAAGTCAAAAGTAACTTTTACCTACTGTGGACTATGAGAATATTCAGATATTTTATTATAAAATACATTTCTCATATTTATTTTATTTACACAAATGTTAGAAAGGACAACCCACGTCCCTGTACAGATGCACGTACGAACTTGATCTTTTTAAAAAAAAAACACTAAAAAATTCTGTCTGAGAGTTGTTCCTGACGAATGCAGTATAGGTGCGAAGCGACTTTTGTCCCTTCTATATGCGCTATCATAACTTCTCGCCTCACAAGCCTGCTGTTTATAAGCCGGCAGTAAAATTCTGTCTTTGAAAAGGAAGCCACATAGCATTGAATTGCTTTCCACTGTTTATCGCCGAAAAGGATACTTATAAATTCAGCCAGGGTTTGCTAACTTACTCAGCACTTCAGCTGGCAGTAGAACACAGTACAGAACGTAGTGACCAATGATAAAAAGTGAAAACAGTTAGCCACATCGTCCAGACTCATACTCTAATTCAATATGTTCTTTCCCGTGAAACTAGACAAAAATTATATTTATTGAGTAGTTAAAGAATGAGGGAAGATATACTTCATTTCTGTGTATGTTTTCATGGCGTTGAGAGAAAATGTTTAAATGGCAGGGTCTCTGGCTTTTCCACTCAAGGAACGCTCTAGCAAGGTGGGACGCACGGAAGTTATAAAGATTAATAAAAAAGGTAAAGTGATCCCGTTACAGGTCCGGTGTGGCCCAGACGGTGGGTAGAGCTGTAGCACTACTCTTCCATGACGGCGGCACTAGAAGGGGGTGAGTGGTCAGCAGCACGCCCCGGCCGCACTTTACCCCCGGGAAAAGACCCGGTACCAATTTTACAGGAGGCTGGGTGGGCCCCAGGGCCGGTCTAGACGGGCGGAAAATCTCGTCCCCACCGGGATTCGTTCCCGGACCGTTAAGCTCCTAGTCAGTCGCTATACCGACTGAACTACCCGGCCCACATAAAGGCTAATACTTATAGATATTTACAAGAAAATTTAAATTTTGTAGGCAATATAACATGGTCGTCTCTTCTTTATGATTCATGCAATTTATTGTCTGAAATAATTAAGCAGTTGCTGAAGGCGCTACTCCCCTCCTAAGTCCAAAGGTTCATCATTCTCATCTGGTAAATTAATCTCATCAATACTGGTTTCAGTTTCGCTATTATAGCGCACAAAATCATTTCGTGATAATTTGCATAAAGAAAAAAACGCAATTTTACAAGCAAATTTAGGTTCCACTCTTTCATGATTAATGCACGGATTTTTATTTTTTTTTTTTTTAAAATTACTATAGCATTTTTCATGACCTTTCTTTTTGCCTTTTGTCTTCTCAGAAAT
>Ga0131853_10017083_pt1 | contig 13224 bp, 10 predicted proteins | sample TergutLab28metaG_FD_92764 | JGI IMG/M metagenome (GOLD analysis project Ga0131853, IMG submission 92764) | Labiotermes labralis P1 segment gut microbial communities from Petit-Saut dam, French Guiana - Lab288 P1 (version 2) (version 2) | ecosystem: Host-associated > Arthropoda: Insects >...
CGAGCTGGATGGAAGTTGAAGCGCACGGATTTGGTGGTAAGACCACGCTTGTGACAAAATTCACAAGCCCATACGCTCGCAGGCACTTCTGCCTGCACTTAAGGAGACAATTCAGTGAGCACTAAGCCCACCACGGCGGCCCCTGCCGTCGATGCAGCAGCCGAGGTAGATGCCCTCGTCCAGCGTGGCCTCAAGGCCCTAGAAGCCTATGCGGACTTCACGCAGGAGCAGATCGACCACATCGTAAAGAAGGCGTCCATCGCTGCCCTGCACAAGCACGGCGAACTCGCCAAGATGGCCGTCGATGAGACCGGCCGCGGCATCTTCGAGGACAAGGCAACGAAGAACATCTTCGCCTGCGAGCATGTCACGAACTCGCTGAAAGACTTAAAGACGGTCGGTGTGGTCGCTCGCGATGACCTCAAGGGCATCGTCGAAATAGCCGAGCCGGTCGGCGTCGTCGCGGGCGTCACCCCGGTGACCAACCCCACCTCGACCGCCATCTTCAAGGCGCTCATTGCGCTTAAGACCCGCAACCCGATCATCTTCGGCTTCCACCCCAGCGCTCAGCAGTGTTCCGTGGCCGCCGCCAAGATTGTCCGCGACGCCGCCATCGCCGCAGGCGCCCCAGAAAATTGCGTGCAGTGGATCGAACACCCCTCGATTGCCGCCACCTCCGAACTGATGAACCACCCCGGCGTCTCGATGGTGCTTGCCACCGGCGGTAACGCTATGGTGCGCGCCGCGTACTCCACCGGCAAGCCCGCCCTTGGCGTCGGCGCTGGTAACGTCCCGGCCTACATTGCTCGCGACGCCAAGGTGCGCCGGGCAATCAACGACATCGTGCTTTCCAAGGGCTTCGACAATGGTGTGGTTTGCGCCTCTGAGCAGGCCGCCATCATCGACACCGAAATCTACGACGAGGCGATGGCTGAGTTCGCCCGGATGCACGCCCACCTGGTTACCCCCGCCCAGAAGAAGATGCTGGAGCAGTATTTCTTCGGCGTCACCGCTAAGTCCAAGAACTGCGCCGAGGCCAAGCTAAACGCCGATGTCGTGGGCAAGAGCGCCCACTGGCTGGCCGAGCAGGCCGGTTTTGAGGTGCCCAAGGACACCGCGATCCTGCTGGCCGAGATCGACTCGGTTGGTCCGCAGGAGCCGCTCAGCCGTGAGAAGCTCTCGCCGCTGCTGGCCGTGCTGCGGGCCAAGAATGTCGAAGAGGGCTTGAAGTTCTCCGAGCAGATGGTGGAGTTTGATGGCCTCGGCCACTCGGGCGCCATCCACACCGAGGATAAGGAGTTGGCCGAAGAGTTCGGGCGCCGCGTCAAGGCCGTCCGCATCTTGTGGAACCAGCCCTCGGCTCTTGGCGGCATCGGCGACATCTACAACGCCCTGATCCCATCGCTGACCCTGGGCTGCGGCTCCTACGGTCGCAACTCCGTGTCGAACAACGTTTCGGCCATCAACCTGGTAAACATCAAGCGCGTAGCGAGGCGAAACAACAACATGCAGTGGTTCAAGGTTCCGCCCAAGACGTACTTCGAGCCGAACTCGATCCAGTACCTGGCCGACATGCGCGGCGTCGAGCGCGTCACCATCGTCACCGACCGCGTGATGAGCACCATCGGCATCGTGGACAAGGTACTCGACGTGCTGCACCGCCGCCCCAACCCCGTGGCCGTGCAGATCATCGACACCGTTGAGCCGGAGCCGAGTGTTGGCACCGTGCTGCGTGGCGCCGAGCTGATGCGTGACCACCGCCCCGACACGATCATCGCGATCGGTGGCGGCTCGCCGATGGATGCCTCGAAGGTGATGTGGCTCAAGTACGAACACCCGGAGCTGGAATTCGCCGACCTGCGCGAGAAATTCTTCGATGTGCGCAAGCGCGCCTTCCAGTATCCGACGCTGGGGGAGAAGGCCCAGCTGGTCTGCATCCCCACCTCGTCGGGTACCGGCGCCGAGGTAACGCCGTTCGCGGTCATCTCCGACCCGGAGACCGGGTTCAAGTACCCGCTGGCCGACTACGCCCTGACTCCGACCGTCGCCATCATCGACCCGGTACTCACTGCTTCGATGCCGGCCAAGCTGGTGGTTGACTCCGGCATGGACGCCCTGACGCACGCCACCGAGGCGTACGTCTCCGTTTACGCCAATGACTTCACCGATGGCCTGGCGCTACACGCCATCAAGATGGTCTTCGAGAACATCGAGAAGTCGTATAACGACAAGACGGGCCTCTCCGAAGCGCGCGAGAAGATGCACAACGCCGCCACCATCGCCGGTATGGCCTTCGGTAACGCCTTCCTGGGTGTGGTACACGCCATGAGCCACACCGTGGGCGCGGCGTACAAGCTGATCCACGGTCGCACCAACGCCATGTTCTTGCCCTACGCGATCCGCTACAACGGCCAGGTGCCCGGCAAGGTGACCGGCTGGCCCAAGGCCGACAAGTACGTGGCTCCCGAGCGCTTCCAGGAGATCGCCAAGCACCTCGGCCTGCCGCACAGCACGCCGGAAGAGGCCATCGAGGCATACGCCACCGCGTGCCGTGACCTGGCCACCCGCATCGGCGTGGAGCCGTCGTTCCAGGCGCAGGGCGTTGACGAGAAGGACTTCCTCGGCAACCTGGACAACCTGGCGATGCGCGCCTACGAGGACCAGTGCGCCCCGGCCAACCCGCGCCTGCCAATGCTAGACGACATGAAGGACATGATGGTCGGCGCATACTACGGCGTTTCTCGCGAGGAAATCGCCGCCAAGCGCGAAGCCGGCGTGGCCTACACCGACATGATGAAGGCGCCCAAGAAGAAGTAGCGTCTACGCTTCTAACGCGACGAGGCCCGGCGAAGACCACTCTTCGCCGGGCCTCGCTGTTTACGGTGAGGATACCTTCGGCTAAGCGACAAGAACTGACAGCCGATGACCCTCTATAGCACATAGAAAGACAGTTGTGCTACGGTTTGGACATGGCGATCTTGGAGTACGGCGTTCGGGCGCTTCGGAATCACACCCCCGAGGTGATCGCCGCCGTGGAAAACAGTGACACCGTTTTTCTGACCAAACACGGTCGTCGCATAGCCCAAATCGTGCCGGTGGAGACAGCGGTTGATACCTTGTTGCGCAAGGCGCGGGAGCTAACTGCCGTTGAAACCGGGTGGACGAGCGAGTTGGCCCAAGCCAAGGCCGCCGATATTGCCGCGCAGGTAGACCGATGGGCTTGATGCTAGATACCTCCGCCGTTATCGGCTGGCTTGAACGTGGCAATGAGCGAGTGCTACAAGAGATTGCCAAGGCTGAGCTAGTTCCCTGTGTCCATTTGGTAACCGTTGGAGAACTGGTTGAGGGCTGTGAGCGCGTGCGACCCTCGGCAGGTGAACCGAGTTCGGCGACTGCGGTATTTCATAGGCGGCAGAGGGTTCATGACTTTGTTGTGGGTGAGCTGGTGATCGCCCCGGCGCCGACGCTCAAGGATGCCGTCATTTTCGGCAAAATTTCGGCGATTGTGGGCCGCTCGCTATCACATAACGATAAGTGGATCATGGCAGCTGCTCTGCTCGGCGGGCATCTACTGGTCACCGAAGATGCCGCAATCGCCGTCGCGTACGAGTCAGTTCGCTTTCAGAACCTCGCTGTTGAGGTTGGCCCGACCGCAAGGGCGTCAACCGTAGCGCTGGTCTAAGATGGCGACTGCCCAGCGGCGGGACCGAGCGGAAACTCGGGGCGCTGGAACTGGTCGCGGATGCGCAGGCGCACCGTGGTGGGCATGGCCATCAGCTTGGCCGATGAGCCGCGATGCGTCACATCCGAGATGTCCGTGACCACGTAGCCCAGATCGCCATCCGTGGCGAGCATCTGCCCCTCAATATTGGCGCCATGCTCGGCGAAGATACGGTTTATCTCGGCCAGCACGCCTGGCACGTTGCGGTGCATCACCATGATGCGGCCAACCCCGGTGGGCGCCAATTGCAGGGCGGGCACGTTCACCGCGAGGGTGGTGGTGCCGGTCGCATCGTAGTCACGTAGCTTGGCCGCGACGAATTGCCCGATGGCCTCCTGCGCCTCCTCTGTCGATCCGCCGACGTGAGGGGTCAAGATTACGTTCGGCAGGCCACAGAGCGGAGAGTCGAAGTGGTCGCCGCGCTTCTTGGGTTCGGTGGGAAACACATCCACGGCCGCCCCACCGAGCCGCCCCGATACCAGGCCATCTCGCAGCGCCTCGACATCAACGATGAACCCCCGCGAGAGGTTTAAGAACACGGCGCCGGGCTTCATCTGCGTAAACATCTCCGCACCGAAGAAGCCCGCGTTGCCGGGCCTGCCATCTACGTGAATGGTCACGGCGTCGGCTACCGCCAGCAACTCCTCAATGGTTTGCACACGGGTTGCGTTGCCGAGCGCGAGCCGTTCTTGCACGTCGTAGAACACCACCCGCATACCCAGGCTTTCAGCCAGCACCGAAAGCTGAGAGCCGATGTTGCCGTAACCAATAATGCCGAGCGTGCGGCCCCGCACCTCATGGGAGCCGTCGGCGGTCTTATCCCAGATGCCTGCGTGCAGTGCCCGATTCAGCGCGGGCATCTGCCGCATTAGCGCGATCACCTCGGCCAAGGCCAGCTCCACCACCGAGCGGGTATTGGAATACGGCGCATTAAACACCGGCACGCCGTAGGCGGCGGCCGCGGCCAGGTCAATCTGGTTGGTACCGATGGCAAACACGCCGATGGCCACCAGCTCGGGACACGCCTCGATAACGGCGCGCGTCACCTGCGTCTTGGAGCGAATGCCCAGCAGCGACACCCCGGCCAGAGCCTCAATCAGCTCCGCCTCATCGAGCGCACCAGAGCGCAGCTCGACCTCAAAACCAGCCTTGCGCAAAATCTCGGCGGAGACGGGGTGGACATTTTCCAACAACAGCACCCTGAGCATCGGACCATGCTAGCCCGGCTCGCCGCCGAGATCGGTAATCCGGGCTGAAATCGGTAGGGGGACCAACCGATTTCAGCCCGGATTACCGATCTCACGCGGGGTTTCGATGAAGCCGGGTGGAAGTGGGGTCGCATGGACGACAACTAGGCGCTGGGTGGGCCGCGTCATCGAGACGTACAGGTCGGAGTAGCCGCCCGGTCCGGTCGCGATATCGGCCGGTTCCACCAACACGACGGCATCAAACTCCAAGCCCTTAACCTCGCGGGGGGTAAGCAGGGCAACTTGTCGCTCATCGGCGCGCTGGGTGGCCAGGCGCTGGGCCTCTTTAGCGGGCAGCGCCTCGGCGAGCGCAGCATCGACGCCCGCCTGCCACCCCGCCAGCGTTTCTGCGCTCGCTTGCGCGACGATGACGGCGACCCTCCCGGCACCCTCCGCCCCGATAAACTCCGACGCCAGCCGGGCGGCAGCCGCAGCCGCAGCCGCCAGCAACCCGTCGCCACTCACGGGCACGTACGCGATGGCCCCTGCTACCTCGCGAGCCGCAGTCAGCGGGGAGACGGGCAACCCGGCGGCCCTTGCCATGCGCTGGGCGGTATCCGCAACCAAGGCCGGGGTACGGTAGCTGACGGTCAGCTCCGCCAGACGCCAACTGCCCCGCAGCACCGGATTCAACGCCGTGGGCCAGGAACGGGCGCCGCCCGCCGCCGAGGTCTGTGCCACATCGCCGACAATCGTCATCGACCGCGTCGGCACCCGACGCAACAGCGTGCGCCACGCCATCGACGACAGCTCCTGCGCCTCATCCACCACCACATGCCCATACGTCCAGCTACGGTCGGAGGCGGCCCGCTCGGCCGTGGTCAGGTAGTTGCCCGACGAGGCGAACCGCTCGGCGAGAGTCTCCGCATCGATGGGAATCATCGAGGACGCGGCCCCCGAGGCCAGCACCGAGCGGGCGTGTTCTAGCGCCTCGGCCCGTTCGGACGCCCGCGCCCTGGCCTCCGAGCGTTCGGCGGCATCGTCGTAGCCAAGCAACTCGGCGGCCTCATCGAGCAGCGGAATATCCGATTCGGTCCAGGGCGCCCACGGCTCGCGCAGCACCAGGTTGCGCTCGGCCTCGGTCAACATCGGCGCGGCCTCGGCCAACCGATGCGGGCGGGAGAGCAGATCGTCGATCAGTTTCTTGGGCGAGATCGGGAACCAGGCGAGATTCAGGGCAACCCGCACCGCCTGCATCATCCGCAGATCTTCTAGCACGATGGCGCGATCCTCCGGGGCCAAAGTGCCGCCGCTGGCCACCTCATACTGGCTGGCGAGCCGCCCAAGCATGTCTCGCACGAAGGTGGTGCGAGCCTGGTTGTGCGGCTTATGGGTGCGTCGCGCCCGCGCGATGGCATCACGCACATCATCGCGATAAATCACCAGCCGATGCCCGTCAAGACTCAAATGCACATTGTCATCGGGTACCCGCTCGCGGGCCTGAACAGCCCGGCTGACAATGTTGGCCCACACCGCCCGGCCCTTGATCTCCGCCGCCGCAGACGCCTCCACGGCCACGGCCGAGGTGCCGGGAATGATCTCGCCCAACGTGGTGGACACCACACCCGTCTCCCCCAAAGAGGGCAAAACCTGATCGATGTAGCGCAAGAAGGACCGTGACGGCCCCACCAGCAGCACCCCGGAGCGTTCCAGGAGGCGCCGGTGCGCGTAAAGCAGGTAAGCGGCGCGGTGTAGCGCCACGGCGGTCTTGCCGGTCCCCGGCCCGCCCTGCACCACCAGCGCGCCGGTCAGGTCGGAGCGGATGATGCGATCCTGTTCGGACTGAATGGTGGAGACGATGTCGCCCATCCGACCAGTACGGCGGGTAGCCAGCGCGGCAAGCAGCGCCCCCTCGCCAGAGAGAGAGGATTCGTCCAGATCATCCTGACCGGTCAGATCGAGCAGCTCATCCTCGACACCGGTCACCTTCCGTCCAGAGGTAACCAAATGCCGACGACGGCGCACGCCTTGGGTATCGAGCGCCGTGGCCCGGTAAAATGGCTCGGCGGCGGGCGCCCGCCAATCGGTGAGCAGCGCATGTTGCTCGTCATCATTGAGTCCGATGCGACCAACGTAACGGGCCTCACCAGCGGTCAGATCGAGGCGACCGAAGGCGAGCCGCTCTTCGACGGCATCGAGCTGGGCGGCGCGATCCTCATATAGCGTGGCGAAGGCGTCGCGTTCCGAGCGATTCTGGGGCGAGCCAGACGGCCCCTCCTGACGCACATCCGCCAGCCTGCTGCGGGCGCGATCCCGCAGGGCATCAAGGCGGGCGTACAGGCGATCAACCACCGCCTGCTCGCGAGCTAGCTCAGCCTTACCTCCAGGCACTGATACCTCCATTGTCTCCGGTTCGGCCATCCATTATTCGCGCTCCGGCAAGTTTTGACGAGCCGCTGGCACGATGTGCGCACCTGACCATTTCATCTTGGCGGCGAGGAATGCCGGGTTAGTACGGTTTGGCGGTGCCGATGAAACGAGCGAGGTCTTCTCCGGTCAGGATTTGCGCCGGAACCGGCAGCGCGCGCAGGCGCCGGGCGAGCGCCGGGCCTGCCAGATCGGGGATGTCCGCCTCCTGGCCTGCGGGGGATGGGCACGTCGCCGCCAGCACCAGATTCCCATAGCGGCGACCCTTGAGGATGCCCGGCTCGGCAATCAGGGCCAACCGCTGCTCCGCTGCCGCCCCCGGCCCGAAGGCCAACGCCAGTGTCGCCAATTCGCGACGGACATGAGCGAGCGGAGGGCGGTCGGCACAATTGACCAGATATAGCCCGCCGGGGGACAGGGCGTTCGCGGCGGCGCTCGCGGCCTCCTGGGTGATTAGCTGCTTTGGAGTCTCAGCCCCGGCGAACACATCCCGCACCACCACGTCATACGAGCCGGGATACGCGGCGGTGAGGGAACGCCCGGCCTCATCGGCCCGCAGCCGCAGCCGGGGGGAACGAGGCAGGTCGAACCACTGACGCACCAGCGTGACCAGGCGGGCGTCGATGTCCACCGCCAGTTGCCGGGAGCCGGGTCGGGCCGCATCCCAGCAGCGAGCCAGCGTGCAGCCGCCCGCGCCCAGATGCAGCGCCCGCAGCGGCCCGGTAGTGCAGGCGGCCACCACCGCATCCATCTGCTGCATGTACTCAAAGGCGAGGAAGCCGGGGTCGCCGAGGTCGAGATATGACGAGGGCACGCCGTTTACCTGCAAAGTCACCCGCCTTGAATGGTCCAAATCGGGAATCACCTCGGCTGTGCCGGTGTCGATGGGCACGGTATCCACAGGTAGCACGGCGGCCTTTGTTGGCGGCGAAGTCGATGACGGCGAGCGGCGGGGCACCCCACCAGTGTCTCAGACGCCGGTCTGAGAGAATGGAGCCGTGACCGAGCAAACCGTGACCGCCTACCCCGTGCCCGACAAACCGAGCGAGGTTGGCGCCGCCGATCTAGTCACCATGCGCGAGCAGCTGGGCCGCCCAATGCGCGGAGTGGTGGGAATTGCCGCCCGCTGCGTTTGCGGGCGCCCCCTCGTTGTCCGCACCGCCCCGCGCCTGTCCGACGGCACCCCCTTCCCGACCACTTACTATCTGACGCACCCCGGCGCCACCTCGGCGGCCTCGACGCTGGAGGCGCAACACGTAATGAAGGAGATGTCGGAGCGGCTGCTTACCGACGAGGAGCTGGCCACGGCCTACCGGGCGGCCCACGAGTCATACCTGGCCGACCGTCTCGAACTGGGAGAGGTGTCCGAAATCGATGGCATCTCGGCTGGGGGGATGCCCACCCGCGTCAAATGCCTGCACGTTTTGATGGCCCATGCCCTGGCCCGCCCCGGCGTCAATCCGCTCGGGGAGGTGGCCCTGAGGCTGGCCGCTCCCATGTGGCGACGGGATAAGTGCACATGTTGAAACGCGTTGCCGCCATCGATTGCGGTACCAATTCCATCCGCTTGTTGATCGCCGATGTTTGTCCCGACGGTTCGCTGATCGATGTCGTGCGTCGTGCCGACGTGGTACGGCTCGGGCAGGATGTGGATCGCACGGGCCGCTTCGCCCCCGAGGCGCTGGCGCGCACCTTTGCCGTGTGCCGCGAATATGGGCGCCTTCTCGACCGCGAGGGCCTCTCTTGCGATGCAGTGCGCTTCGTCGCCACCTCCGCCTCCCGTGACGTGAGCAATCGCAAGCAGTTCTACGACGGGGTGCGTGAGACGCTGGGCATCGAACCCGAGGTGATCTCTGGCGACGAGGAGGCCCGCCTCTCCTTCAGCGGCGCCATCATAGGGGTCGATGCGCTGCCCACCCCACACCTGGTGGTAGATCTCGGCGGCGGCTCAACGGAGCTAGTGCTCGGCACCACCGCGCCCGAGGCGGCCATCTCAATGGATGTCGGCTCGGTGCGCATCACCGAACGGTATTTTCACAGCGACCCGCCGAGGCTAGATGAGGTCGAGGCCGCGCGCGCCGACATCCGCGCCGCTTTGGATGCCGCGACCGCCCAAACGGCAACCTGCGCGAGCGAAGCGAGTCGCCGGATGCAGGGTGAACAAACTGGTCTGGGTTCTGCGACTGCGCTCGCTGGCGCTCCCTCCGCGCCGGATGACGAGGTGGGAGGGGACGGGAAGATACCGCTGGGGCGCACGGCCACGCTCGTTGGGCTAGCCGGGACAATCACCTCGATCACGGCCTACGCCTTGGGCTTGCCCGCCTATGACCGCCAGGTGGTGGGCGGCGCACTGCTGCCCATCGCCGAGGTGTTGGCCGCCTGCGACCGGATGCTAGCCATGACCCGCGCCGAACGCGCCGCCATCCCCACGCTGCAACCCGGCCGGGTGGATGTGATCGCGGCAGGCGCGCTGGTCTGGGCCGAGATTATCCGCCGAGTTCGCGCCGAGGTCACCGCCGCCGGGGGAGACCTCACGCACATAGTTACCAGCGAACACGACATCCTGGACGGCATCGCCGCGTCAATTGCCAGGTAGGGTTAGACGTTGTCGCCCCCATAGCCCAATCGGCAGAGGCACCCGACTTAAAATCGGCACAGTCTGGGTTCGAGTCCCAGTGGGGGCACAATGGCTGCGTGACGCGGGTTCGGCCTAGGCGTGTTACGCGCTGCGCACTCCGACGCCGTCGTCGCACTCGGCCACCGGAGTCTCGCGCACTTCGTGACGCAGACTCCGGTGGCTCTCGTACTCCTAGGCGTCGCGCTTCTTGATGACGAGGGCGCCAGCGGCTAGGGCGATCACCGCGTAGGCCGATAGCACGGCGAAACCATGCCACGGTTCCAGCGAGGGCACAGTCGCACCACCACCCATGCCCATGCCGATGGAGGGGATGACAATCTGCTGTCCGGCCTCAGACGGCAAGAACTTGTAGATGGTGCTTAACCACGCCAGATCCGGGGCGAACATGACGATGATGCCAAGAATGGAGGGCACCACCATGAATAGGCCCAGCACGGTGGCGATTCCGCCCGCCGTGTGTCGCAGAACCGTGCCAATTCCGAGCGCAAACCAGGCGGTCATTACTAGCACCAGCACCGCGCCGATCAAGGAGCGAATCTGGGTGGAGTCTGAGAAGTCCACCAGCATGTTATTGCGATCAAGCAGCGGATACGAAACCAACCAGGCTAACGCCAAGCCGATTACCGAGATCACCGCCGTGGTGAGGGTGACCATGATGAGCTTTGCCCATAGCGTGCGCAGGCGGCGTGGGGTGGCGGAGAATGTTGCGCGGATCATGCCCGAGGAGTATTCGTTTGTGATGGTCATCACCGCGAACACCGCAACGGTCAACTGGGCGAACTGGTAGCCGAGTACCACGATGATGATGCCGACGGCGAACTGGGTCATGTCGATGCCCTCGCCGGTGGCGGCATTCTCGGCCATCTGAGCCATGATGTCGGGATCATTCAGCACTAGATTCATCACCGCGGCAAACAGCAGCGAGAGGCCAGCCATCAGCACGATGGTGGCGCCCACCATCCACCAGGTGGAACGCAGCGTCCACATCTTGAGCCATTCGGAGCGGAGCATCTTGCCGAAGCCGATCCGGTGGTCGGCGAAACGAGACACATACTGCTCGGGGAGTTCGTGTTGTAGGGCTTCAGGGGTAATGGCGCTCATCGCTGGCCTCCCTCATTCGACAGGTGAGCAACGGGCATATCGGCCTCGGCAGGAGCCTTGGGGGCACCCGCCGCCGTGTAGGACGGCTCAGTGGTGGTGTGTTCGCGAGTATTTACGTCGATGGTGTGGTACTCCACCGAGTCGGCCGTCAGCTCCATGTATGCCTCCTCCAGAGTAGAGGAGATGGGTGTCAATTCGTGCAATACGACGCCGCTGGTTAGGGCCAGCTCACCAATGTCTGGTGCCTCTAGGCCGGAAACCTCGATCACCCCCACATTGGCGGCATGCCGTGCTGTGGCATCATCGGCGCTCGGTGCGGGCACAACAACAACACCTCCCGCAGCCTGCACGGCGGCGCTTAGCGCGGCAACGCCAGGGGTGGCGACCCGCACGTACCGCTTTGAGGCAGACTCCACGAGTTCTTGCACCGGCATGTCGGCCAGAATCTTGCCCTTACCGATCACGATCAAATGGTCGGCGGTTAACGCCATCTCGCTCATTAGGTGGGACGACAGGAATACGGTGCGGCCCTGCCCGGCCAGGTAGCGGGCCAGGTTGCGTACCCACAGCACGCCCTCAGGGTCTAGGCCATTTACCGGTTCGTCGAAGATTAGCGTGGAGGGATTGCCTAACAGCGCCGAGGCGATGCCAAGGCGTTGGCCCATGCCAAGAGAGAAGCCGCCGACGCGCTTATCTGCGACGGAGGTCAGGCCGGTCAGGTCAATCACTTCGTCTACCCGGCTAATGGGGAAACTGTGTGTGGCCGCCAGCACGCGTAGGTGCTGGCGAGCGGTGCGCCCGGGATGAATGGCGCGAGCCTCCAGCAACGCGCCCACCTGTGTGAGTGGCGACTTATGCTGTGCGTAGGGCTTGCCGTTGACGTACACCGTGCCGCTGGTGGGCTTATCGAGGCCCATAATCATGCGCATTGTGGTGGATTTACCGGCGCCATTTGGCCCAAGGAATCCGGTGACGATACCCGGCTGAACCTTGAACGATATGTTGTCTACGGCGCGTTTGTCGCCGTAGTTTTTAGCGAGATTTCTTGCTTCGATCACAGATGGCAAGTTTAGTCGGAGTTAAGAGAGTCAGCAGCCCGAGCAGCCCAGCGAACCAAAGACCTGCTGCCCGCTTCACCAATCAACCCTAAAATCTCCACAATTTGCACACAATCTCGGCGTTGGCTGTGCGCTAGCAACAGGTGGGTGAGGGAGAATGTACGGCGAGTACCTCAATTTCGAGCAGTAGCCAAGGAGAGCAAGTTGAGCAACCCGTACTGGAACCAGTCCGAAGTATTCGGTGACCCGAGCCGCCCGCAAAGCGGCGGCGCCCAAACCGCAACCCAGCCGCGCTTCGGGCAGATGGCGCCTCCCGGATATGTGGCCCCCACCCAGGCCGCTCCGGCTGCGCAGTCAACCATCCCCGGCGCCACTGCCGGTGATCCCTATGGGTTGAACGCCAGCCACATTGGCCTGGCAGCCACCGACACCGCCTCACAGCAGGCCCAGTGGGCCGCCGCTCATGGCGGCTACGTAGAGGTGAAGCGCCTCACCTATGACGCGGTGATCCTGCGCACCGGCGGCCTGCTCGCCCTGCTGATCGTGGTGGCGGGCGTGACCTGGCAGCTAGCCCCGCAAATCTGGCCGGTCGGCATGATCGTCGGTCTGGTGTTTGGCCTCATCAACGCCTTCAAGCGAGAGCCAAGCCCGATACTGATCGTGCTGTACACCCTCGCCCAAGGTGTGTTCCTGGGTGGGGTTTCCTACGCCTTTACGGAGATGACCTTCGATGGGCAGTCGGCCAGCCCGATTGTCTTCCAGGCCGTGTTGGCCACGCTAGCCACCTTCGGAGTGGCCCTGGCCCTATTCCGTTCGGGCCGGGTGCGGGTGACGCCCAAGTTCACTCGCTTCCTGATGGTCGCCCTCGGTGGGTTCCTGATATTCCAGTTGGTGAACCTGCTGCTTGTCTGGACCCGCGTTCTGCCCGGCTGGGGCGCGCGCGGTGGTGGCATGGGCCTGGCGGTCGGCGCCTTCGCCATCTTCCTGGCGACGATGTGTCTGATTCAAGACTTTGACTCCATCAAGCGCGGCGTCGAAAACGGCGCCCCGGTCAAGTTCGCCTGGTCGGCCGCGTTCGGCCTGATGGTGACG